>TARA_R100001463_G_scaffold130936_1_pt1 | contig 24428 bp, 25 predicted proteins | sample TARA_R100001463 | Tara Oceans TARA_R100001463 (sample SAMEA2622242) | marine metagenome | biome: marine biome (ENVO:00000447); feature: deep chlorophyll maximum layer (ENVO:xxxxxxxx); material: "saline water (ENVO:00002010), including plankton (ENVO:xxxxxxxx)" | depth 40 m
GCGTGCGGGCATATATGCTTAGTATTAAAAAAGCTCTGAAATGCTTTTACAATATCTTTCAGTGGTCCTTGGGTACTGCTTTTTGAGGTAATCCCTATCCTGACTTAAGAGTCAGTAAGCAGCTTTCGTACGCCCGATATCCGCTTTACCTGTAACCACATCTCAACATTGTGTTTGTTGAATTATAATAACACACTTAAAAATATAATGTTGTTATTATTTATTACATTATGGGAACTATACACGAATTTAAAGATGATTACAACATTGGGCTACTAGGTGAAAACTTAATAAAAGATTATTATCACTCCAGGCGTACACAAGATGGAAACAATCTATATATAGTACGACCGGCACAGAAGTGGGAGCAGCAACAAGGTGCAGATTTTTTTGTAGTTAACAATGAGTTAGGTACAAAATACTTTGAAGTTAAAACAGATACACAGAGTAAAGATACAGGTAATGTAGCACTAGAGATACAAATAGATTATGGAGATAAAAAAACTATTGGATGTGCATTAAAAACTTTTCCGGACTTTCTTTTCTATTGGATATACCCAACTACAGAGGTATTGTATTGGAATCCACAAGAGCTAAATCCTTTTATTATTGACTGGCTACTTGATAACCCACGGATAGTAGAAACAAAAAATAAAAATTTTTTTTCTCGCTCTATGCTTATAAGCGTTGAGGATTTAAAGAAAACACGCGTAGTTCGTACGTTAGATATACCATTAACGATAGTAGAAAAAAATAAATAAATAGTATACACTCGGCTAATGAAGAGAATAACTCACTGTAAACAGTGTAAAATTATTTTTAAAATAAATGGTGGGTTTCGATACTGTGGTAATCTAGGTTGTACAGAATACAATAAAAAATTTGGAGGCAAAATTGTACGGAAAAAAAATGAAGAAGAAGAAGAATAAAGGCAGAAAAAAAACTAGATACTAAGTATGAAAGGTGGAGTTAGTAGTGGCTAAAATTAAAAATAAACGTAATATATTTACAACACCACAAGATTTGAAAGAATGGTCAATGGACCTTGCTGAAGCATGTGGTAGTATTATTACAAATAAAAAACCAAATATTAGTAAGATTGATAACTTGGTAAGTAAGTTTGTAGATGACTACAACAAAAATATGGAGAGTTTAAATGCCACCAAAGAAGAAGAGTAGTACAAGGAAAAAACCTGCTAGAAAACCTATTAACGCCAAAACTAAAGCAACATTACAAAAAAAAGCTAAGAACTCTAAGTATACGTACGGTCAGTTGGCATCTGTATACAGGCGTGGACAGGGTGCTTATCTTTCTTCGGGAAGTAAATCAGCTTCTATGGCAGCTTGGGCTATGGGTAGAGTTAACTCTTTTATTAGGGGTGGTCATCCTCAAGATAATGATTTAAAGAAAAAGGGTAGGTCTAGTGCCAAAAAAAAGAAGTAAACGTAAGGTTAAATACGAAAAAGGCGTACCTGCTAAATATTTAAAAAACAAAAAAAATTCTAAATCATCAGTCGCTAAAGAAATAAAAAAAACTTCTAAACTATATAAAGAAGGTAAAAGAATAAATTTAAAAGCCGTACAGAAATCAAGAGCTACTAAAAAACGGAAGAGGTGAATTGATGAAAAAAATAAAAGGCGTTGATGTTTCATCTTTGACTACAAGACAACAGTCTACAATGAAAAAACATTCAAAACACCATACTAAAAAACATATTCAATATATGGTTAACTCTATGAAAAGAGGAACATCTTTTAGTAAAGCACATGTTAACGCACAAAAAAAAGTTGGTAAGTAATGGCACATGATTCTAGAAAAAAATCTATGTTAAAAAAACATGGATTAAAAGGAGTTAATAAACCTAAACGTACACCTAAGCATGCTACTAAATCACATGTTGTTCTTGCTCAAGAAGGACATAAACTTAAGTTAATTAGATTTGGTCAACAAGGTGTAAGTGGTGCAGGCAAGAATCCAAAGTCTGCTAAAAATAAAGCTAGACGTAAATCTTTTAAAGCCAGGCATGCTAAGAATATAAAAAAAGGAAAGATGTCTGCTGCATATTGGGCAGACAAAACTAAATGGTAGATATTGAAAAAAATTTAATTTGTCAACATCCTACATGTAAAACAATTCTAAAAGGAAGACAAAGAAGATATTGCTCTGATACATGCAAAAGATATGTACAGAATCAACGAGCATTAACTGGTGACAAAACTTTAGGCATACCTAAGAAACAAACTAAAAGTGCAACTTCAAGAAAAGGTGAATACTATGAGCAGTTTATTGAAGATGGATATGGTTTAGAAATACTTAAAGGAGAAATGTCAGCAAGAGAAGTAGCAGATATATATCAAATATCTCCTGCACAGGTATCAAGAATGTATGCTGCATTTATTGAAGAAGAAGAACTTAAAACTAAAAGAGAAGACTGGACAGCACCTAAAGCAGCAATTAAATCATTAGCTGATTTTAAAGAATTTAGAGATAGGTATTTTAAAACAGAGACAGGAAGTAAATATGAAACACCTGACTTTCAAGAAAAATGGGTAAAGTCTATTGCTCAAAATATTGATGAAGGAGGAAACTTAATGATACTAAGTCCACCTCGTCATGGTAAGACAGAACTTTTAATTCATTTTGCTATATGGCAAATATGTAAAAATCCTAACGTTAGAATTATGTGGGTTGGAGGTAATGAAGATATTGCTAAAAATGCTGTAGGTTCAGTATTAGACCACTTAGACTCTAACGATAAACTTATAGAAGAATTTTGTGGACCAGGAGCATCATTTAGACCTAAGAGTAGGTCAGGTAAGAACTGGTCACAGACTGCATTTTCTGTAGCTACAAGAAATGTTACAGGTATTAAGTCACCAACAATGGTTGCTGTAGGTAAGGGTGGTAAGATTTTATCTCGTGACTGCGACTTGATTATAGCAGATGACATAGAAGATTTTGGTTCAACTGCACAACCATCAGGTAGAGCAGCAACTAAAAGATGGTGGACAACAACTTTATCCTCCCGTGTTGAGGCACATACATCAGTAGTAGTTATTGGTTCAAGACAACACTCAGATGATTTATATAACTCTTTATTAGAAAACAATGCTTGGGAAAATATAGTAGAGCAAGCTCATTCAGATGATTGCGAAATACCGGAAGCAGATTTTGATGAACATCAAGAATGTATGCTATGGACAGGTAAAAGAGATTACAAATGGTTAAACACACAAAAAGAAGCATCAGCTACAACAGGTGGTGTTCATGTATTTGAAATGGTTTATTTAAATAGAGCAAATCCAAAAGGTGCATCTATCTTTAGTCCTGAAGCAATTACAAAATGTTATGATAATACGCTAGACATAGGTGACGTTACAGAATCTGCATATTTAGTTGCAGGTCTTGACCCTGCTGCAACAGGATATCAAGCAGCATTTTTATGGGCTATTTATGATGACTCACCATTAAGACTACAAATGATTGATTTAGAAAATAATAAAGGTGGAGGTATTAAAGAAGCATTAAGAGTTATGAAAGAGTGGGAGCAACTTTATGGTTGTTATCACTGGGTTATAGAAGAAAATGCTTTTCAAAGAGCTATACGACAAGATAGAGAATTAAAAGAGTATTGTGCAACAGCAGGTATTATACACGAAGGACATCAGACTCAAGCAAAAAACAAATGGGATTCTAAATATGGAGTTACAGCTATGACATCTTTGTTTACAGACAAGAATATAATTCTTCCTTATAAATCTCCTGAAGCAAAAGTTAAATCAGATATGTATAAAAAACAACTTTCTTTCTTTGCAAGTAAAGGAAGAGGATATAAATCAGATATTGTTATGGCTAGTTGGTTTCCTATGAAAGTTATTAGAAGATTACAAACTGCCAAATTTGATGATATGATGGTAGAATATAGACCATCGTATGGTGGTTTAGATATGGCATCTTGGAACGATGCTCCATGGAGTTAAATGTTAGTAAGTGATATAGTCAGCAGAGCAGTATATCTTAGAAATATGCATGATAATGCATTGACAGATAGAGCAAGATTTAGAGCAATAATGAATGGTGGAGCAGACGGTATCAGAGCATTACTTGGTAATCAACTTGATATGATGGATGAATCAATATTACCTGCTCCTAATCTTCTTATGTCAGGACTAGATAGACTTGCACAAAAATTAGGACGAGTTCCAAACTTAAGAGTAGATTTAACTAATCCAAGAGATTCTGAAAGGTCAAAAAGAAAAAAAGAAAAACTTGAAAGAATAATAACTTCATTTGACCAAATGCAAAATCTTAAGGGTCAGTTACCTCAAGTAGCTAGATGGCTACCAGGGTATGGTTTTGCTGTATGGATAATTACTACAAAACAAGATGCAGAAGGTAATTCATATCCGGTAGCAGAACTAAGAGACCCTTATGATTGTTTTCCTGGTTATTATGGTGCAGACCAAACTCCTGATGAATTAGTAACAATTAGAAGAGTTCCTATTGGTGAACTTATAGAATTGTATCCTGAACTTAAATCACATTTTAATAGTGCAGATAATAAAAAGAAAAATGCAGGTGTGAATGTTAGTTCAGTATATAACAATACAAGTGTAGAAAATGGTTCATGGGAAAACTCAAATGATAATGGCGATAACATTATTGAGTACATGAACATAGAGGGAACATATATTGTACACCCTGCATCAGGAAAAATTGTAGATTTCGTTCCTAACCCACTTAAGTCAGGTCCTGCTTTTGTTGTAGCTAAAAGATTTAGCTTTGACCAAATGCAAGGACAGTTTGACCAAACTATAGGTTTAATGTCAGCTATGGCAAAGATTAATATTATGTCAGTCATTGCTATGGAAGATGCTGTATTTACAGAAACTAACGTAGTTGGTGAAATAGAGTCAGGACAATATCGTAAAGGTAGATTTGCAGTAAACTACTTAACACCAGGTTCACAAGTAGTAAAACCAGTAAACAACTTACCATATCAATTATTTGAGCAAGTAGGAAGAATTGAAAGACATCTTAGAGTTGTAGCAGGTTATCCTGTACAAGATGACGCAATATCTCCTAATTCTTTTGTAACAGGTAGAGGTTTAGAAGAACTTCAAAGTGGTGTTTCTCTTATGGTTAGAGAATACCAACAAATATTATCAAAAGCATTAGAAGATGTTGACCATAAAAGATTAGAACTTGATGAAGTATTATTTAATGAAAAAAGAAAACCGCTATCAGGTTATATAAAAGGCGCAGCTTTTTCAGAAACATACACACCAAAAACAGATATTAATAAAAATTACAAAACTACAAGAGTTTATGGAACGATGGCAGGTTTTGATGAACCACAAAAAATCATAACAGGGTTGCAATTACTTCAAGCAGGTATTATAGATAGACAAACCATGCAAGAAGAAATGGACGGGCTACAAGACCTTACAAAGATAAACGATAGAATAACTAAAGAAAGAGCTGAAAGAGTATTGTTTGAATCTTTATTAGCTAGGTCACAACAGGGAGATGTACAAGCTATGTCTGCTATTACAGAAATATATAGAAATCCAAATAAGATAGATGATATTTTAGAAAGTTTTTTTGCAGAACAAGTAGAACAACAACAACAAGCTGCTGCTATGCAACAACAGCCTGGTCAAGTTCCTGGACAAGCTCCAGGTCAAGGACCATCATCAATACAAGATGTATTTGCACAGATTGCTGCAGGTCAGTAATGGATGAATACATAAACGAAAAATTTATAGATATAATTTTAGAAGAATATCCAAATGTAGCAGATGATGTTTTATTTCAAGAAGAAGAAAATTATCAAGATTATATAATTAATGCTGTGACTATTGCACAGTTTCCTGGAATAAGAATAGAGCTAGTAGTAATAAGGGATGACAATGACCAGAGGTAAAGATAAATTAAATTACAGTCCAGGCAAAGACCAAATAAGTCCGTCAGATTTAGTTGGTGGAGGACAAGATTTAGAAAAAGCAAGAAATCAAGAATTAGTAAGAAGTTTTGAACAATACAGAGAACCTGATGTTGGGGAATTAGTACAAGAAGTTGAGCCAATAGATACAGTTAGAGCAACAGGTCAAGGTGTAACTCCGCTTACAGCAGAGACACAAAGAAGAAATGTATCAGCTATTTATGACTCAGTAACCTCACAGACCCAAGTTCCTGTTGATAAGTTAGCAGTATTAAGGACATTGTATAATGTTTATCCTGATGTGGATATATTAGCCTTAATGGAAAGTGAGATGAAGAAGCAACAAAATACTTATGGTGCTAGTTAAGGAGGAGTCAGCATGAGATTTTCACAATATTGGGTAGACCCTGATGCAGAGTTGCAACAAATATTTGACCAAGAACGAGAAATAAAACAAACTGAGATTATTAAAAATCAAATATCTAAATCTCAAGGATTTCATACATCACAACTTGCAGGTCAATATGGAAACGTTATGCCTAGTGGAGCTATTATTGCTTCAGGTTTATCTCAACTTGCTGCAGAAGCACCTGAAATAAAACAAGTTGTAGATTCATATTTAGAACAACAAGCATCTATATCTAAAAGAATTAGAGATGCAGGAAGAAGTTTTGTAAGAACAGCTTTTGTTGCTGCAGATTCATTAGCAGAGGCTGTTATTAAAAGACCTTTTCAAGCTGCTGCTGCTACACATGTGCAAAGAGGAGATAATCCCATACTTGCATTAGGTGGACCGTTGTTAGGTTTTCTTACAGACCCTTTTACAAGAGATGAAGGTGAAGATTCTTTTATTAAAAAATATAAAGAAAACAAAGAACAATTAGGACCTACAGTATTTGGCAGAGCTGTAGATGAATTAGCTGCAGGTAACAACGTAAACTTAGGTTCAGGTTTTTTTGGAAACAGTGATGTTGCAGAAAACATGGATATATTTAAAGCTATTGTAGATTCTACTGATGATGAAGAAGTAATATTTCAAGCAAAAAATATAATAGAACAACAATTAGGTAAACCTATAACAATAGAAGAAAGACAAGATGTAAATAGTTTGTTATCACAAGACGGATATATATTGTCTCCAGGTACAGTTGTAGCTTCAAATGTCTATGAACCAGGAACTAAAGCATTTAACATTATGTCAGGTGCAATAGACTTTGGTGTTACCGCAGGATTAGACCCACTTAACTTTGTTGGTGCAGGTATTGGAAAAATAGGAAAAGCAAAAAAAGCATTTAAGACTGGTGAGTCACTACAAGGTGTAGGAATTATAGATAAAGCAATTAGAAAATCTGTACATTCTCCTACTGCAGATGATTACTTTTTAAGAGGTCCAGGTAGAAATATAGCTGAACTAATGGGTAAAGAAACAAATGTTAAAAATATACAAAAGATGTTTGGTAAAAATAGAGATGCTATACCACATGAAATATATAGAGAACTTGCAGATGGAGGAACAGAGGGAGTAATAAATACTTTAAAAAGAGAAATATCAAGAGGAACTATTACTGAAAGGTTTGACCCTACTTCAGCCATATTTAACGGAAAGTTTTCTACAACACTAGGTAAGATGTTTGACCCTGAGTTTGCAGACTTAGGATTAAAAGCTGTAGTTAAAAGACAATGGGAAGGAACACCTATTGTACGTATGATGGGAGACTTACCTCCAGTAAACTTAAATGTAAAAAACTTAGATGAAGCCTACGACCAACTAAATGAATTTATGGATGGTGTAGGAATTGCAGTAGACAAACAAGATGAACTTTTACGAAAATTTGTAGACATTTCATCTGAAGTTAAAGGTAAAGGAGCAAATCCAAATGAAGCTATACCTAGTTATGGTATTGTATCTAAAGTATTTAAGTTTTTAAATGACGAAGTATTTCCTGCTACAGATGAAGTATTAGGTGAAGGATATGTAGGTAGAGCATTTGAGAAGTTTGAAGCAGATACATCTAAGATGAGAGACTACTTTCACGATGAGTTAGGTAATCCTGAAGCATTTTTAGGAACTAAAACAGATATTATTGTAGATGGAAAGATACAAATACAACCAACTGCACATTTGTTTGCTGAATATTTTGATGGAAATATATTTTTACCTGGTGGTAGAGACTTATCAAGAATTGTAGGTAACACAAGAAATGCTATGTGGAGACTTATTGGTGGTAGAAAACTAACAGGAAAAGATTTAACATTAGAAACATTTGTTAAAGCACAATCCGAAGATGCAAACTTTGTAGCAAAAAATCTTTCTAAATTATTTTATGGCGTTGACCCTGATGGTGTAAGGGTTACAGAAGGAGCATTAACACAGATAGCAGATACATATATGCAGGGTTTATGGAAACCGTTTATTCTTCTTAGAGCAGCTTGGACAACAAGAGTTGTTGGTGAAGAGCAAGCAAGAATGTGGGCAGCAGATATGACAAGCGTATTTAATCATCCAATATCACATATTGCATGGGTGTTAGGAACACCATCTGCAGGTAAGTATGTAGGTAAAGTAGAAAATACATTAGCAAAAATACCAGGAGTTAAAGCGAGAGGATTGGAAGATATATTAGGAAATGAGTTTTTAATGGATGTATCTTTTAAAAATGCTATGGCTAGAGGTAAGTCAGTATCTATTGGTGGACTTGCACCTAAAAGAACAAATATATTTGTAGCTGTTGCTAAAGGTAATAAAAAATATTTAGATGGTTATGTATTAGAAAATACATTATTAGCTAATGATGTTCTTGCTAGAGAACTAGCTCGAACAATTAGTAATTCAAAAAGCACTTATGCAACGCTAGATGAATTAGTGGATGCAGCCTATAGCGGTGATTTAAAACCATTACTTGATGACTTTGTAGAGTTAGCAGACGATGCTTCATATTCTCAAAAAGCTAGAATTACAGAATCAAAAGAAAACGTAAGAGCTTATTTAGAATCTATACAAGCAAGGTTACACAAGCAAGCAGGTGGAAAATATGAGAAGTATGTAGTTGTTGATGGTCAGGAAATAATATTAAAAGCAGGAGAATCAATACCTACTCAATATGCAGACGCTGTTCCTAGGTTTAGAATTGTGCAAACAGGTGATGAAGAAATAATAAACTTAATAGCTAATGGTAGTGGAGAAGTAGCAGGTAAATTTATATCATTAGAAAACATATCAAAAGAATTTAAAGCAGAATATGACCAAACAAAACAAGCACTCGGTTCAAAATTAAAGCAATGGGATAACAGTGATTTACCATTTAACAGACCTGAATTTGTTAAAGTATCAAAAGTAGACGTAGACTCAAGTCTTTTAAGTAAATATGATGAAGTGGTATCTTCTATATTTAGAATATTTGGTTCTACACCTACCAATAAATTATCAAGGTCTCCTGCATTTAGACAATTTTATTTTGATAAAATGGAAAAACTTGCACCAAGTCTTACAGAGACTGCATTAAATAATCTTATTAAACAGGCTAAGAAAAATAACCTAGATAAAAATTATATTAAAAGGTTAGAATCATTAGTTTCAGATGTAGATAAATCTTTTAAAATTGGAACGCAAAAAGCTGATGATATTGCTAAAGGTTTTGCATTAGAAGAAACTAGAAGATTGCTATATGATTTAAATAAACGGTCACAGTTTGCAGATGCTACAAGATTGATATTTCCTTTCGTTGAAGTGTATAAAGAAGTTATAGGAACATGGTCAAGACTTATAGCAACTAATCCAGGTAAATTAAGAAAAGCAGAACTATTAGTTAACAAAGCACAAGAGAATGGATTCTTTACTACAGACCCTGTTACAGGAGAAGAAGTATTTAACTTTCCATTTAATGAAGGATTAAGTGACAGTATTGTTGATGAAGAGTCAGGAATTAGAGCCAATCTTGTAGGTTATACATCAGGTCTTAACTTAATAGGTCAAAGTGTTTTACCAGGGTTTGGACCAGTTATTCAATTACCTGCTTCTTATTTACCTGATACAGAAAGATTTGCATCACTTAAAAAGGTTATATTCCCATTAGGAGAACCTGCAAATGTAGGACCTATTGAAGCTGCATTACCTACTTGGTATAAGAAAGTATTAACACTTGGTGATGACGCAGACCCACAGTATAGAAGATTGTTTGCAAATGTAGCATCAGATATATTAAAAGCAAGAGTTCTTGCAGGTCAAGCTAAATTTACTACTACACAAGAAAGAAGAGAAGCTGTAAAGTCTGCAGAAAAAACAGCAACATTTGTAACATTGATACAAGCGGCTTTAGCTTTCGCTGCACCTACAGGAGGTACAGTTAGATATTACAAACAAGTACCTGAAGAATTTTTAACAGATGAAGTACAAGAAAAACTTAAATTAGATATTAGGGACTTTCCTGCAACAGATGATGGTGCAGTTATGTTTGGTTTTTCTATATTTACAGATTTATATTATGACATGCTTAGAAGAAATAAAGGTGATTCTTATGAAGCAACAAATGAATTTATAAATACTTTTGGTTTTGAACCATTTGCATTACTACAAAGAAAATCTAAAACAGTTGTAAGAACTCCATATACAGCAGAAGGTTCAGCATATATGGCGGAAAACAAAGATGTTTACGAGTTTGCACCAAACACTGCTTACTATCACAATACTGATAACCCACTAGATGAATTTGATATTGCTTCATACTGGAAAGCATTTACTGAAGGCAATAGAGTATCTTTAAGCACTGACCAAGTTGCTGCAGAAATTATGAATGCAAAAGGTAGATTTATATATGAAGGACAAAGAAGAGCTTTATTAAATGATGCTAACTATTTTGGTGTATCTGAATATGTTAGAAGACAAATACTTAAAGAAATTGAAATTCATCTTATAGAGACTTTACCTGGATTTAGAGAAAGTTTAGGTCTAGCAGGAACTATAGATACAGAATCACAAGTTCGTGAATTAAGAACATGGAAACAAAACTCTGTATTAGCAGGTTCTGATGCAGGAAAAGGATTGAGTAAGTATTTAGAAGCATTTGATAAAGTATTAGATTGGGGTAAAAGAAATATAAGACCTAATGTTACAATAGGTTCAGGAGATATGATGGCTCAACGACAATATCTACGTAGATACGTAGAAGATGTTTTATTAAAAGAACACCCTGATTTTTATCATTTATGGGTTAATATATTATCAAGGCAACTAGAAGAAGATATTGCTACAACACAAAATATTGAGTTAGGATTTTAATGACTGAAGACCAAATTAAAGCGTATGAAATAGGATTGCAACTTAAAAACTTTTCAACTTGGTATACATTTAACTTAAAAGATAAAATAAATGACCTGAATAATTTTGCTAAAGTACTGCTAGAAAATACTTTTGGTTTAGTAATTAATGAGCAAAACTTAGGAAGAGTATTATCTGCTGCAGCAGTAGCAGGTCAAGCAGGACCAGGAGAACCATCTGTATTACTTCAACCTGCAATAGAAGAAATGATAGAAAACCCACAAGATTTCAGTGATGTAATTGAAGCATTTAGTGCAGGTCTTTCAGGAGACAGTATAGAAAATGTTGATACTGAACCTGTTATTAATCCAATGATAGAGGGATTTGTAGATTTAGAAACAAGAGAAGAAAGAATAGAAGCTACAGAAGGTAGAAGAGTTTTCAAACCTTTATCTGTTCAGGAAAAACAACAACAATACCTTGACGAAAAACTAGCAGCAGGAGATTTCTCTGATGACAACTTAAACTTTGTGCAAACAATGTTACCATCAGACTTACCTTTTATAGGTCTTGGTGGAACTATAACACCTACCCAACCTGATAAATTACCATTGTATGTAGAGGGTATGCAGTATGGATTATTTAATGGTATGTCTGCAGAAGAATTAATTAATGTACAACTTGCTTTAGTAGAAGCAGAGTATTTATATCCAGGTTCTTTTGATGCGGGTGTACTTGATAACAGAACAATAGCTGCAATAAGTAAAGCTATGGAAGTTCAAAACTTACAAGGCAGAACTAATCCTACATTATCTTCAACAACTTCTGTTCAATTAGCACTTAGTGGTGCAGGTCCAGGTATAGCAAAAGACATAAGAGATTTCTTTATATCAGAAGTTAAAAAGGATGAACCAAGTGGACAAGCAGATTTAGCAATAGACGAAGCTATTCAGTTGTTTCCTGAGTTTTCTATAATTTATGGAGAAACTGCTGCAGAACAAATACTTGGAAGAAAACTTAGAAAAGAAGAAAGAGCATTAGCAGGTATGACTTATCAGGCTGCAGTAAGAGAAGCATCAGTTGAAATTCAAGATATGCTAAAAGCTAGAGAGGAAGCTAGAAAAGAAGCTCAAAAAACTGTATTACGAACAGAGCAAATAAGATTACAAGCAGGATTACCTGAAGGTGTTTATTCTGTTGAAGGAGCAGAGCAGTTTACTGCAGCTCCAGGAGATGCAGGTTCTGCACAAGAAATACAAAGACTTATAACTACATTGGCAGGACAAAGATTTGAAGATAAGATGAATTCTATTGGAGGATATGCTGCAGAATTAGATGAAAAAGACAGAGAACCAGAGATAAGGTCTAGGTCAAGAGCATTTGTATCAGCACTTAATTCTACAGGTTCAGGAGCATTAGGAGAATAATGAAGTTAACTGAAGAATTAATTAAACACATTGAGGACTTAGAAGGTTTTAAAACAAAAGCATATAGAGATGAGAACAATGTATTGACTATAGGTTTCGGTCATACTAATGCAACAGGAACATTTGACTTTGATAAAGATACTGAAATAAATAGAGAACAAGCATTAAAAATATTACAAGATGATTTATCAGATGCAGAAAATTATGTAGAAAGAATGCTTGCTAATAGAGACCTATCTGTAAGCAAAGAGAAAAAAGATTTTATGACATTAGTTTATTTCAATAGACCTTGGGCTTTGAGAGAAACAATGGAAGTTATAGCAGAAGGAAATATGGATTTAGTTATTAAAAGCCAATTAGATTCTTATAAAAAAAATAGAGAAGAAGATATACCTGATTGGTATGTCAATAGAATAAACAAAGAAGCAGCTTTTGCTAAAGAGTTTGATGACCCTGAAGAAACAGGAGGAGATGCTATGCCTGAAAAAACACCTGAAACAGGAAGAGCTAACACTGAAATGCCTGAACAATTATCTACTTTAATTAATAGAGATGGACAAGAAACATTTGTACCTACAGAAATAGTTGAAGATTTACTTAAGACTGGTAAATATACAGAAACACCTGGCTCAGTCCAAGAGGGTCAAAAAGAAAAAGAAGTTAAAGATGTTTTAACTGCGCATATATATTCTTACTTACAAAGTCAAAAAAGTGTTTATGAATCACAAGTTCCTAAAGAAGCAGGTTCAATAGAAGGCGCTAGAATAAAGACTGAATTGGAAAGAAAATAATGGCTGATGATTTAACTATTGAAGGTATTTCTGCAAGTGAAGTTGTAGGAACGCAACAAGAAGCAGAGCAGGGTTCTGCACAATTTTCTCCAGGAGAGTTTGATGGACCTGAGCCTGATTTACTATATCGTGTAGGAGAACAATTCTATGTTTTATACGAGCTACCTTTAGATAGATTAGGAATAGAAGATGAACCTCATTACATTATGTATACAGGAACTGGAGTTATTCCCGAATATGAATATAAAGCACAATCAGTATCACAAGAAGATTTAAAAAAAGTTTTGTCTGTATCTTTTGATTCAGGTGGATATGAAGAGATAGAAGATAAAACAGATGTTATTAATCAGTTTTACAATAGAATACTTAGAGCTGCAGATTCAAGACCATGGCTTTTAGAAAAAGAAACCACAGGAAAAAATAAAGGAAAGTATGTTTTGCTTTCAATGTTTGTTGAACAACTATTTGAACCTAATGTACAAATATCAGTAGATGAATACAAAGCTGAATCAGCATTAATTAATGGATATACAAAAAGACAATTAGATTATTGGTCAGCTATTACCTACGGTGAAGACCCTGCAACAAATGCAGGACTTAGAAAACTACAACAAGAGTCAGCAATAAGCCTGGCTTCATTACTTAGAACTTATGCACCTGAAGGATTAAGTCAAGATGTAGTTGAATTTTTATATAACAAAAGTTTAACTGGAGATTATGACCCTGCGTTTTTAGCAGAGCAAGTTAGATTTTTAGCTGCTCCTGAGTTTGCTTCTTTAGTAGACCCTGAACTAAAAGCTGTAGTTGGTGAAGTTCAAACAGGTACAAAAGTATTTGACCAACAAGCTAAACAAATAATTACAAAAGTTATGGGACAAGGATTTTTAAATGATTTAGGAGAACAAGAGTTTAAAACTATAGCACAATCACTTATTGACCCTAATGGTGGAAGACTGTTAGAGGGTCAGTTGCAAGAGTTGTGGGATGCAGAACATCCAAATAAAAAAGGACAGAACTATGCATTAGCATCTGCTACTCCTAGAAAACTAGCTAATTCTATAACCAGTGGTTTAGATGAGTATGGAAAAGACCAAGCATTTTTTAATGATTTAATGGAAGCAGAAAATCAAACAGAGATGAGTAAAATGTTACGTATGTATGGATTACAACAAGGAGATGAAAAAACAATTGGTAGTTTACAAGGCTCAATAGGAAGGTCTTTTAAAACAAAACCAATAAGTAGGTTCATGGCAAAATGATAAGTAACGAAAAACTTTTAGAAAATAGTATTAGTAGAAATTTAAGAGATGATGATGGAAACGTTTATGTATTTAAAGATAATAACTATCTTAAAGTAAATACTCCTGAAGGATTAGATGAAGCATTAGCAGATGGTGGTGTAGCTATATCTAAAGCCTTGTTTGATAGTAGAAGCTATGGTCAAAGCAGTACATCTGTGTCTGTAGAATCAACAGGAGATTTACCAAACTATTTTAATTTATACACAAATCTTTTAAATAAAACAGAAGAAATATTATCAGATATATCAGATGAAGCTCCTGAAGCAGAAGAAGAATTATTTGTACCTACAATAGAACAAGCAGGAGCATTAGTTCCATTTATGAGAAACAAAGGAAACCTACTACAGACCTATGTAGATACATGGGCAGCAACAGGTAACGACCAATTAGCATTACAGGCAGTCAGAGATTCTGACGAATACGAGACATACTTCCCTGGAAACTACAGGGTAGACCCAAGCACAGGACAACAAGCAGGAATAAGATATGATGAAGCTACCTATACAGCATTAACAGATGCTTATGATAGAGCATTTATAGAAGCAGGTCTTAACCCTGATGTGTTTAGAGAAGCTGAAGTTTACCCTGCCTTAGTTTCAGGAGATATAGGAAGTAACGAATTACAAGCTAGAATAAATTCTGCTAGACAAGCATTCATAGATAATCCATTAGCAGAAGATGTAAGAGCATATTATGCACAGAACTTTGATATAGAGATGAGTGATTCAGCTTTACTTGCTTCAGCTCTCGACCCAAATGTAGGAGAAGGAATACTTAACAAAAGAATATCTGTATCTCAAATAGGAGCAGAAGCATCTAATAAAGCATTCGATATTACGTTACAAGAATCAGAAAGATTATATCAACTAGGAGTTACCGGTACAAAAGCAGCACAGTTGTTTAGTCAAGCTGAAGCATTATTAGGTAGAGTAGAAACATTAGCTGTATCTCAGGGAAGAGAAGAACTAGGGATATCAGCTTACTTACAATCAGAAGCATTTGGAAGTCCACAACAACAGCAAAGATTTAGAAACATAATTTCACAACAAGCGTCAGAAAGTGCTGCAAATCTTGGAGCAAGAAGAACTCAATCAGGTGCAGTAACTGGCTTGACAGAAGCATAATTCTGCTATACTAAATTACATAGGGTGGCGAGTTCCCCTTCAAATAGGGTCGCAATTCTCTTGGACCTCCAAGGTGTCTAAGTGGTATTTCAGAAAGCCTTGTGTAATCAAAAGCAATTTCCATTTACCTAGCGATTGGATGTTTTATATTGCTTTAAATAACGCTAGAGAATAGAGGAGAAAATATGTCAGAAGACACAACAGCAAACGATACTAACAATGTAGAGGTAGAAGACGTAGAGTCAGCACCTATTGATAACTTACGTAATGCTTATAAACAAGAAAAAGCAGAACGTAAAGCACTTCAACAGGAACTGATGGACGTTGCTCTATCTTCAATGGGTCTTGACCCTAGTAAGGGTATTGGTAAAGCTGTGCTTAAAACCTATGAAGGTAAACCAAACGTTGAAGAAATCAAAAGTTTCGTAACGGAAGAATTTGGAGACGTTGTAGAAGGCACACCTGCACCACAAGAAACAAAGAATGATGTATCAGATAATGTTATCCAAGCTCAGTCACGTGTAGAGCAATTAAATAAAATTGGCGTGTCCTCAGAACCAGTTGATGTTATGGATGCATTTAAAGAAGTTGTTAGCTCAGGAGACGTAAAGCAATCTATTGCAGCTAAATTAGCTATGATAGAAAAAACAAAATAGTAACAATTAACATATAGGAGATAAATCATGGGACCAATATCAACCCCTGACCCAATTTACGCTTCCGATATAAATAATTTTCAAGGAGAATTATTTAGAGTCGGAGGACAAAGAACACCTTTCCTATCTGCTATGGGTGGGCTAAGTGGAGGTGGAAAAGTTATACAATCAACTTTCTTCCAATTCCAAACAGCCGATAATGCTACTATCTCTTCCGCACCAACAGAAGGCACAGAAGGCGGAGCGCCAACTGAATACCTTGGTCGTAATAGAGGAGCATATACTCAGGTAACACAGATATTTCACAAAGGTGTGAAAATGTCATACACAGCTATGGCAGCCTACAATCAACAAAATGCGTTTGATTTAGGAGCAGCAGGATATAGTACATCAGATGGTGATGGAACATTAACTGCTGACGACAAGTTAGCTCTATTTGGAGGTAACCCAGTAACAGACGAAATGGCAGAACAGCTCGAACTAGCTCTTGAAAAAGTAGCTAGAGAAGTAGAGTACTTTGCTATTAATGGCGTATTCGCTGACGGTACACACGCTTCTAACCCTATTGGAGACAATAGAACATTTAGAGGATTGGCAGCTCACTGTGCATTAAATGGAGGAAATAAATACTTCAATACTGCTACAGAAGCTACCGGTGGTACTGCTAAGAAACTTGATTGGGACGGCATTGCCGCTTCATTAAAGACTCTTTATGATGCAAACGCACCAGTTAAAAACCCTGTTCTTTTGGTTAACTCAGCTAACTTATTAGAACTTAACAAGCAATTACTATCACCACAAACAGGTGGTACAACTGCTACTATCCTTCCACGTGAAAGAAACGTTGGTGGTGTAGATATCGATACCGTTATCACACCATTCGGTTCTATTGGAATGATGGTTCTTGACGGCAATATCTTAGGAAGCAACGATGCTTTCATAGTTGACATGGCTTATGTCAACCCTATCTTCACAAACATTCCTGGTAAGGGAACAGTATTCGTGAGAGATATTGACCAAGATGACAATGCTAGAGTTGCAAAAGCAATCTACATGGAAATGGGAATCGACTTCGGTCCTCCACAATATCATTTGCATATAGATGAAATTGCTACTCCGTAGTAATTAATAATTACAAGATTAGGGTGGAACTCCACCTCCACCCTTTTCTTGTGCTATAGTGAGGAAGATATGTACAAAGTTAACGTTAAACAAGTAACAATAGATGTTTCTGCCAATGGCACACAATCTAGTAGTGTAAACACTGATGGCATGTTGCTAACAGGAATAGTATTTCCTGCGGCTATGACAGGCTCTGCAATTACTTTTGACTTTTCTGTTGATGGAACAAATTTTTATGATGTAAAAGAAACAGATGGAACAGATGTAAGTTACACAGTATCAGCAGGAGATGTAGTAAGAGTTGACCCTAGTGGTTGGGCTTTTGCTTCAAGTGGTTTTATTAGACTAACTTCAGGAAGTACTGAAGCAGCAGACAGAGATATTTTATTAATATTTAGAACAGCCTAGGAGGTCCAATGAGTACAACTATTGGTGACCTAGTAGATAGGACTTTTAGAGAGTACCTAGAACCTATGGAAGACATAGTAAGTTATACAACTCTTACATCAGGTGTTAATGCAACAGCTACAAGTATTACTTTTGATGGTGATTTATTGTCAGTTGAAGAAGAAGATGCATTAGACGCAGGTACAATAATTGAAATAAATCAAGAGCTTATGATAGCAACAGACCTTAATGCTGTTACTAATACAGTTACAGTTAAAAGAGGTGCAAGAGGAACAACTGCAGCTGCACATTCATCAGGAGATTTAATTAAAATAGCTCCACCATTTCCACGTAAAAATGTATTTGATGCTGTATGTGACCAAATTAAAAATTTATACCCTACAATATTTGCAACTGAAACTAAGTCACTTACGGCTTCAACAGGATATCAAATATTGAATGGTGCAACTGATAATTATTTAGTGCAACCTCTTAAAGCTATATCACAGTACACAGACTTTACTACAGGTTCAGACCAAACAGGTACACAGTTTAGAGGAGTATCAGTAGAGTTAGTAGATTTACCTAATCCATTTACTTATACAGATGCTAACGGTGCATCTCAAACAGTTACATATACAACAGGTCCATCAGTAGTTCATGCATTACATAACTATGGAATTTCTGCAGGTCAGGATATGTTTGTAACTTTTAAAAAGAAATTTATAGACCCTACTGCTGAGGCAAATACTCTAGCAACTGTTGGTTTAGAAGATGAATATGAACCAATAATTATGGCAGGTGTTGCAGCACAAATGATTGCAGGAAAAGACATACCTTCATCTACAGCAGATTATATTACAGACCAAATAGGAGTTGCTAGCTTTCCTGTTGGTAGTGCAACAAGTATTCGTAACTCATTACTTGCTTATCAAAGAGCATTAATAGAACAAGCTCGAAAGGATTTAAGAGCTAGGTTTCCTGAACCAGTATCAATTAACAGTATTGTTTATCCTGCATCGTAATGCCTAGAATACCTACCTCTAGTAACATTAAAAATCCTAAAAGATATGGATACGATGTTTCTATAGATAATATATATTTAAGAACTGCAGTTGGTCCTGGAAGAGAAATGCAAATACAATCCTCCGGTGTTCAAGAGGGACAAATAAATGTTAAACAAAACCCTGAAGATTTTACATCTAATCTAGGTAGAATTTATTCAAGAAATAATTTCACAGGTGGTCAGGGATTAGACACCGCACATAGAGCAAGTGGAACATCTAAAGACACTACAAGATTTTGGGATAGCAAAGGTGTTGATGTATTTCATGGTGATGATGAAACCTCTTATCATACACATTTATTATTTACAACAGCGTCAGAATTAACATTAAGTAGCTCTAATAACTATATAGCTCAAACAACTAATGGTGACTTGTATGTAACAGATGGTACAGCAATTAAAAAATCAACTAACAACGGAGATGATTGGAGTACTGTATCTACAGGTTTAACTATTAATCATAATTTTACAGGTGCTGCTGCAGTAGGAGACCAGGTATATTTTACAACAGCAAATGGAACTTCAGGTTCAAAATTAATATTGTATAACGGTTCTTCATTTTCAGAACTATCTCATGACCAAACATCAAATGGATTAACAGGAGTTTGGTTTCAAAAAAATCAATTATTTATATCAGGAGATGATGGCACAGTAGGTTATCTTTGGGCTGTATCTCCTTTAGGAAAATCATGGACATCTTCTGACTTAACAGAAGCAAGTGCATTATTAACATTTGAAGATAGTCATTCTATATCTCAAGTTGTAGACGCAGGTGCAGTAGTTTTAGCTGCTTCTACAAGTGGTGATATATTTTCTATTAAAGATATATCAGGAACTATGACTCTTAAAGGTCAAACTAATATACCTTTTGAAGAAGTACATTCAATAGCTGCTGCAGAAGGAATTATATTTTTTGGTACAAAAGAAAAAGCAAGAAGTGTAGGTAGATTTTATCGTGCAGATTTATCAGTAGCTGATGATTTATACGTATTATCTAACAGACAATTAATAAAAGAATGGGTTGTATCAGGACAAGACACAACACCAAAACACATGTTTGTGTCAAGGGACAGTGTATATACAGGTGTAAAAGAAAGCGGTAGTGAAAGTTATTTATGGAGATATTATTTACCTACTGCAGGATTTGCAAGAGATTTAGAAATGGGAGCTTCAGGTTTTATTACAGGTATTACACAATCTAATGGTAAGTTTTTAATTGTTGTTGAATCTTCAGGTGTATTTAAAGAAACTTCAACTTTTGAATCAGAAGGATATTTAATACTATCTGCTGCAGATTTCTTTACGGCAGAAAGTAAACAATTTGTAGGAGCAGAGTTATCAACATTTACACTTGCAACAAATACATCTATTGATTTATTTTATTCTACAAAATTTGAAGCATTAGATAATCCTGATGACTCTAGTTTTATTAAAGCATTTACACAAGTAGGTGGTGTTGGAGATACTGAGCAACAGATAGAAGAAGTAAGTAGGTATATTGTTGGAAAAGTAGTTTTAAAAACAAGTGATGGTGCAAGTACACCAAAAGTTAAGTCTATACAATTTAGAGCATTAGCAAGACCTGAACTTGTAGTAGCACAAATACCAATAAATATATCTGATAGAGTTGAGAGACCTGGAAGAAAACCAATTAAAGTAAAAGGTTTAGGTGACGCTTTATATTCTACACTTAGAGACAAAGAGGGAGACTCAGTAACAGTAGAAATATTTAGTCCACAGGAAATAATTAAAGGTGTAGTTGAAAGAATTAGTTATCCAATTTCTTCTAATGTTGAAAGAGGTAGCGTAATGCAGTATGCTATTATTACAGTAAGAGGAACTAGGCAAGCTAGTTTGGATGATATTACAAGTATTCATGTACTTGGTATTAACGCACTAGGACAAGTCAGGTTCGGTGCATAGGAGATAAATGACAGCACAAGAAGTTAAGTTTTCAAATTTTTATGAAAGTACACTTGCTAGCCTCATGGCTTCAAGTGCTACATCAGGTACACTAACAGCAGCTCCTACATCTAATGGAACAAGCAATATATCCGTACCTTATTATTTAGTTGTAGACCCTGATGAACAAAGCAAGAGAGAAGTTATATTAGTAACTGCTGCTTCAGGAGTATCTATGACAACAATACAAAGAGATAAAGAAGGAAGACATAGTGGTTCTCCACCTGACCACCAAGCTGACACAGTTGTTCGTATGGCAGTTGTTAAAGAAATGTTTGAAGACATACATGACAGAGTAGATGCTGCAGGTGATGTAACAGGTACATCTACAACTACGTTTACTAATAAAACATTTAATGCTGATGGTACAGGAAACTCTATAACTAACATTGAAAACGCAGACATTAAAGCTGCTGCTGCAATAGATGCAGCTAAAATACACAATGGTAATGTATCTAATACAGAGTTTGGTTATTTAGATGGTGTATCTTCTGCTATACAAACACAGTTAGATAATATTACAGCAGGTACATCTACACTTACTGTACCTATCACAGTAAAAGTTGCTGATGATGGTTCAGGTTCACAAAATGTTTTTTACTTTTTAAATGGTTCTGACTCAGGAGCAGGTACAAGGTCAACTAACTTTGTATTTAAAGTTGGTTTTAAATATAAGTTTGATACATCCGATAGTTCTTTATCGGGGCATAATTTTAAATTTTCAGTAACAAAAGATAACTCAGGTAGTTCAGAATTTACTACTAATGTAACAACTGCAGGTACACCAGGAAGTGCAAATGCTTCTACAACAATAGAGATTACACCTGAAACTCTAGGTATAGCAGGTGCTACAAGTATTTTATATTATTATTGTAGTAATCACTCAGGAATGGGTGGTAATGGTAAGATTAGTTTAGATGCAGGTAGTGCATTCAAACTTAATGGTGCAAAGCAATTCTTTGCACTTAATGGATAGTAGGAGAATAAATGGCAAGTGGTGTTTTAGGACAAGCAGTAATTACATCAGGCACATCAGGTGCTTCTTTGGTAGTGTACACAGTACCTGCAGGGAAGTTAGCTGTATGTAATGTAAATATTGCAAGTATATCTGCATCAACACAAACTATTGACTTAGCAATTCCTAACGAAACAGATGGTTCTTTTGACAGCTTAGACCTGTTAGAAGATGATACTTCTTTAGCAGAAGCAGATGTTCTTGAAAGAACAAACATTGTGCTTGAAGCAGGTAGAAGTGTTGTAGTAACATCATCTGATGGTACAGGTGTAGCAGTCAATGTTTATGGCGTTGAAGAGGATGTATAATGGGTAGAAGAATAACACCTGTTCCTTCAGTATCAGGAACTGTTAAAAGTATTCAGCATATAAATTGCACTATTAATGAAAGTGGAACTGATACTGATATAAGTATAACTGCAGTATCTAATACAAATAAAGCGTATGTAGTAGAAAATAGTCAAATGGCTAATCATTATGGTGGATTTGAATATGGAGATAGAAATAGAAGTTCAGGAAACGCATCTAAACCACATGCTTATCTTTCAAGTACAACAAATGTAAAAGTACAATCTGATGAGTTAGATGTTTTTGGTGGTTATTCTTATGGAACTTCTAGTGCTACTTTTTATGGAAGTGTAATAGAGGTAACATAATGGGAAGATTTGCACCAACCACAACAACTACAGGTACAGTTAAAAGCATTCAACATGTATCAGCAACTATGTCAAATGATGCAACAGTAAACATTACAATTAGTGCAGTATCTAATACAAATAAAGCGTATATAATTAGTGCAGGAGAAAGTTCAAGACAAGGTGGTGCAGCAGCTAACGACCAAGCAGCAAGAACAGGTCATGGTAGTAGTACAGGTGGTGCAAGATTAACGAACACTACAAATGTTGCAGTAAGCCAACCTAATATTGATATGTTTCCTTTGCAATATTATAATACAAGTGGAACATATAGAGGAAGCGTAATAGAGGTAACATAATGAAATTTGTTAAATTAACAACAGGTAATGTAGCAGAAGCTACAGTTGTACCAATATCTGAATGGATAGATAAAGCTAATAATAGAAGTTTTGCAGGAGAAGGTTATATACAAATAACTGAAAGCATTGAAGATACAGAGGTGTTAACAGGATTATATAATTCTTCAGCAGAAGCTGATGGAATAAAAACTGTATCTAGTTTTACTTTACCTACAACAGACAGTAATGGAAAAAAAAGGTGGTACGACAAAGATACAGGTGTTTTAAAACAATACACCTACAATGATGAAGGTGTTATTACAGGTTCAGAAAACGCCTAACTTTGAAAATAATTAAATTAGATAAGGATTTACCTGACCCAATTAGTTATTTAGATGCTGTAAAAAAATATCAAGATTGGGATAATATACAACAATTTGCTGAATATGATATAGAACTACAACACCCTTTTATAACTAGAACAGATAGCTCCCACCCCTATTATTGTCCTAATTGCGACAAAGAAACTAATCCTGAATGTTCTATATATAAAGAAGAAATTGCTATTAGAGATAGTAAATACGAAACACACGAAGGAAGAGTGCCAACTATGAAAAGGTGTCCTGCAATCATAGATACTTTAAACTCAGGTGCAGTACTTTGTGCATGGGATGATTTTTATTTTGAAGCTACAGAAATAACAAATCATTTATTAAAGAGAACTATATATGCATATACAGAGGGATATAAACCTGCACATTTTTATCACACTACACCACAAGTAGATTTTATTGACATGGGATTTGATGTATCTCATAATATGTCAGTTAAATTATTTATGCCTTATAGGTTAGAAACATCTGAAGATAATTTAGTTCTGTATAAAGATTTGTTTTGGTTAGGACACATGCCTTTTAAAGTAGTAGAAGGATTACAAGATATGAATGCTTTTAGTGGTATGTTCATAAATACAATATGGAATATAGAAGATGGTACAAAAGTAGTTATTAAAAAAGGAACACCTCTCGTGCATTTATTGGAAGTTCCTAAATCTACATTAGAACCATTTGAAGTAGTTAACCTTGAAGATTTAGATAAAGATTACTATCAAAGTATTATTGACCAAGAAAAAGTTGTATTAGGTAAGAATGGTTATAGAAAAAACCAAAAGGAAATGCTAAAGTAAACCTATGTCACTCTTAACTACACTTAAAGAAGGTGGAACTTTAGCTATAGATACTATAGGCAATCTACCAATTAATGAAGATTTAGATTTAATAACTGCAGACCCTTTAATTATTTCTTATTTAGTTCTTGCAGGTGGCGGAGGAGGTGCTGATGCTCAATCTATTTACGCTGCAGCAGGTGGTGGAGGTGCAGGAGGTTACAGAAACTCTTACGCTAG
>TARA_R100001463_G_scaffold25274_2_pt1 | contig 24417 bp, 31 predicted proteins | sample TARA_R100001463 | Tara Oceans TARA_R100001463 (sample SAMEA2622242) | marine metagenome | biome: marine biome (ENVO:00000447); feature: deep chlorophyll maximum layer (ENVO:xxxxxxxx); material: "saline water (ENVO:00002010), including plankton (ENVO:xxxxxxxx)" | depth 40 m
CATGCCCGTGCAGAAGCGGCAGATTTTGAATGTGTTGGCGTAGACAACGCTGAATTAGCAGATTGGATACATAGAGAGTTAGAATGGGATCAATTGATCCTCGAGTACTACACGCCTGGCGAACCTAATTCGGGATGGATCCACTGTAGCGTAACAGAAGGCATGAATAGAAAACAATTTTTACATGCATTTAGAGAAGAAGGTAAAACAAAATACAAACCAATATTAGGAAAAGCAAAAGATTTATTTGTTTAATGATCGATTATTATAAATTCAAAGTTAGTAATTTTGAAATACATAAAAAAAATCTTGTGGACTTAATATCTAAGTTTCCAAAAAATCCTTTAAGTATGGAACCTGATAACCTTTTTCATCTTCATAAACATACTATTTCACATACTGATTATGATTTACCTCAAAAAATGAAAAGGGAATATGCAGAGTATTTTGCTCAAAATATAGTAGGAGATTATATGAAATTTGTATGCAGTAAATTTAATTGTAAAAAAATGGAAATTGATAATATTTGGTTTCAAATTTATGAACAAGGAGATAGTCATGATTACCATGTTCACCCAAGATGTAATTTTACAAATGTATTTTTTTTATCTTTACCAAACAAAAATATAAAAACAAAGATAAGGTTACCAAATGGTGATGAACTTAAAAATGATGTTTCTGAAGGAGATATTATTTGTTTTCCCGCGTATTATTTCCACACTTCTCCCAAAAATGAACATAAAGATAAAAAGATAATAATATCCTTCAATAGTAATATTATTGGATAAAAGCAAAAAGTTGGGTCTAGAAACTATCTAACTAAAGTGATACAATCTGCGAGATAGTACTTAAAAAAGGAGATATATGATCAAAGGTGTAAAAAAAGCTGCAATGGGTAGAGCTATGTTTAGACAGTCTACTTCCAAAGCTCCTGGTAAAGCACAAATGGAAGATTATACTGGTAGTTACATTAAATCAGAAATAGATGGAAAATATATTTCTAATAAAAGTTATGAAAACTATTATGGAGAATTTTTGAAAGGTATAAAATAATGTACAAAAAACAAATGCTTCTTGGTGGTCTTTTAAGAATAAAAGGTATGAGACAGATGATAAAATCTAAACCATATCAAGCTGAAAGAAAAACTGCAATAAAAGAAACAGCAAAAGCATATGCAAAAAAAGACGCGCAAAGTTCAACTAAAGATAAAAAATTTTTAAGAGGTTTACAAAAATTAGATACACAAAGAGCAAAAACATCTAAGCTTCTTGATATGTCACAATTTTTAGTTAAGGAGGCTAGAAAAGCTGGAAGAAAAGATATGACTAGAGTTGGTAGAAAAATAAGAAGAGGTGTTGTTGATTATGGTAGAAATGTTTCTCAAAAAGCAGGAGCTATGATTAAAAGAAAAACTCAAAAGAAAAAATTAAACTAATATGGCAACTTCAGGAACAGTAGCTTTTACTTTAAACATTGATGATGTTATCCAAGAAGGATATCAAAGATGTGCTATCACTACAACTTCTGGTTATGATTTAAAATCTGCACGTAGGAGTTTAGATTTATTATTTGCAGAATGGGGTAATAGAGGAATACATCTTTGGAAAGTTGCTTTACATGAAAACGCATTAGTTTCAGGTCAAGCTGAATATAGCGTTTCATCAAACGTAAGTGATGTACTAGAAGCTTTTGTTTCTTCAACAGCTGCTTCAGGTGATAATGCTAACACACAAGATATTTCACTTACAAAAATTGATAGATCTGCATATGCTGCTCTTCCAAACAAATTAGCTACAGGACAACCTTCTCAATATTATGTACAAAGACATAAAACACCTAAAATATATTTATATCAAGCACCTGATTTAAATACTTACACAACATTAAAATATTACGTTATAAAACGAATAGAAGATGCTGGAGCTTACACAAATGATCCAGATGTTGTTTACAGATTTTTACCATGTATGTGTGCAGGAATGGCATATTATTTAGCTATGAAAGTTGCACCACAAATGGTTCAACAAAATAAATTAATTTATGAAGATGAATTGAAAAGAGCTTTAGATGAGGATGGTCAAAGAACATCTGTTTATCTTTCTCCTCAATCTTTTTATCCTACTGGAGTTTAATTATGTCAAAGTTTGCAACAGGTAAAAATTCATTAGCCATATCTGATAGATCAGGACAAGCATTTCCTTATAGTGAAATGGTAAAAGAATGGACTGGTGCTTTAGTGCATATATCTGAATTTGAGCCTAAGCATCCACAAATTAGAAGAAGACAGGCTGTAAGTGATGCGATAGCATTACAGAACGCAAGACCACAAAGATTTCAACAACCTAGAACAGTTGCAGAAAATGACAATACATTAGCAAATTCAGGCGGAGCATCTGTAGGAGTGGCTAATTTATCTTTACCAGGTGATTTTGCATTTAGCACACAAGATTTTCAAGTAACGACAAATGGTATTACAACAACTATACATAGTATGGTTCCAGAAGATGGTTCTGCTCAAAACAGAAAAAGAGAATTAATATCAACATTAGGGAACGTAGGAGTAAGTATTACATAATGGCTATTACACACGCAAATTTTTTGACTCAAGTAAGAAACTACACTGAGGTAGATAGTAATGTTTTAACTGATGCAATAATTCAAGATTTTATTAGAAATGTAGAATTAGATGTTGCAGGCAAAGTTGATTATGATGATTTAAGAAAATATGCTACTTCCACTTTTACTGCAAGTAATAGAGCAGTATCTTTACCTTCAGATAGTTTAGTTTTAAGGTCTGTTGAACGTATTGATAGTAGTGGTAATAGAACATTTTTAGAAAAAAGAGATTTAAGTTTTATATCAGAATATAATGGGACTGGAGCTACAGGAACTCCTAAATATTTTGCAAATTTTGACGATTTTAATATTCTAGTAGCACCAACTCCAGCTTCTGCAGATACAGTGCAAATAAACTACATAAAAGACCCTCCTAATTTTACTTCTTCAAATAATACTTTTTTATCAACTTACCAAGAATCCATGCTTTTACATGGAGTCTTAGCAGAGGCTTTTAGATTTTTAAAAGGGCCACAGGATATGTACAAGTTGTATGAAACTAAGTATAATGAGGAAGTACAGAATTTTGCTCTACAACAAATGGGCAGAAGAAGACGAGGGGAGTATGACGATGGTGTACCGAGAATAAAAGTACAATCGCCAACTCCTAACACAACATATTAATTAAGGAGAATAATTATGGCAATAACAACTAATGCAATTTGTGATTCTTTTAAAAAAGAATTACTTCAAGGTAAGCATGATTTTGATACATCATCTGATACATACAAATTAGCGATGTACACAAGTTCTGCTACTCTAGGTAAATCAACAGAAAACTACTCTACTAACCCAGGTGGCGGATCAAACACTGAAGTAACTTCAAGTGGATACACTGCGGGTGGTAAAGCACTTGTCAATCAAGGTGTAAAAGTTTCATCTTCAGTAGCAATAACTGATTTTGCTGATTTGTCTTTTGTAGGTGTAACTTTAACTGCAAGAGGTGCATTAATTTATAATACAACAACTGATGGTGGTTCAAATACTACTGATGCTGTTGCTGTATTAGATTTTGGTGGAGATAAAACTGCTACTTCTGGAACATTTACAATCCAGTTTCCTGCATTTACAACATCTGCTGCAATATTAAGATTAGCTTAATTTAAGGGCCTGAAGCTATGGCAGAGTATACTTATACAGTTACCGTAGCTTCAGGAAACCTATATGGCGGAGGAACGGGCAACGTTTATTTTTTAAACGGGGCTAGAAATTCTACAGGACCAGGAACAGTAAGTTGGGTTGAGGGAGGAACTCTTCGATTTGATCAAAGTGGTTCTTCTAATGATAACCACCCATTAATTTTTTCTACAAACACTAGTACCTCTGGAATAATTTCATCTGGAGTAACTTATTATCTTGATGGGTCAAGCAATCAAGCAAACTACACTAACACTACTACATTTAATGCAGCTACAACTAGGTATGTTGAGGTAACACCATCCTCTCAAACTGATTTTTATTATTTATGCTATGTGCATGGAATTGGTATGGGTGGTATTTTTGATATTACATCTTCAACATGGGGAGCATTACAATGGGGACAAGGATCATGGGGAAATCAGGCTGATGTTGATGTTGGTGTAACTGGAACATCTCTTACATCCGCTATTGGAACTGCTGTTGCAGATGCAGAATTACAGGTTGGTTGGGGTGGAGATACTTGGGGAGAAAATGAATGGGGTGATCTTTCAGGATCTCAACCAAATATTACTGGATCACAAGCAACATTTTCGATTGGTACACTTCAATCTGTAACAGCTAATGCTGTTGTTGAACCTTCAGGTATTCAATTAACTTCATCACAAGGATCAGCTCTTGGAGGTACATCTGCTTTAGTTCAAGTAACTGGAAGTTTAGAGTCAATAGGGATTGGCCAAGTAACCACTGGAATAGGAGCTGTAACAACTGGATTACAATTAGCATCTTCTATTGGAACAACTACAATTGATGAATCTATTTTAACTGGAGAAGGTTGGGGAAGAGCTGCGTGGGGAGAATTTGCATGGGGTGTAAATTATTCTGTTGCCTTAACTGGACAAACTTTAACTTCATCTATTGGAGAAGAAACTGCTTTTACAGATATAACAGTTAATGTAACTGGACAAGAATTAACATCTACATTTGGTAATTTTTCACTCATAGGAGATTTTGGAATTGTTGTATTTGCAGCTGAAGATCAACTTGATTTTACAATTGGTTCTTTAGATATTGAAGGAAATGCGTTAGTAGAACCCACAAGTGCTGGGTCTTTAACAAGCTCAATTGGTAGTGTTATAGCTGGATTAAAAACACCAGTCGATGTCAGTGGTATTCAAATGACATCAACTTTAGGTACAATAGCTCTTGAACAGACTACTGTAGAACCTGTCACTGGTCAAAGCATCGCCATGTCTCTTGGTTCTCATGCTGAAATACCTGGTCAAATAATAGGGGTTGGAGGGTTTCAATTATCTAGTTCAATAGGGTCAGTTACGGTAGAGGGTGTAGCTAATATTAATGTAACTGGTATAGCAATGTCTGCTAACCTAGGAAATGTAAATATTACGCCATGGCAAGAGGTAGATCTTGGAGTAAATAATTCATGGACAGTGGTTGATTTGGCAGCATGATAAAGGTATAATCATCATTATTTAAGGAGAATTTTTTATGGCATCAAGTTATTCAAGTGATCTAAAATTAGAACTAATGGTAACCGGTGAAAACGCTGGTACATGGGGTGATAAAACAAATACAAATTTAAATTTAGTACAACAAGCAATAGCAGGTTTTGAACAAGTAACTCTTTCATCTGGAGGCACAGTTACATTAGTCATGTCTGATGGTGCTTTATCAAACGCAAGAAATTTAGTTATTAAATTTGCAACTGCATCAATTGCTGCAAGTACTATTTGTGCAATTCCGGATTCAATAGAAAAATTTTATATTTTTGATTGTAGAGGATTAACTAATCCATCTAATTTAACAATTAAAACTGTATCAGGAACAGGATTTACTCCTGATGCTGCAAAAATTTATGCAGCTTATTCTGATGGAACTAATATAACTGAAGTATCATTAGATACATTAGGTGGTTCAATTGGAACTGCACAGATTGCAGATGATGCTGTAACAAATGCAAAAATTGCTGATGATGCAATTAGAGCTGCACAACTTTCAGACAACGCAGTTGTAACTGCAGCTATTCTAGATGCAAATGTTACCACTGATAAAATTGCAGACGATGCTGTAACTGCTGCTAAACTAGCAGACACTTCAGTAAGTGCAGGATCATATACAACTGCTAACATTACCGTAGATGCTCAAGGAAGATTGACGGCTGCAGCTTCAGGTGCAGGTGGAGACGGATCTTATGTACCAAGAATTCTTGCACGTGGACCTGTTTCAACAAACTATGCATCGCCTGCTAACGCAAGTAAATTTTATGCGTATGCTATCTCAGGCGGAGGCGGAGGTGCAGGAGGAAGCCAAAGAAATCCAGCTGCTTATGGTGGAGATGGCGGAAAAGGTGCTTGTGGTTTTTATGCAGGTGCTGCACAAGCTAGTACGACTTATGCATACGAGATTGGTGCTGGAGGTAGTGGAAACCCAGCTAGTGGAAGTACCTTTGGTGGAAATGGTGGTGCTGGAGGCCAAACTAAAGTTGGTAATCTGTTTTTATGTGATGGAGGCCCAGGAGGAAATGGACCTGGAACTGGAAATAGTCCGGGTCAACAACAACCTGACCAACCCGCTACAAATGCAACAATTGAATTTCCAAGAGAGATGTATGGTTTTAATCCAGTAGCAGGAAAAGGTGGATCTGGCGGAATGACTGGTCCTTACCCTTCAAGAGTTGGTAACGCTGGAGAACCTGGTTTTTTACATTACTTTGATGATGGAGGACAATAAAAATGGCTTACGTAATTACTATAAATAATAGCTTATATAAAATTGCTGCTAATGAAACTGATAAAAATGAACATGTAGCTTCTTATCCACCATATGTGGCAAATGAAATAAGTGATTCAGATTTTGCAAAAGTAAAAAGTGGTGTGTCCACTGTTTTGGTTTCAGCTGATGGAACTATATCATTTGAAGAGGATACTTCATGTGTATTTGAAAATGCAGATGAATTAAATCAATATTTAACTTGGGTTAAAAGTTGTATGGCTCCTTTTCTAAACCAAAGTGTTAATAGTTCAAAAGCTATTTATTCAGATATAAATACATATAAATCGTTGTTAGATTCATTCGATACTTCTTCAGTGTCTTTTCCTATAAATAGTTCATGGGAAAAATATTGTGAAGATAATTCAATAGCTTATATAAGTCCTTTACAAATACCTTAATTTCTATATTAAGGAGTAATGTTTGAAAAGATAATTACTTTTAAAGCAAGTAAAAAGTACATCGAAAATAATAAAGATATTTTACCAACACCCTGTAAAAACAATATACCTGATTGGTTTAAAAAAATTAATCATAATATGAAGGATAGAACTATTAAAGGCTGTATGCCTTTTTTAGATTCTTTGACAGCTGGTTATTTATTAAAAATGCCAGTAGATTATTTTATTGAACACAATATTGAAATAGATGGTGAACCTAAAACTGGGCACAATATCTCTCAAGAATACCACTCAGTAATGGCTCAAGAGATGAATCTTAATTATGAAAAACAATCAAATTTACATCAAGTAAATCAATTAAAAGGTAGTCCCTTGCTAGAAAAAAATATGAATCTACCAATTCATAAAATTCACAATCCTTGGGTAATTAAAACACCTCCTGGATACTCAACGTTATTTTTACCACCTATGAATAATCACGATGATCGTTTTTCTATTATTCCAGGAATAGTTGATACAGATACTTTCAAATTAGAAGTAAATTTTCCTTTTGTTGTTAATGGAGATAAATACCCACATTTAAAAACATTAATCAAAAGAGGCACTCCTTATGTTCAAGTCATTCCTTTTAAAAGAGATAGATGGAAAATGAATATTAAAAATCTTCCTAAAGAAGAAAAAATGACTGATATGTTTTTTTATAAAAAATATGTGATTGATAATTATAAAAAATTGTTTTGGAATAAAAAATCATGGAAGTAAATGATTGTAGAAGAATACAAAAATTTTTTAGATAAAGACTTTTTAGATTATCTAGCTAAACATTATTTATTTAAAATTCATCATCGATATGGTGAAGCATCTATAGGGGGGATTACCAAAAGCATTTTTTTTAGCACAGAAGTTCACAATGATGAAGTTACTAATTTTGTTACTTATAAAATTTTTAAAAAATTTAAAATAAACAAATATCAAAGGATATATATTAATATGCAATTTAACGGAATGGACGGATCGTGGCACATTGACGAAGGTGATAAAACACATATGTTAATGGTCACACCAACTTTAAAAAAAGATTCAGGGTTGTTTGAAATTAAAGATAATGATAATAAAATACATCAAATAAATTTTGAACAAAATAAACTAGTGGTATTTAATTCTAAATTATTGCATCGTGGATTAGCACCAACAGAAATAGGTACTCCTAGAATAACTTTAGTTTTTAAAGGTGTAAAAGATTATGAAAGAAAATAATAGTTTAGAAAATTATATTGTGAAATTTGAAAATGTTATTCCAGAAACAATATATCCTAATTTTTTTAGAGTTTGTAAAAATTTTGATTATGATAAAGCTAAAATATATGGAGACAATAAAAAAGAAACAGATGAAACAGTAAGAAAAGCTTTAGCTTATAGTTTAAGTGATATAAATGCTAAAAGCCTTACCGATATTCATTGGAGAAATTTTTTATCATTTACTTTTCAAAATTTTGTAAACGATTATCAAAATTTAGTTAGATCAGGAGACGGACCTTTTAAAATTAATGATATACAAGTTTTAAAATATGTTAATATGGGTCATTATAAATTTCATACAGATGATGGACCTCAGCTTCATAGAAGAATCAGTTGTATATATTTTATAAACGATAATTATGAAGGAGGTGATCTTGAATTTGGTTTTTTACATACAGAAAAAAAATTAATTATAAAACCAAAAAAGAATAGTATGGTTATATGGCCGAGTAATTGGATGTACCCTCATTCAGTCAGACCAGTAACAAAAGGAGAAAGGTATTCGGTAGTAGCATGGGCGTTATAGGAAAAGATTTTAAATATAAAATCGTAAAAAATTTTTTAAGTAAGGATGAAATAAGATTATTGTCTATATATTGTGAGATAAAGCATAGACTTAATAGCACTCATTTTGATTTTATACAAGAAAGTCCAAATGCAGACTCTTGTTTTTATGCTGATCCAATAATGGAAACATTATTGTTAAGCAAACAAAAATTGATGGAAAAAGAAACAGGTAAAAAACTTTTACCTACTTACTCTTACTGGAGATGCTATTCTAAATATGCAACATTATCTAAACACAAGGATAGACCTTCTTGTGAAATAAGCACTACTGTATTTATTGGAGGAGACACCGATCAATGGCCAATATATATGGATGGTGAAGCGATACATTTAAAAAGAGGAGATGCTGCTATATATTTAGGTTGTGAGCTTTTACACCATAGAGATGAGTTTCAAGGAGATCATCAATTTCAAACCTTCTTGCATTATGTAGATGCTTATGGTAATAAGAAAGAATGGCATTTAGACAAAAGACCTTATTGGGGATTTCCAAAAGTGGAGCCTTGGTACAATGATGATTAATCAAAATAAAGAAGATGGTTCAGGAGAATTAGTGTTCTCTAAGGAAGAAATAGATATTATTATAAAACATAAAAAATTAATTCTTACCCCCTCTTTTTTAAAACATTTTGTTAATTTATTTGTTGGTCTTTTTATAGAGTTTCAAGATAAGTTTGATAAAAAAACAAAACAAATGACTACCTTCAAAGATCAAGAAATCAAAACAAACCCTCCTAAAGAGAGACTTTAATAGAGCCTTTAGATAAGGTATAATGAGCTATGCCTTTAACAAATGTACAGATTAGACCAGGATTCAATAAACAAGTTACCCAAACCGGAGCTGAAGGGCAATGGACAGATGGAGATTTTGTAAGATTTAGATACGGATTACCAGAAAAAATTGGTGGTTGGGAACAAATTTTATCAAGTACAATTGTTGGTGCAGCAAGGGAACAATTTGTTTGGGCAGATTTAGATGGAAGAAGGTATGCTGCAATAGGAACTAATAAAGTTTTAGCTATTTACTACGAAGGTTCTTTTTATGATATTACACCTTTGGATACAGCTTTAACTGGTTGCACCTTTGATACAGTAAACACGAGTGCAACTGTCACTGTTAATAAAGCAGCTCACGGTCTTGAACCTGGAGATTTATTTACATTCACATCGGTTACACCTCCTTCAGGAGCGGGATACTCTGCTGCTGATTTTGAAACAAATACTTTTCAAGTTATAACAGTTCCAGATAGTGATGAGTTTACAATTACCATGGCTAGTGCAGCAGGGACAACGGTCAACGGATCTGGATCAGCTACTATCAATCCTTACGTAAAAGTAGGTTCTTTATCATCAACATACGGATTTGGTTGGGGAACTGCTTTGTGGGGTGGTGGTCAACAAGTTTTTAGCACATTGAATGGAGCTTTATTAGATGACACTGCAGGAACTGGTGGATCTGGAACATCAATTACTCTAGCATCAACAACCGGATTTCCTACAACAGGAACAATTAAAGTTGGAGCAGAATTTATTTCATACACAGGAATATCTTCAAATGATTTGACAGGTATCACTAGAGCTGCTGGAGGAACTCGATCTGGGCATTCTTCTGGAGCAGGCGTTGAATATTATACAGCTTGGGGCCAAGCTTCTTTATCTCAAACCTTAAGCATTGACCCAGCATCATGGTCTTTAGATAATTTTGGCGAACAACTTATAGCAACAATTAAAAATGGAAATTCATTTTCTTGGAATCCAATTAATTCTAATCCTAACGCTTTAACAACAAGAGCTACGGTAATTTCAAACGCTCCTTCTGCATCTGTAATGTCTTTGGTTTCAGATAGAGATAGACATCTTTTTATGTTGGGCACAGAAACTACAATCGGCACACCTGGCACACAAGATAAAATGTTTATTAGATTTTCAGATCAAGAAGATATTACAGATTATACTCCTACCTCAGTAAATACTGCAGGTTCTTTTAGATTAGACTCAGGATCAAAAATAGTTGGTGCGATAAAAGGAAAAGATTATACATTTGTTTTAACAGATACTTCTGCTTATGTTATTCAATTTGTTGGTCCGCCTTTTACTTTTTCAGTAAGGCAGGTAGGTTCAAATTGTGGAGCTATAGGACAACATTCTATTAAATATGTTAATGGTGCAATTTACTGGATAGGAGAGTCTGGAGGATTTTTTGTTTACGATGGTACAGTAAAAGCTTTACCTTGTTTAGTAGAAGACTTTGTGTTTAAAACAACTGGCTCAAATTTAGGTATTAACTATGATCAAGGAGAAGCAGTATATGCAGGACTTAATCATTTATATGAAGAGATAACTTGGTTTTATGCAAAGAATGGAAGCAGCGAAATTGATAGATGTGTAACATATAATTATCAAAACGGAACTTGGACAACAGGTTCGTTAGCTAGAACAACGTGGGCAGATGCATCACTTTATGATGCTCCTTACGCAACTGAATTTAATGCTACAAGTGTTCCAACTTTTCCCGTTATTCAAGGTGTAACAAATATAAATGGTGCTTCAATATACTATGCACACGAGGTTGGTATCAATCAGGTAGATTCTGCTGGTGCAAAAACAGCGATTCCTGCTTTTATACAATCAGGAGATTTTGATTTGGCTACTGAGGGAGATGGTCAGTTTTTTATGAGTATAAGAAGATTTGTGCCTGATTTTAAAGTTTTAACTGGTGATGCAAGAGTTACTATTAATTTAAGAAATTATCCAACGGACACCGCATCATCTTCACCACTTGGACCATTTACAATAAATAGTTCTACTGATAAAGTGGACACAAGAGCAAGATCTAGATTTGCAAATTTAAAAATAGAAAATACTTCAACAGACCAAAGTTGGAGATATGGCACATTTAGAGCAGATGTACAACCAGATGGAATGAGAGGATGATACTTAACGATTACAATCAACAGTTAGATTTAAATCAAGATCAATTTGGTTTGAATGATAACAATATGGGTATTAAAGGTTTAGCACCTACAAATGAAATGCCATCAATTGGAACAATTGCTGGTAACATTGCTAAAAATAAAGCTCTAGAAGTTATAGGAGGAAAAATAGGAGAAAAAGTTGGTTTAGCAGGATTAGGAAATGTTATGGGTTTTGGTTCACTCGTCTCTAGTCCAATCGGTTTAGCAGCATTAGGTCCTGTCGGATTAGGTATAGGAGCTTTAACAGGTATTGCATCGAACTCTTTATTTGCTAGATCAAAAACTTTTGCTGATTATTTCGAAGCTAAAAGAGAGAAAAAAGCACAAGAAGAGGCAATTCAAAAAGATATAGCTAGAGACATGCAAGAGCAAAACAGAGCAGATAAAACTGGTGGTTATCAAGCTGGCTACGATAGAGATTTTATGGAAGGCAGTGGAAGATCAAAAGATATGGGTAGTACATAATGGCTAGAGTAGATATAATTATACCTGAACCCAGTGTTGAATATAATGAAGAAAACCAAAGACAAATAAATCAGTCTTTACGAACCATGCAAGATAAGTTAAACACATCTTATCAACAAGAACTTAAAAATGAACAAGATACTTTTAATTACTTTTTATCATGACAATACAATATAAAAATGCTGGAATAGATTTATCCACTACTGGTACAACATCCGTATTAACATCCCCTGAAGGAGCAAGATGTTTGGTTAAACAAATACAAGTAGATAATTCTTCATCAAGTCCAGTAAATCTTTCAGTACAAGTGACTGACTCTTCAGCTTCATCAACTTTTGCTATTCACAGAAAAGCTATACCAGCTAATACTGTTGAAAATATTATAACTAATACTTTGGTATTAGAAGAAAGTGATGTCTTAAAAATGACCGCAGGAACAGCTAACGAGATACAAGGCATAGTTAGTTATGCTCAGATAGATAGATCTCAAGAAAATGGCTAGACAAAAATTTATACACTTTGTACCCAGACCAAAACCTAGGAAGAGGCCGGGTCGTCATACAAAGCGATTAAACAAACATGCCAAGAGATCAGCAAAAAAATATAATAGACAAGGAAGATCATGATTGAAACACACTACGATATAAAAATACCTAAACAGGTTTTATTTGTTGAATCTACAATAAATGATTGTTACGCAGATTATTTTATTCCTTTAATTGAAGAAGGTATAAAAAAGGAGGATAATTGTAATTACTGGACAAATCTAAAAGGTCAAATGACACATTGGGATTATTTTAGTAAAGATGAAACTTTTAGAAAATTACTTTACACTTCAGTAAGGGATATGGAATTAGGTCTTCCAAAATTAACATTACATGAGGCTTGGGGCTTTAAAGTCAATCCAGAAGATTTTACCGAACAGCATAGTCATATGACTGATTACTCTGGTATATTTTATTTAAACGATAGTGAAATGTTTATTGATTTTCCTGAACTTAAAAAATCAGTAAAATGTAGTAAAAATAAATTTTTATTTTTTTCAGGAATAATAATGCACGGCACAAAACCCTTGGTAAAAGGAGTAAAATATGGTATAGCATTCAACTTAAGAAACAACGTAAAAAAATAGGTTAGACAATGAGTGATTTACCAATAGTACCAGCTGAAGCTAAAGAAGTAATAAAGCATAAAAGAACTGGTAAAATTTATGCAGACAAAGCTGAGTTTGATGCAGATGTTGCTGATCCAAACACAGATACTACAAATGATGATTTTAGACAAGATTTAGAAATTAAAGTCACAAGAGTTTCAATGGGTGCTCACACAAAAAAATAATGTTCACCGTTATTGAAGATTTCTATAGTCAAAGTGACCTTGGCTTAGTAATAGCACATTTTGTAAATTTACCTTTTGATCAAACACATAGATCAAGAGATTGGGCTGTAACACATAGACTTCAAGCATACCCTGTTCATGAAACAAGTGTATTTGAAAGAAGTGAACATCCTTTACATCCTTATTCAATATTTAAAAAAACATTTGAAACTAAAACAAATCAAAAAATTATTTATTTAGAAACTTTTTTAAGAAAAATAAAATTAAGTGAACTAAAAGAATCTGCTGTATATAAAAAAGATAGACCACATAAAGATAAGGAAATATTTGATTATGCAGGTTTAATTTACTTTAATTCTAATTCAATTTTAGATGGGACAAAATTATATAATGACGAAAGAGATTTTGATCCAACTATTATAATAGGGTCAAAAGTAAATAGATGTGTTTACTATGGTACTCAACAACCGCATAGTGTTCCTTTTGACCAAAGAGTAGATGAAAGATGGGTACAACCTTTTTTTATAATAACAAATGAAGAAACTTTTAAAAAATATAAGGATACAAATGGAACCTAGAGGCGCAACAGAAATACAACATGAATTATTAGAAAAGTATGTATCAAAAGATTTATTAGATAAAGTGCAGATCTGCACTTCAATACCAGGAAAAGTTCCTTTAGATCCAAAAAAAATAAATATTCTTTGGCAAAAGAACTCATATGACCAAGGTAATCTCCAACCATTTTTTAAAAACAAATCAAGATTTAATGAATATGATTGGTATGTATTTAATTCGCATTGGAACTATGAAAAATTTAGATATTTTTTTGGTATTCCAGAAGATAAATGTATAGTTATAAAAAATGGGACTGATCATTTTCCACAAAGAAAAATATATAAAGCTGGTGATCCTGTTAGAATAATTCATCATTGTACTCCTTGGAGAGGTTTAAATGTTTTATTATTAGCTATGCAAATGGTTAAGAACAGAAATGTAACTTTAGATGTTTATAGTTCATGTCAAGTTTATGGAAGTGAGTTTGCTGAAGTACACAATAAAGACTTTCAAGCTTTATTTGAACAAGCTGAAAAATTACCTAATGTAAATTACATAGGTTACAAGCCAAATGAATATATAAAAGAACATATGACAGATTATGATCTTTTTGTTTATCCAAGTATATTTGAAGAAACTTTTTGTGTTTCTGCTTTAGAAGCTTTAGCTTCAGGGTTACACGTAATAACAACAAATTTTGGTGCATTACCTGAAACATGTGCAGAGTGGCCAGTGTATATAAATTTTAGCAAAGACCATGATTTATTAGCCTCAGCTACCGCAGCTGCTATTGATGTAGCATCAGGATATTTACACAAAGATTTTATTCAAGACCATTTAGAGGAACAACAAAAATTCTATAAAAGATTTTATAGTTGGGATAAAAAAGCTGTTCAGTGGACAAACTTTTTAGAAGGAGCAGTAAGTGTCAAACGATAAATATACAAATGAAGATACCTACCAAACTATTCAAGATATTAAAGTAGAACCTCAATCTGATTTTAGCAAAGCTGTAAAGCCATTATGGAAAACGAACAACGAACAACGGACACAGCATAAAATATTTGTTGGATCACCAGTTCATAGTGATGTTTCAATGCATTACACACAAGCTCTCTTAGAATTTCAATCTGCGTGTATGAAAAAAAAAATTCCTGTGGAATTTCAATTAATAAAATCATCTTTAGTGACACAAGGTAGAAATCTTTGTGTAGCAGGTTTTTTAGATTCTGATTGTACTCACTTATTATTCATTGACTCAGATATATATTTTCAAGCCAAATCTATATTTACAATGCTAGAAAAAGACAAGGATGTCATTTCTGTACCATATCCATTAAAAACACTTATGTGGGATAAAGCTTTTAAAAAAATGAAAGAAGGAAAAATAAAAAATCCTGATGATATAAGAAGAGTTTTACACACTTATCCAATGAAAGTTCCTGATGAAAAAGAAATACGTTTAGATAATGGTGTTATGGAAGTTACAGATTCCCCAACAGGATGTATGTTAATTAAAAGAGACGTAATTAATAAAATGATTAAAGCATATCCAGAAAAAGCTATAGTTCAAAAAACCGTTATTAATGGAGAATACGTTGATAAACCTAATATGTGGAACTTTTTTGATACACTTCATGACCCAAAAACTAAAAGCTTTTTAGGTGAAGATTTTGCTTTTTGTAATCTTTGGCGTAATCTTGGTGGTAAATGCTACGCTTATATAAACGATTCTATAGTCCATGTTGGAGAGCATCAATATCAAGGACGTTTCTATGATGAGTTGATTAAACCTAAGTAAAATGGTAATATTTCATATTTAAGATCTTAAAAGGAGAATTTTTATAATGTTGCAATTTTTACCTTATGCATTGGCCGCCTATGGAGGATACCAAGGTTATAGACAGGCTAAGGATGCAGGAGCAAGTGGAATTGGAAGATTATTAGGGACAGCTACAGGAGCCTATACTGGATATAATTTAGGACAAGCTGGTGGTTTTGCACAAAGAGCAGGATTTCAACAACCTCAATTCTTAAATACTATTCCAGGATTTAAACCAAAAAATGTAAACCCAATGCCGCAGGAAGATATTGGAAGTGTTTCAGCGATGGATGAAATTAAAAAATTACAAGATCAAGATAAACAAAGATCAGTTATAGATTTATTATTAAGAAAAAAAGATCCAACTCAAGGATACGACCCATTAAAAATTTCTGCACTTGCAGCAGGTATTCCTCTTGCATTAGGTGCGTTTAATCAGAACCCAGTTGATATTTACCAACCCACTTATAATCTTGCTTACGGAGATTTTGCATCGAAAAGACCTGGTTATAAATATATAGACCCAACTACAGGTCAAGAAAAAGAATATGAAAAAGTTTATATTCCTGAAGCTGATCCTGCAAATCGAGGAGATTTCAGATCCGGGCCTTATGCAATGACAAAAACAAGATTAAGGACAGGTGGATTGGCAGAGATAAAAAAATTTAACGAAGGTGGTATTAACTATCTTCCTTCTAAAGTTTCCCATGATGAAAACGATGCAACAAATTATGTACGTGCCATGGGTTATGTAGAGGACGGATCTGGAAACGGAGACAAGGACGAAGATACAATGTTAGCTCAATTAGCAGACGGCGAGTTTGTAACAAGAGCAGATGGAGTATTAGGTGCTGGAATCATAGCTGGAGCGAATCCAAATAGTATGAAAGACATGAGAGAAAAAGGTGCAGCCTACTTCTATGAACAGCAAAAAAGATACAAAAGAGTATTTGATTTATTGAAGGATAAGTATGGCGACAGCACAAAAAAAAATTAAACCATTAGTAAGTATTTTACCTATTGAACCAAAAGATATCGAAAGGTTCTGGCCTCTTATGGAGTTTATGGTAACTGAAGCTTTAGTTTTTTCAGGAAAATATGCAGACCCTGAATGGTTTTTTAGAGAACTTAAAAAAGATGTAATGCAATGTTGGATTATGTTTGGTTCAGATGAGTCAGAAGAAAATAAAGTTTTTGGTGTTTGTATAGGAAGAATAGGAGAACTTCCAAACTACAATCAATATGAAATTATAATTTGCACAGGCAAAAGAAGAGAATTATGGGAAGATAATTTAATAAAAGAAGTAACAAATTTTGCAAAACATAATAGTTGCAAAAGACTATGTATAATGGCCAGACCTGGTTGGGAGAGAGTATCAAAAAAATGGGGATGGAAAAAGAAACACGTTCAACTAGAGAGATGGATATAATATGAGTTTTTTATTTGGAGGAAGTAAAGGAGGCGGAAGTCAAGCTTCAGCACCAGCAACACAAACGTCATTTGTAAGAGAAGCACCTGGTATTGAAGAAAGAAAATTAGAATTAATGGATATCGCAAGACAAGTTGCGGATAAACCTATTAATCTACCCGCAGTTCAAGCAGCAGGCCTTGGTGCTTTAGAACAACAAGGAATAACAGCGGCTGGCACAACAGGTATTGGTGCTCCAACAGTGACTGCAGGAATAAATCAAGTAACAGGAGCAGCAACACCAATAGGTCAAGCTCAGATAAACCAATATTTAAATCCATATCAATCATATGTTACTGATGAAATTGCAAGGCAAGGTCAAATAATGCAAAATCAATTAGCTGCTCAAGCTGTTGGTCAAGGTGCTTTTGGTGGTGGTAGAGAAGGTGTACAACAAGCAGAATTACAAGCTAGAACTTTAGAGGCTATGGGAAGAGCAAATCAACAGGGTTTTGGAACTGCCTTAGGAGCAGCTCAAAGACAACAACAAGTTGGTCTTGCTGCAGGTCAACAATTAGGAACTCTTGGAGCAGGTCAACAACAAATGGCTCAAAGAGATATTCAAACATTGATGGGTGCAGGTGGTGTACAAAGACAACTTGCTCAACAAGCATTAGATGCACAAAGAGCAACAACATTACAACAACAATATGAACCTTATCAAAGAGCAGAATTCTTAGCTAATCTTTACGCTGCTGGACCTAAATCTCAGTCAGGTGTTACTATGGCCACTCAACCAACAACAAGTCCATTAGCACAAGCAGTAGGAACAGGTATAGGAGCATTCGCAGCTTACACAGGCGCAAAACAATAAAGGAGAAACATGTCTATAAACAAAGTATTAAACAGACCGATGTTTCGACAGAGAGCTTTGCGTAAAGGTCACTTAAAACCCATACAAGCAAGAGTTGGTCAAAGTATAGGAGGGCCAGGAGTGATGGTTGGTAATGCTAGTCCAGGTATTACTGGAGTATATAATCCTAATAGAGTTCCAATGGTTGTAAATCAACCTACTAAGATGGATGTTTTTAAACAAGGTGCAAAAAGATTTGGTAAGGGTGCTCTTAGAACTGTTTTTGGTGCACCTGGATATTTATTTTATGAAACTAATGAAGCGTTAAAAAATGTTGAAGGAATTACACCAACACAAAGATATCTTGCATCAATAGGAGCAGGTGCTTTTGGTTTTACTCCTCCCGGTAGAGTTGTTGCAGGTGGAGTGCTTGGTTTAAGAGGATTGCAATTAGCAGGCATGGGTGCTGAGGTTGCAAAAGAAGATATAAAAAAATTTAGAGAAACACCAGTTAGTAAAAGAAAAGTTTTGCCTGATATATCTGCTGAGGCAAGTATGGATAATTTTCCTGAACCAGCTACAAATGAAGAAATAAAAGAAGAAGTTAAGATATCATCTAAAGCTAAACCAGGCAGTGGAAGAGTTGGTGTTAGTCGAGATAGATTAACAGAACAGGACAACGAATCAGAAGTAGTAAAAGGATCTGTTGATATAAACAAATTAGTTAAAAATAATGATCCTAATACTATTCCACCAAAACCTATTGGAGCTCCGGATACAGTCGAGGAAAAAAGAGGACCTAAGAAACCTATTACAAATGTAGCAAGTCAAGAAGAAGATAAAATTACCGATGAAAAAGCTAATGTAAATACAATAAAAGCAGAGTCTAATAATTTAGATAAACCTGGTAGATTAAAAGCAGCAGATGGTACAGAGGTAAATAATGAAGTCATCACTTTAGCAAGACAATACAGAAAAGAATTAATGGCAGGTCAAAAGTCACAAGCTAAACTTGTGTTCCTTGCAAACCTTGCATCAGGATTATTATCAGGAACAACAAGTAAAGGTGGTTTAGGTGGAGCATTAGAAGTATTTGGTAAAGCTTTAGGGCCTGCAGTAAATAACTATGCAACTATAAAACTAAAAGAAAATGAATTAGAAAATGAATTTATGTCAGATGCATTAGAGTTAGCATCAGATGAAATAACTGCAAGGAATTCTTTATTAGAAAGTCCATCTTTAGATTTTGAAAAATATGGAGTAATTCAATTTACTGACTCAAATGGTAGATTAAGAAATGTTACTGGCGGTATGTTAAAGAATGGTACTTACGTCATAGCAAGACCAGGAGAAGTTGATGGAAATGGTATGCAAGTATTTTCACCAATGCCTGCAGGCACATTTGACAGATTTTTACCAGCTGACTATGCAACAAAAGAACAAGGTGAAACTTTAAGAAACTTATCTGGTAAATACAAAGCACTTAATCTTGGTCAATCAACTATAAATATTCTTGCAGATGCTGAAGCATCAGACAAAAAATTTGCTGGTCCAGTTGGTAGGTTTAATTTATTTACTACACGTTTAGGTGATGCGATGAATGATTTAGGTCTTTCTATGTTTGAATCTAAGGAAGATGGAGAAAGATATTTAGAAGGATTAAAACAAGATTTTAGAAGAGATTTAATTGCAGATGGAATGACTGAAAAAGAAGCTAACAAATTTTTAAAAGACAATTTTGGTAGCACAGATTCATTATTAGCAAACAAACTAAAACAATTAGGTGTGTTTAAAGATCAAACAGATGCAGCTAACCTTGAAAGATTAGCTATTAATGAAACTGTATTAACTTATGCATTAGCTAACTCTTTAAAAGACAAAGATAGATTAACACAAAAAGATATTCAAATGGCTAAAGATCTAGTAAATGTGTTCCCATTATTAAGAGGTCAAAAACAAGTTATTAAATCATTGGAAGCTGTTAATGAAACAATTCTTGCAGATATCAAACGTTTAGAAAATGATTATCAATTTGCATTTGGTGGTGATACATCAACTATTGATAAATACAGACAACAATACGGTGTTGCAACACCTGATACTCAAAATTTTGAATTACAGAATCCATTTACAGGTAAAACTACAGAAGAATTACTGGAGAATTACTAATGGCAACTACTTTAAAAGATTTACAAAAACAATTAGATGACAAATCATTAAATCCATCTGAATTATCAAAAGAACAGAGAGCCATTATTGACGAATTAATAAAAAGAGGAGATTTGAAGGGCCCTTCTACAGGAGAACTTGCTTTACAAAGAGAACAAGCGGCAGAAGAAATTGCAAGAGCAGATCAATTTTATGCAGATCCAATAGGAAGTGCGTTGGCTGCTGAAGACTCTATGTTTAAAGGTAGACCAACTGCAGAACTTGCAGGTGACCTATCAGGGTCTATTGCACCATACGTTGTAATGAGAAAAAAAATATTTGGTGCTGCTAAGAACGGAACTCTTTGGCAAAAAGGACCAGGAAAGTTTTTACAAGCAGCAACTAAGGTAGCAGATAAATTACCAGGACGATTCAAAATTTTAGGTGGTGCATTAAAATTAATAGCAAGAGCAGCAGATGTCCCTGCAAAAGTTGTGGCAAGTCCTGTGGGTAGAGCTGAAATCTATTCAGTATTAGGAGGAACTGCAGGTGCAGGTACAGGTTCAATTACTTACGACATGTTAAATGAACAAGCAGGTATCACAATTGCAAACGCAATTACAGATGAATTTAGAGATCTACCAGAAAAAGAAATAGATCAAGATATATTAGCAAATTCTTTTAGAGCAACTAAGAATGCTGCGATGTGGAACGCAGGTGCAGCAGCTCTTACTCCATTTATATTTGGACCACTGGGCAAACTAACAGGTAAATTATTTGGGGCTAAGTCAGAAAAAGCTGTAAGACTTTCTGAGTTTGCAAAAGAAAAAGGATTACCACTTCCATTAATGACTGGAATTGAAGATGGTGTGTTATCCGATTTAGGTAGAAATTATTTTAAAACTGTTGGTGTATTCCCATTTGTATCAGGTATTGGAAGAGAATCTTTACAAGTTGCAGAACAAGAAGCTGGTAAACAATACTTAGATGGTCTTGTAAGATATGCACCTTTGATGAAAACAGCAGCGTTGTCTTCATCTATATATAATCAAGCTGCAAAAACATTCGCAGATAATGCGTCAGTAATTGGTTCTAAGTACAAAGCATTTGAAACTTTTGCAGAAGCTTTAGGAAATCCAAGAGTCATAAGTCTTGATGCAACAACAAAATATGCAAGAGAAATGGTCGAAGCCAATAGACAAATGTTCCCTGATATACCAGGTTATGCACCAGGATTAGGGGATTTAGATGTAAAAGCTATTGATAAATATTTAAAAGATGCAGGAGATCCTTTAAATTTATTTATGAAAGCTACAGCTGCGATAGGTTCTAATAAAATTACACCTAAAGAATACAGTGGTTTAATGAGAATGTTGAACAGAGCTATTGAAGGCACACAATACACATTACCTACAGGTAGTGTTTGGTCACTAAGAGAGGCTTTAGAAACAGATCTAAATGCATTTGGTGGTAAGCTTACAAAAGATAATTTATTAACTGATTCAACAATAAAAGAAGGCTACGATGCAATGGTAGCACAAAGTGGTAAAGAATTTGCAGATGCAGATATGGCTTTTAAAATATCACAAGGAGAACAATTATATAGTAAACTTAAAGATGCTAATGGAACGTTTTCTGCATTAATGGGTTTCATCAAGTCACCTTTAATTAAATCATTTAGAAAATTTGATTCTAGCTTATTCACTCAAAGAGGTGTTAATGGAGTAAAAGGCATTGAAGGTATGGCAAGAGATAAAATGTTTCAAACTATGGAAAGAGATGTATTCGCATCAAACTCACCTGAAGCCATAGAAGCTTTTAAGGTAATTATCGGAGCTGCAGGAAAAGGTGCAACACCAAATGGTAAAGCATTATTTGAAGCATCAAAAGCAAGATATATGTTCAATGCGTTTCTAAAATCATTCGATACAGCGGGAAGTCCACAAGCTAAATCAATCTTTAATGATGTTGCAATGGAAGCTGGAGTTAAATCAGGTAACAAATATATGTCTGATGCAATGGAAGAGTTAGGTACAGATGCTATTGCAAGACAAAGAGGTTTTAGTATTGATGATGTAAGATTAAACAATGGTATCTATGATGTATCAAAAATAAGATTTGGACCAAAAGACTTTGCAGAGTTTAATATTAATAAATTTATGGATAACCTTGGTATTGGTAAAGCAACAGAAGATCTTGGTAGAGATAAAATGATGAAACTTTTAGGTAAAGGTGGTTCTGATGATTTTTATAAATTTACTGATTACATGAAAGCAATATCTGATATTGCAGTATCTGATACATCAACATTCCTACAAAGAAGATTTACACTTTCTGGAGGAAGAGGTGTATTATCTGGTGTAGTAATTGGTGGTGGTATGGCAGCAGTAAATCCATTTGCACCTGCAATCTTTTTATTATTAGCTAGAAAAGCAGGAAGAATGTTAACTGATCCTGTTGCATTAAGATACATGAATGATGCATTAGGTGTTGATGAACAATTAAAAGTATTGAAAGGACAAAAAATAAGAGGCAGAAGATATGGTAGACAAGTAACACCAAAACTAACTGCACTCGGTCTTACACAAAAACGAGAAGCGTTTGCAAGATTGATGAATTACTTTGCAGATGAAGATGAAGATATGCCAAGAGTTAATCCAAAAACAATTGATCCAATTAGAATACAAGAACAATTGTTAGGTATGCCTTTTGATAATACTAAACCAAGGTATGAAGATAAAAATTTACCAAAAGAAACTGTTGAGTCTATGTTTGCACAAGACTTTACTCCAGGTTCAGGTAACGTAGAAACAGATAATCAACTAGTAGATTATATACAATCAACTGTGCGTGCTACAGATGAAACAGATATTGACCAAGAGTCAAGAAACGTTGAAGCTGAAACAGCTGGTGTCATGGGGGATGTAGAGTTAGAAAGTCCTGTACCACAACCACCGGCTACCGGACAAGTGAATGCAGCCCAGTTCCAAGCGTTATTTCCTAATGATCCTACAGGAGCTGCAATTGCGCAGAGAGGAGTGAAACGTGGCTAAAAAATCAGCATTACAAAAGATAGAACACCATGAAAGAATTTGCAGATATATGCAAAAACAAACATTCGATCGGATAGATAGAATGGAAGCACGAATCGCTAGAATGGAAAAATTTATAGTAGGTGGATTGGCTGCAATTCTTTTAGCTGTACTTTCAAATCATATGTAGTATTAACTACAAATGAAGTTATCAAAGAAATATCCATACAAACATTATAATAGATTTTCAGATACAACCGGAAGAAAATATTTAGTTGATAATATTAAAGTCCCGTCTGTTACAACTATTTTAAGTGCCACTAAAGATAAACGTTTTTTAGATAATTGGAGAAGACGAGTAGGTGAGAAGGAAGCAGATAGAATTATGAATCAAGCATCTACAATTGGAACAGAAATGCATCAAGTTTTAGAATACTATCTTACAGGTCAAGGTTATTATAATGCAGCTGAAGAGGGTGCTAAGCCTAGAATGATGGCAAAAACCATTTTAGACAATATTAAAATTGACGAAGTATGGGGTAATGAAATTAGTTTAGAGTATCAAAATAAATATGCAGGAACTGCTGATTTGTCCTGTATAGCCTATGGAAAGCCCAGTATTGTTGATTGGAAACAATCTAATAGACCCAAAAAAGAAGAGTGGGTAGAAGACTATAAACTACAGCTAGGTGCCTATTATTTAGCCCATATAACGAGCTACGGGCCCATAGAACAGGGGGTTATAGCAATATGTACCCGTGACCTCCAATATCAGGAATTTAAGCTTAATGAGGCTGATTTGAAAGAATATAGCGAAAAATTTATGGAAAGAGTTGAACAATATAATAAATTACAGCAGCCAGTCTCTTAATTCTTCTTCTCCTAACGTTTTTGCAGCTATTTGACCTTTATTAGTCAATGACTTCATAATAGCTTCATCAAGAGTATTTTTAGCTACGATATCAATATAAACAACAGATCCTGTTTGGCCCATTCTATGAGCTCT
>TARA_R100001463_G_scaffold18075_1_pt1 | contig 24257 bp, 18 predicted proteins | sample TARA_R100001463 | Tara Oceans TARA_R100001463 (sample SAMEA2622242) | marine metagenome | biome: marine biome (ENVO:00000447); feature: deep chlorophyll maximum layer (ENVO:xxxxxxxx); material: "saline water (ENVO:00002010), including plankton (ENVO:xxxxxxxx)" | depth 40 m
GTCTCCTCCTAGTTGAGGTGAAGTATCTTCAACAATATCTGATATACCACCTGCTGCAACAGTTGCCCACTCCATACCATTAGAAGTGTACTTAAGATATTTATCAGTACCAGAAGGCGCATTATGTATAGCTAACTTAACTTCAGTTACAGAGTTATCAGCTACAGAACCATTCCAAGAAGGGTTCATCTCTACCCATTGGTTAGAATCACCATCGTTGTAATAGACATATGCTCTACCATTATCATGATCAAACCATACATCACCAGAACTAGCAGGACTAGGAGGTGATGCACTTATAGTTGCTCCACCAGCTGCTGTATTCCAGCTTGAACCATTATATAATTCAATCTTATCTGATGTACTGTTATATCTAATAGCTCCTTCTACTTGATAGCTAGAGACATCTATTGGAAGCCTAGCTCCACTCTCTACACTAAAAGGAGATTGAACCTCAATAACACCATTATTAATTGTAAGCTCTGCTGCTAAAGTTGCTCCAGCTGCTGCGTCAGACGCTGCTGCGGCTGCTGATGCTTGAGCTGCTGTTGCATTAGTAGCTGCAGTAGATGCAGATGCTTGAGCACTTGTAGCTGAAGTACTTGCTGCTGTTGCTGCATTACTAGCTGTAGCTGCATCTGAGATAGCTGTATCAGCTTTGGTATCAGCTGAGTTAGCCGTTGAGATAGCTGTATCAGCTTTGGTATCAGCACTAGTAGCAGTTGTACTAGCAGATTGAGCAGTAGATGCAGCACTATTAGCAGTACTTACAGCATTAGTAGCATTTGTTTCAGCTGTACTAGCAGTACTTAAAGCAGTAGTAGCATTTGATGCAGCTGTGCCAGCAGTACTTACAGCACTAGTAGCATTTGTGTCAGCTGTATTAGCTGTTGTTATAGCCGTGTCTGCTTTACTATCAGCACTATTAGCTGTTGATATAGCAGTATCTGCTTTACCGTCTGCACTAGTAGCAGTAGTTAAAGCTGCCTCTACAGTAACTTTACTAGCATCTACTTTAACTACGTTCTCTTGAGCTATGTATATACCTTGATTGAAGTTATCATTCAAGTCCTGAGCTCTAATAGCAGAACCAGGGAAGAATGTAGCTTCTAAGTTATCTGCTGAAGTATCTCTAAAGATACGAACAGTAGCTCCACTCGTAGGAGGAGTATTAAAGGATACTTGTGTAGCGTTGGCTAGTGTAAAATCAGTTGTATTGACCCCATTGATCGATGCTTTGATATGGGATGTGTCTAAATATTCAAATGTAAAAGAGAATAGGGAGGTAGAGCCATTAACTCCATCTCCCGTTCCCACATATTCGTTGTAAGTTGTAGCCATTTTCTATTGTGAGAATTCGGCTAGTTCATTAAGACTGTCCTCTACTCTCTGAGCTGCCCCAGATAAAGTAGGTTTAATCCCTTTACTAGCTATTTTGTGTTGGTTAAGTCTTTCTTTAAACTGTGGATTGCTTTTTGCTAATTCTCTTGTAGCTTCAATCTTATACTTATTAACTATCCTAGAAATCTCTCCATACCAAACAGAATTCTTTCGAGGTTCATGGAATGCAGTACCTTTATTAGCTTCCCACTCGTCATAGAGTTTCTTAAATCTAGGAGTCTTTAGATATCTAGTTAAAGCTTTAGGAAATTCACCACCAGCATACATTTCCTTACGGATAAACTGTTGCTCTTCAGTAGTGAGTGATAGACCCTTATGAGTCGTTACCATTACATCTGGTAATTCATACTCTAGATCAGCTAATACATGTACTAATGGACTAGCACTCTTAGTTGATACTCTGAATGGGTTTAATGAATTAAGCTTACCTTCATAACCAGTGACCATTTGTTCACCAGTAAGGATATCTATTACAGGAACAGTTTCACCTAATAAACCACCAGTTAATTTGGAAGTCATCATGTGAAGAGTATTCCTATATTCTTCCATCCCAGGCTTTAGAGCATTCTCAAGCTGTTGTCTAGCTCCACCTAAAGGTATAGCTGCATTAACTCTGTCACCTAATATATTTGCTATATTCTTACCGTAGTTTTGAGTATCAAAGATTATTGATAAGTCTGTGAAACCTTTAAAGTAAGATCTGTTAGTTGCAGCATTAGCAATAGTATATCCAAGTTGAGCTAATAACTTATCAGCTTCTCCTTCAGGTAGCATATCTGCTATACGAACAGTATCTGCTACAGCAGACATAACCATCTCTGCACCAGGAAGAGACTTATAAGAGATCCATTTATTAGTACCAGGAATACGAATAGACATAGGTTCGTGAGTACGTCTCCATATCTTTCTTAGTTCAGCATCAGCTGGACCATTACCAGTTATTCCATCATTAGCAGCACCCATAGCAGCCATTGAAATCAAACCGAATCCAAGTGCTTCTCTACCTCTATATATAGCCTTCTCTAAATCAGTACCAGTCTTCATTGCTTGTGTATACTCTTCAGTAAAACGAGCTAGACCAGGAATATGCTGAACTGCATAGACATTGATATTATGAGGAGTCTTAACGAAAGGTATAAAGGTTTTAATCTCTGGATGATCATTAATAGAATCAGCTATCTTCTTCATCTTCCCTGAGAGTTCTCTCTGGAAAGTAGCTTCCTTAGCACTACGTAGAAGTTCATCATCAAGGATCTGTCCATTAGGACCAATCTTCTGATTTAGTAGTTCCTTATAAGCTTCTTCCTTCAATCCTTTTTTAACATCCTTACCAGCTTGACCTACTACCATATCAGCTTCTATAGCAGCTTGATATCTAAGATCCATACGAGCTACAAGTGATTTGAAGAAGTCATCTCCACCTTGTAGACCTTTACCAGGCCATGAAACCCAAGGATGATTAGAAATATCATGGAACCACTTCAATGAATTAGCAGCATATTTCTCAGGAGCAGTGCTAGCTGTTTTAACTAGACTGTCTACATCTTTCTGAGTATTACTTGCAAAGTCATGGAACTTCATTCCACCTGTAATGGACTGTTCAGCTCCTAATGATTCTCTAGCAACCATAAATGATTCAGATAAGGTCTGACCAAATGAATCAAACATGCTAAATGCTCTAGCAGCTTGCTTTCTATTACCAGATAGAACACCATCAACTGCAACAGCTAAAGGTCTCTCTATAGCAACAAAAGCGTTACCAGCTAAGTTACGTACTTGAGTAAGTGGACTAGATAGCCATGATTGAATGATTGCCTTGTTTAGATTCTGGAAACCAAACTTATACCATGTCTTCCAGAAGCTAGCGATCTTTGTAGGATCTCCATTAGTCATACGAAGACCATAAGCAAACTGCTTAAACTCTTCTCTGATCTTTAAAACATCCTCTGGATTACCACTAGCAAAAGCAGCCTTCATCTTTTTGAAGTGCTTTGTGATAGCAGCATCAGCTTCTTTAGTAGCGTTGGTTAACTCAAGAGGCATATCTTTCCAGTTCTGTAAGTTGTAACTAGAGAAGATTGTTGCTTCTTTCTTTAACTTCATTAGAGATTCTGATCTCTCAAGGATCATTGAAGCCTGCTTAGTGAAGTCTCCATCTATATCAGCAACCTCCATTAGGTTGTCAGCTAGATCAACTATCTGCATAGCAGCATCGTTAACCATTACATCTAGAGCTACAGCTCCACCTGCATCTACACCATTAATACCTTGAGTATTGGTGAACCTTAGATCATCTAATGATTCAAGCGCTCCATCAGAAGCATACTTAGCAAGGTTACGAACTACATTAGTTTTGTAGTTAACTCCTTGATCACCTAAACGTCTAACGATGTCATCAATATCAATCCAATCTGCTTTCTCTTTAATAAATTCAGTTAGATCTTCAACTGTGTTTAGGTCTTGCCAGTCAGTATCATCGAAATGTCTATGAGCTCCTTTAGTACCATCATCTAAAGCTTGAGTAACAGCTGCATCTTCTACATCAACTGTATGTGATACTGCTGCTCTTTCTTGAGGTTCAAATGTTCCTTCTTGTCCAGTCTTAGCTGAATTGAGATCATTCTCTACCTTATTAGCTTCAATGATGTTTCCATTAGCATCAACAGGCTTAAGAATGATTCCTTTCTCAGGATCATCTACAACTCTTGCATACTGAACATCACCATCTATAAGAGGGCCAAACCCCATCTTCTCATAGATACGTGCTCGCTTGTTTGGTACTGGACCAGGTGAGGAACGAGGATCAAGATTAGCTGCAGCTTTTAGATAATATTCAATAGCTGGATCACCTTCATCCAACATATTCCATTCAACAGGTGGATCTCCACCCTCAGCTTCAATCTCTTTGTACATCCTCATATACATCTCTTCAGCTCTAAGATATAAAGAATCATCAGGATTCTCTACTAAAGCTTGTCTGAGTTCTTTCTTCTTAGCTCTCCATTCTGAGATGTATCTTGCATCTTTTTCAGATTGATGAAATGAATCAGATAGAGGATGGTTTTCTAGGGTTTCACCTATTCTGATTTTACCCTCAGATACCATCTGTTTGAAGTGGGTTTTCATTCTTCCTAATGGAAGTCTTCCTTTAACTAAAGAAACATCCCAGGACATCTCAATGTTACCTTTTTTGTTTCTCCAGAAATTCCAGTCAGCTCTACCAGGAGCATTCTCTCCTAAGTCACCTTGAATTGAGAAAACCCTACCTTCCTCCTTCGCAGGAGTACGTAAATCTACTTTTCCTTCTGTAGCGATATCTAACTCATCTACAGCAAACTGTTTCACATCCTGAAAGCCACCTTCATTAGGAGCCTTATTAGAGATCTCAGGATTCATATTCGCTGAGGCTCTTTTGATAACTACTTCAGCTGCTTCTTCAGGTTTTGCTCCAGCTTTAACAGCATTCTTACCAGCTCTTAATGCTCCATAGAGTTCACCTATACCATCAACAGCTAGACCCATTACACCGCCTTCAGCCATATTCTTTAGGCGACGGATGTATTGGTTATCGTCTTCTTCGTGAGCTAATGCTTGAGAGAATAAGTTTGCATACTTAGAGTCTTGAACCATGTTGGAAAGGTTTCCCTCGCCTGGATCAATAAGGAAGTCAACGATCATTCCTCGAGTAGCTTCAGTAGCTAAACGAGAAGCAACAGTGTTACCTGCTCCTACATTTCCAATACCTAAAGCTCCTAGCTGTCTGATATTGATAAGGATTCCTAGACCTTCTCTTGCAAAGTTTCCTGCTACTGTCTGGTTCTTAGCTGTTCCTAGATCCCAATGAGCTGCTTCATAAGATTCATTCCAGGGAATGTCTTTAGCTTCAACATCTATTAGTCCAGTAGCACCTATGAGTGATTTGGCAGTATCGCCTACAAACTCAGCACCTTCACCTATATTTTCTATAGAAGTAGCTACACCACCTACAAGTGCTCTTGCAGTTTCACTAGCTATATTTGGGTTCTCATCTAAGTACTTCTGATAAGCTTCAGCTGATGCTTTAGCTTTATCTCTTTTTAATTGTTCATCTTCTCCAATCTCTGTTTTAGTTCTTTGATCACCTTGAAAGGTGTTATCAATAAAATCTTTAACTACTACAGCTCCATGCTCCATAAGGTTGGAGACAGGGTTGTTATAGTATTCACTAGAGAACTTTTCTTCTTCTTTAGGGGCTTCTTCAGTTTTAGTTACAGGCGCAGTGGTTTCTTGAGCAGGAGCTTCAGCGCGTACACCATTCTCCTCCTCCAACGCCTCGTTGAGGGTTTCTTCCATTTGTAAAGTTAATGATGAAAACTTGGAAGAGAGGGAGACGTATCAACCCTCTCTATCCGTTTATTGATTGGTTAATATGTATTGAATTATCTTTTCTTTTTGTATTTCATTTCCAGGTCTATTTATCTGCCTTGGAGTCATTTTATAGCCAAGAGCTTTATGAGCTACAGCAGATAGATCTTCACTTGAATAATTAGCAGCCATTTCAGGAGTAACGACTATTGGATCACCTGTTGCTTCAGCTACTTCTACTGGAGTTGCATCCCAAGCTTCTAGTTGAGATTTGAATATAGTTTTGGCATCAGTTCCAAGTCTGTCTTGTAACATAGCTAGCTTTCTAGCAGTAGGCTTAGATAATCCACCTCTCCCATCTGTAATAGAGGTCTTTAATTCGACCATTTCAGATTTGGTGAGAATGATATCTCTATCTACTTGTATGTTTCCTTCAGATAGACGAGTATCTAGTTCTACAGCATCAAGAGTAGTTACGTTTAAGATTGACTCACCAGCACTATTAAACTGTGGAGTTACGTTGCTTGGACCACCATATGTATATCCTTTAAATGAATTAGAGTTGTAGTCAAACTCAACACCTGAGATCTCTTCTCTATAGATCTTACCAATATCTTGAATCTTAGTTCTAATCTCAGCATCAGTAGCATCAGGATTATCACCTAACCATTTCTGTATGTCAGTACTAATACGATCAGTTAGATCTTGAGTAATACCCACACCATGAGTTTGTCTAGCTAAAGCTATTTCTGTTGGACCACCACCACTATTTACTTTAAAGATAGTGTTGACTAATCCTTGCGCTACACCCTTAACCTGCTTATCACCACCCATTTCTTTGAGCTTGATTTGGATAGCACTATCAGCAGATACACCATTATCTCTCCATCCAAGAGACTGTGCTTCTTGTTTGGTGATGTCTTGGTTCTTAACTAATGTAGTTAGCTCTTCATTAGAGAAGGTAGCTCCATCAGCTCTTTGAGCTTTAAGTTGACCAATAGTATTTGGGTTGTAGTTAAGTCCTAAGTTCTGTAGTTTAGCTACTTGTTGTTTTGCTTCTAATGTTGGGATCTCTTCTAGAGCTGCAATAGCTGCTGCATTGATCTTTGCATCATCAGCATCTTCTGCACCTAAAGCATCTAGTCTAGTCTTCTCTATATTCTCTATATCAATCTTAGAGTTAGCTTTAATAGCCGCATAGTTTTGATTCTCTTTAGCTGCTAATTTTATGTGAGCATCAGCTAGTTCAGCTTCCTTAGTCTTACTGAAAACAGTTCCTTTATTACCAGGGACTCTTTCAACTTTACCTAAGTTATCTAATAACTCCTCATCACCTGTTTCGATAGCTCTAGTTACTAGATGAGTAAAAGCATCATCAGCTGAACCACCTTTATTACCTCTATACTTACCAGAAGCTAGGTATTGAGTAGATAGATCATTATAAATAGTTTGAGTATCATTTCCAGCATCAATAGCTTGATTAGCAGTATCAGTAGCTGAAGTTATAGCTTGATCTTGTCTAGCTTTAGTCAGCTGTGCTCCTACCTGCTGAGAGATTTGACTTCTTACAGCTTTTATTTGAGGAACTACAAGCTTATGTCTTTCAGTCTTATCCATATCCGCATAACCAACCTCTTTGGCCCAGGAGCGAATACCTTGAGTAATTAAAAACTCTTTATCAGCTTGTGATTCAATAGTTGCAGGGGTGATTGTTCTACCATCTGCAGTTACGAATTCTTTATCAGAGCCCATAAAGTCATTCATCCAACCAGCTAAACCAATGGAGGCTTGATAAACTGATTGTTTCTTGACATTTATATCTTCTATTAACTTGGTTTGCTCTTGTCTAATACTGTCTTTTAATACTTCATCTGATCCACCAATCTCATTGATAGCTACTTCAGAAGCTTGTATCTTTACATTGGTGTCCTGTTGAACCTCTCTAGCTGTTTCAATAGCTTCAGTAGTTTCGACTTCAGGTAAATTGATATCTCCAAGTAGATCAGCATCTATTTGATCCAGCATTGCTTGCTCGGCTTTCTGCTGTTGCATAGCACCGAAGGTTTTAACAGCTTGACCAGATAGAGATATAAGACCTTGAATAGCTGTCATTCTAGCTTTAACAGCAGCTTGACCAGCTTGAGCATATGCACTATCAACACCAGCTTGTCTCTGTAACCCAGTCTTTAAAGTCTGGATATCATCAAGCTTTCTTTTTGTTTCTTCTTTGATTTTCTTTGATTCATCTACAGCCTTTACAGGGTTAAATGAACCTCCTCTAGCAGAACCTGTAAAGTTACTGCCATAGTCTGTTTTGTTATAAATTCTAGCCATTATGTCCACTGATATTCTGGAATAGCCAAGTCAAGTGGATTACCACCTACTGGCATTGGAGCAAATTGTGGAGCAGCTACTGGTCCTGACAAACTACTAAGTACTTGGTTATTTGCACTTTGATTCTGTAAACCAATCGATTGTGCTTGAACTTCTGAAGCATCTAAAGCACTTCTCAATGAGGCGTTCTCTTCAGCTTGTGCAAGTCCAGCTTGTCTCTCAGCATCCATAGCTAATAGACCTACTGATTGTCCTGTTTGACCACTAGCTAAAACAGTACCTTTAGCACCAATAGACTTTGCATAAATCTCTTGTGCTTTGAAGGCTGCTTTACTTCTAGCTTCATCTACTTTTAATTGTTCTGCATTCCAAGCTGTATTAGCAGCAAGGGCGTTGTTATGTATTTGTTTTGTTGCAGCTACAGTTTGAGCTTGCTGTGCTCTAACGTCACCCATATGTTTGGTAACTTGAGCTTCTCTATCAAACTGTGCTTGTCTTTGAGCATTAGCGTGTTGAATGTTGGCTTGTTGTTTCGCAAATGCTGCCTGTTGATTAGCCGCCATAATACTGAAAGCAGTTCCTGCAGCAGATATGGCTAGGCTTGCCTGGGAAACAGCTAAAGCTGTGGCTGGCATGCACATAATTTTACGATCTCTATATATGGAAGATTGTTTGGACCTACGGGAACTTCTCTAATGGCTTTGAAACCTAGAAGTTTAAGTAGTTTTAGGTGTAGGGTGTTTCTTGAATCTGCTATGTTCCAAAGAAGAGAGTAACCTCGTTGCTCACTTAACCAACGTCTAGCTTCTTTAACAAAGGTATGGGGATTCTTCTGTAGAGCAGGTGTACATATCATCCAAATCAATCCAGCATCAATGCTTTTATAATCTGGTGTTATACCTGCGACTCCACAAATCTCATGTTCTTTATTAAAGAAAGCTACTGCTGGTTCGCTTATTAATACAGAGAAGGGAATAGAAGATCTGTTTAGGCCAAGACCTTCTACTTCTCTCAAATCCTCTACTCTTATATTTTTGGCTACAAGGTCTCCATCCCTCACCGTGGCTTTACGGTAATAGGGTTTCATTAAATAGTTGCTATTCCTCTATTGTTATAATGTCCTTTCCAGCTGTAACTAGTTATAGAACTTGGATATATATCTTCTGCTTTAACTGTGACATAGACAATATCTCCTGGTGAAAATATAGGTAAGGTTTCTGTTGCTATCTCATTTAAAGGTGCATTACCAGCATCATATATGTTTGCTTGAGGAGATCCTACAATAGTTGTATAAGTATCATATCCTTGCTTAGATACTTCGATAGTATACCTACCTGAGTAGTAAAGGTTAAGATCCATAAACTCAACCATAGGAACATTAACTCTGTCAGATATGTTCTCTTTAGTGACATGTATAGTTGGAAGAGTAATCTTAGAAGTATATTTTAAACCAACAGTAAAGTTACTAGCTACAAGGTCATCAGGGACAAGTATAAAACCATTATCATAGGTAGCTGTTATCGTAGATAATCTAGCTTGACCAGTAGTAGGAACAAATATAATGTCAGCTCCCTCTACATAGAATCCTGATGGTAAGGTTATCTTATGAGTTCCATCATTCTGATCAACTGGTGTTAAGTCCTGTTGAGTGATATACCTATCTAACCTTGGAGTAAATCTAGTACCCCATGCAGTAGTAATAGGTGATGACTTTGGATCATCTAGTAATTCAAAGCTCTGGAGAGTATGAGAACTACCATCATATTGAACTATATATCCAGTATCATTAACCATAGACAGTAAGGAGACATCCGTAGGGAATACCCACTTAGCCCAACCTGCTAGTTGTCTTTTTTCACCTTCATTGAAGTACTTAAAGATATATACATCCTTAGAACCATCTCCAAATATCATCATATTATTAGTAGGAGACCCTTCCATAAAGGTTAAACCAGTAGGAATAAACTCAGGAACTGTTCTAGTTATATCTGCTATAGCTGGTCTAGCATTAATAGAATCTAACGCTACTTCTAATACTTTGGTATATGTTTCAGCTTCACTAATAAAAGTTGCTGATACACCTGTAAGTATTGGATCTACTTTTGATTTATAAGAGTATTGGCTTATCTCAGTCAACTTAACTGTTGAAGGAGCAAATGCTAAATCTTCAGAAGATAAAAGGAACTGAGCACTCTCAGCAAATAGAATTAATCCTTTAGGAGCTGAAGCAGCTGCTTTTAATATTGGAGGCTTCTTAGAACTAGCTGAAATATCTATAGGATCAGCATCAGATATAGTTAGAGCTGAAGTGACAAAGAAGTTAAAGAAGTCAGAAGGTTGACTCATAATACATGAATCTTCAGATAGGAAACCTAAACGGTTATTACTAAAGAACATGTTGGATATAGTTTTACCTACAAAAGAAGGTTCAGGGTTTGAATTCTCATCACCTACTTCTCTCTGAGCCCAACCATCAAATGCCGTACCTACACCAACTGGTTTAAGTGAGAAGTTACCATTAGCTTCACGTATTAAAGCGTGAGGCATGGTTGAACTATCTAGACCTAAAGTTAGACCAGGTTTAACTGTTTCAACCCAGTTACCTGCACCAGGAATACCAGGGGCATCAGATTCAAACTTAACGTAGTAATCATCAGACTCAGCATCTTCAGTGTTAACTACTTTTAAGACCATACCAGGCCAAGCTTGAGAAGGTAACTCTGCAATGTCTTGAGCTGTATTTTTAAGTACTGTTAGGGCTCTATTAGTAGAACCACCACGTACACTTATATTGAAGTCTCGAGTATCTGATCTAGTAACTCTAACAACATTACCAACTTGTTCAGCTGAATAGTTTGATATATTATTTACAGCATTTACAAGTCCAGTAGTTATAGCTCCTATATCTAATGTTCCACCTGAGTCCTGGGTTACAGTTGTATAAGCAGCTGAACCATCAGATGAATAGGTATATGTGAATTCTTCACCAGTAACTCTGATTCTAAAGGTAATACCATTCATGGTGATGTTTTGTTCATCCCCTACTCTCCAACCTTGTCCACCATTCTTTAGTAGAACATCAGCTGTATATCTAGAGACATAGTATGAGTTGCTACTAGTTTCAGTATTAGTTACACGAACATAACCACCATTCGGACCTAGATAAACTCTATCATTAAGAGACCAGTCACCTGAGACGTTTCTGATTTGGAAATTGTCCTCATCATCATAGTCATAATATCTAACCTCAATAGCTTGACCAGGTTTAAGTCCTGTGCCTGTCATCCATTGAGATGTAGGAATACCACCACCACCTCTTCCACCTAGTTCAGTTACAGTGCCAGTTCTATCAGTTTTTAAATAAGCAGAACACTGGTTAGTTAATCTAACTTGTAACCCACTTTTACCAGTATCACTTAGTGTGAAATCTGAAGCATCAACATCAGAGCAGTTACCACCATCATTATCTTCATAGGTAGCATTTTGAATAAGCTCTACAGCTGTTGCTCTATAGACTTTGATTTGAGTTGAAGAATCACCATCCTTAGCTAAGTCAATAGCATAAGTAGTGTTATATGAAACCTGATTAACTTCAACTAAAGCTTCAGCTGATCTTGTATCTTCTACAGAACCACCCATGTTAACTCTTACTTCATCATTAGAAAGAAGTGTGTAGTCAGCAATAGTTAAATATTTAATCTTTTCAATATCTTCAGTAGTTAAGTAAGCAGCTGATGAACCACTAGAGGTAACAGTTCTTTCAGTTCCAGAAAAAGCATCAAATACTCTAACTACAGTAGAACCACTACTAACATATAGAGCTACTACATAACGCTCATTTTCATCCCTAAAGATAGGGAACCATTTAGCTTCAGCTGGTATGTTTGTTGCTAGTTCTTTAATGAACTTAGTACCAGGTCTTTTCCTACATCCAAAGGTAGGATCTAAATAAACATTCTCAGCTTCTCTAACCTGACCAGGGATTTTAACAGGGTCTGGTTGTTGGCTGACCCCACCTAATAGGTTTGGGATTTTCTGAGATACGGCTGCCATTATCTATTGATGACGTTATAGGGCATAAAGGTATTGATCTTTTTATTATCTGTAGTACCAAGGTAGTTATAGTCTCCCTGCTGAGTTTCATACTCCATACAAGCAGCTCTAGCTGTACCTTCTTCTCTTTCTGAATACTTAACAGCTTCAACTGATCCAACAGCTCTACCTGCAAAAAGATTGGCTGCTCTGATTGTGATGTACTGTTTGAATGCTTCTGGTAGATCTACAAAGTCGAATAACCAAGTTACATTTAATTTGACTGCTTCATTTACGAAAGCATGTTCACGTTTGTCATATAGCTTGCCACCTCTTAATACAACGTCTTTATCGTCATACTGTTGTATATCAAAAGATAAGACATTATTAGGGATTACAATGAAACCACCTGAAGGAGAGAATGGATAATCCATCTCAGTATTAAAACTCCAACCTTCTGATTGGATTGAACTTGATACCTCATCTAGCATTCCTTTTGCTAGAGATACCATTGGGTTATTACTTTCAACAGAAGCTACAGGAGCCATACCTACATTAGATAGGATTATGTTGATAGCTGATAACTCAGTTAATTTAGTTGCCATTTATTTACTTAGGGAATGAGAAGCCCAAAGGCCCAGTGAAGGGCCATATGGGTAATAAATTACTTAGCTTGAAGTGAACCAGCTACGCTTGTACGTAGAGATCCTGCTCCCATAGCCAACTTTCCAACAATCAAGTCACCTTGGTACTGGACATGGAAATCTCCAGAAGTTGTCTCGATAGAAGGAGCTATTGATGTAACAACACCAGCAGCTTCTCTGTGGAAGATAAGACCAGCACAAGTAGCATTTGTATCTGTGTAGTCGTTGTTCTCACCAGTCACTGTGCTGTTATAAGCAGCCATGAATGGAAGGTTGTTTGACTTAAGGATTCTGATACCAGCAATAGAGACAAGTCCCTTACCACTGTTCATGTCACCTTGGTCGTTACCGATTTCTCTGTTAAGGATATTTGTATCAACAGAAGAAATTAGAGAGTAGTACTGACGAGGGTTAAGTACAGCTACACGTCCTTCCTGAGGAGCGTTTCGCTCGTCTAGAACTGCAGCAGCTTCAAAGAAACCATCTACGATAGCTTGTGCGTCATACTGTTTACTAGAACCGATAGATACTTCAAATCCACCTGGCTCACCAGTTACTTCAGATGCAGCTCTAGAAGCCATGTCTAGAACTTTAAAGATACGAGTATCATAGTGAAGAGCAAGAGCTTCACCGATCTGCTTACTTATTTCTGCTCGCTGGGAGTATTGTGACAGAATTTCGTCAAGGTCATAAACGAATTGACTAGCAACAAGAAGGTCATCCATAAGGATTGTCTTCTCAGCTGCCTTCAATGCAGCGTCTCCCAAAATGGGCTCACCCGCTACATGATAGCCCGCGCTTAGTTTTCCTTGGAGTAAGAATTGTTTTGATTTTCCTCCTCTTAGGGTATAGCTACGAACTAATCCTTGTGCTATTGAAGCACTGTTAAATGCGTTAAATACTTCTCCAGAGAAAAGTTTTAAAGCAGTTGCTCTGATATCACCAGCCGCATTAACCTGGTTAGGGCGGGTGATATTAGCCATGTTTGTCATGGTTAAATCCTAAAAAATTGATGTTTTAATATGTACTGAACGACCTCTAGGTCTATTTATCTAATTAGAATTAATGAAAATATAGACTTAACCTGTCTATAAGGTAGCTACCTAGTAGTTATCCATGCGTACATGGGCTAAAAGGCAGAAATAGCAAAAGAGGGAGTTGAACCCTCTTACCCGCCTTAACGGAATTGCTTTTGTTTGAGTAGTCTCTCTTGCCTAGCCTTAGATCTAAGAAGATATGAGATTCTGATTTGACTCATGATGCACGTCTCCTTACGAAGTACTCAACACCACGATAGACTAATCTAACTCTTGAAACATACATGATAATAATTGATTAACTACAACCCCGTTCCATGTTGTAGTTTCATGCGTCCCTAAGGATGAACGGACGTTTGTTAGAACTTATACTTAGCTCCGATTTTACTTGCGTAGTTATTATCAGCGTCTTCAACTTGGTTGAAAGATACTTCACCATAGACCGCAAGTTTATCTGTAGCAGAAACAGAAGTACCAAGCTTACCAGAGAAATTAGACTCTGAATCAACGCCATCAGCAGCATTAATAGTCTTACCGCCTTGTACATAATATGCAAAGGAGCCAAGATTGTTTTCATAACCTACGTGTAGGTCTGTAGCTCTTGAATTATATTTTGAGCCAGTGTAATTAGCGTTTGATTCTACGTTGACGTATGGGCCTGCAAATGCTGGAGCAGATACTAATGAAGCTGTAAGAGCTAGTACAATTTTATTCATCATTTAAAAATTAAGTTTGACAATGGCCGAGGACGATTGTTTCGGTTCAGCCACGTTATAAAAGGTTTGTTGATCTAGATAGCTTTGCTTCTACATCCATCCTGAAAGCAGGATCAGAGGCATATAAAGGATTAGCAATATCTCTAGCTAGTTCAGCTTGAGAACGATAAACCTTAGCATTACCCTTAGAACCTTTACCAGTTACTAAAGGTGCTTCATAACCTTCTTTAGATTTGAACTTAGTTTCTAATGCTTGAACAGCAAACTTAATAGCTACTGGATTTCCACCAGAAGTAACAGTGTTGAAATCAGAGATCTCTTGGTCATCTAGATTAGATGCGGCCCACTGAACCATTTCGTTATAAGCATCAGCACCTCCAACACTCTGTTGAATAGCTGCTATTTCATTTGCTTGAAGTTGAACTTCTTGAGCTTTGGCTCCAGCTAGTTCGTTGTACTTCATGTAAGCAGAGATCAACTCCTTAGAGTCCATCTTCTCCAGTGCTTCCATTTTTTCAACACTTAACTCTTCACCTTTATCGAACTGAGCTCCAAGATCTTGCATTATCTGAACAGTTTCAGATACTTCTTCAACTTCTCCTTCTTTCTCTTCTTCTAGTACTTCACCTTCTTCGGACTCTTCGACTTCTTCTTCTTCGCCATCTTTTTTACCTAGTTTAGATTGTAGTTCGTTGTAAGCTTTAAGTAAGTCATCTTGTGATTTGAACTTACCTCCTATGAGTGATGCCTCCTCATTTTGAGCAGAGACATCTTCCATAGCTTTAGCTTTATCCTCAGCTTGCATAGCTGCGATCTTTTCACCCTGCTCCAGGGCCGCAGCTTCAGCAGCTTTCTGAGCATCAGTGGGTGCGTCTGGATTGGTGTCTATTTGCGTAATTGCCATTAGTAACTAGTTGTAGTGACGGTTCCAAATGTCGGTCTAAGTGCTTTAGTCTTTCCATACTTACCAGCTGTAGACTTACCACTAGTAGTTGTAGTTACTTTCTGCTTAACCGAATAATCTTTCTTAGCCTTAGGAGCTTCTACAGGTTCCCATGCTTCATTTACTGAAGTTGCTGGATCATTAGCTTTGAATTGCCCGTTAGGATTCTTCGCTCTCTTGCGCTTCGGGGCTGGCTTCTTCTTGTCCTGTTCCATTTTGAATTAATTGTTCTCCTATTGGTGATTTAGCAAGTTGACCAGCCTGACCTACAAGTGATTGCATCATGCCTTGCTGTTGTGCCTGTTGCTGTTCTTGCTCCATAGTTGCTGGATCTTTAATGAGATTGAGAGTGTCAATACCTGACGCAGCTGCAAGTCTCTTTAAGAACTCAGTTGGGTTTATATATTGTTGAAGTGCTTCTGGTCCCATACCTTGAGCGATAGTCTGGACAAACTCCATAAGGGCTGCTCGATCCTGGCCACGACCAACGTTATATATACCAGCCACAACAACAGGAGATACCAAACCTTTAGGGAGGGGTGGTACCTTCTTGGATTTTTTAAGTAGATGTAGTTTCCTATTTAGATATGGAAAAAGTAATTCAGTAGTTAGACTTCCGAATACTCCAGATAACTGTTCGTTTAATTCTTGTTGTACTGCTTGTACTTCAGTAGCTGTAGTTCTTTCAGAGTTACGTACATTAAGAACAAGGAAAGCATCAGATAATCTCTGAGTTAATCCATTGATCATTTCTTGTACTGTTCTGAAGTCTGCAGTCTTACCTACTTGTACAACTCCAACATCATCAGGTCGTCCAGAAATAATGGATCCTGAAGTTGCGGTTGCAAGTGACTTTGGCTTTGTAGTAGCACTAGGGCTGACTAGAAAGACAACTTTAGATGCAGCAGCTGAACCTTGAACCATACTCTTCATGAGTGATTCGAGGCTCTTAAGATCTCCAATATATTCTTCAACTCTTCCTCTACCATATGATTCTCCGTCTACAACATTAAATCTGAGAGGGAGCCAAGGTGAGAACTTTATAGGTGATGTTGACTTAGAACCAGGAATGATTTTTCCATCACATTCTTGATGCCAATGATGTTGTCCAGATACAAGCTTTACGCATGTATAGACTTCAGCATCATTACTCTTTCCTTTCTTACCTGAGGAGATAACACCAAACTTAGGTCCATCTTCTCCAGGGGCGTTAACATCTTTTCCAGCTAGAACAGCTTGGAATTCTTTAGGTAGTAGAGATCTATCTACTATCTCTTTTGTGATGATCTCGGTAACTGTACCGTCACCATCTCTACTAATTACGTATCTATCTAAGGGGAATACTTTAAGGTTTTTCTTTCCGGCAAATACAAGTGCATTACCAGTGACAATCAAATGCTTCATAGCAGTATGAAGAATAACCCTATCGCTTGTCTCAGCAATTGCTTGCTTGATCATCCTTTCAATTTTAGAAAGTGAGAGGTCTACCTCTGAACGAATTTCTGGGGTTACTTCTGGTATCTGCTCTAATTCCGCATCATTAATCTGCAGCTTAAAAAAGCTAGTGTTGATTGGAAAGAGTCCTAACATTAATTTAGCTGACAACACATTTACACCTTTGGCTCCTATTGATTGCCAAGGTTGTGTAAGTGTTGCGCCATCAGAATGTCCGCTTTCAGTTAGTAGATACGGAAGCGTCAAACTAGATGCTTCCCTACCAACTGTTAAATAGTCTTCCCGTTCAGCTGAATGTAATTGGTATCTTTGCTGGGCATAAGCTTCCATCACTTATTACCTTTTGGAGTAGCTTCTTTCTTAGGAACATTAGGTGAACCTGCAGAACCTGAAGTCCCTGTATTTAATGGGATCTGTAAGTCAGTTGTTCCACCAGCCTTCTGCTGTTGTTCCTTTCTCTTAGTCCTTTTCTTCTTAAGATTTGCAGCATCCTCATCAGTAACTGTAGTAGTTGGTATTTTATCGGGTGCTTGAGCTGGAGGAGCTGGAGCAGCTGGAGGTGGTGTTGGTGCTGCGGGTGGCATTTCCGGCATAGCGGGCATCTTTGGCATACACATAGGATTAATCCTCTAATTTTTGTTTGATATATTCGACTACTGATCTCTGACCTGATCTATACATGATGTCAGAAATAGAGTCTTTAGGTGATGGTGTAATTGACGGAAATGAATCCTCTAGTTCCTCTAGAAGTTTACGATTATCCGTATTTAGGGAGATTGACATTGCTTGCTTCGAAAAACGCTGGCATTCGGGATCGTTGGGTATCAGCTAATAATTCAGCTTTACCTCTTGAATAGAGAGAATCTGAACTCTTCATCCAGAAATCTTTATCTAAATATTTGTTGTCATTAGTAGGACTTTCTAGTCCATCCATTACCCAGGCAACAGTAGCTCTTCTAAGCTTGTCTAAGTTCTTTGTAGACTTAATACCTAAGTCATGACAGACCATCCCGTGAATCGCGACATGGGTCTGTTCGTCCCTTGAGATATCTGATGCCAATGTCCTTATACCTACATCTCCACAAAATCTGAAGAAGGGGAGCAGTACAAAGAATACTGATCTTTCGAGAATCGATGCTTTAAGCAAGGGGTGCTCTGGAGCTTCAAGCCAGGCTTTGAGTATTCGCTGTGCTTCTCGTTCAGACTTATCGACAACACCATGAGCGTTGACAACATAATTAAGCCCAAGATCATGCTTATCTTCGTCAGCTTGGTTACTTTCAAGGGCTTCAACCACGCCAGGTACATTAGGTAACTCTTTCTTAAGTCCTTGTTCTAAAAACTCCTTCACTGGGAGTTCTAATATTCTTAGAGCTAAGGCTCTGTGAATAGCATCCTCAGAACCTACAACCAGGTCTCCTTTATCAACTTCAACAGGAGTCCATTTTCTTTTTCTTTCTACTAGTTTTATGTAAGGGGATTTACTCATTACTCAGCACAGGATAAACATTCTTGATCGTCCTCTTGTTTGAAGTTAAATATATCTGCATAGTCATCATCAAGAATCGCTGAAGCGTCATCTTTACGGAGAGTATCCGGCTGAACTTGCAGTGCGTAATAGAGACTAGTTTGAGGACTATCTAGCCAATCCTTAATAAATTCATCATCATAGGTAACTACATCAGACCAGCTATTAAAACTATAGCCGTGGAATAGTCCGGTGTTCTCTAAGAGCTGACATATACCGTCAGCCACAGACTTATAAGCATCCCAACCAACTTCACTAGCTATCTCTACCTCTCCATAACTATATGATTCCACACCAAATGTTCCTGAGTCTCTATCTACTTCTCTTGATATAGGAGGAGCTATCTCTGGAGCTGTTGTGAATCCATCTTTATCTGTATGTCTATATGAGCAGCTGGCTGTTGGAGCTATAGCAAATGCTCTATCCATATTATTATATCTAGCTATTTGAGCAGCTATTTCAATTGCACTCTTTAACTCAGCAGCTAGTTCATATGCAGGTGTACTTACAAAACTTGCAGGTTTTTCAGAATTAATAATCCTTAGAGCCTCTCCGAAATCCTTATAAGAAACACCATGTCGCTTGAGGAAGTTTGCCATACCCAACATACCCAGACCAACCTGACGATCTACTTCAGGAGATAAGTATTCTCCAGTAGATTCAACGTTGGTCTTAGGATGTAATGCACATAGCTCGGCCATACCTTTAGTAAAAGCTGTTACTAGGTCAGTGTGATCACAAGCTCCTAAGTTCACATGTTGCAAAAGGCAGGTTCCTCTACTCTTTAAAAATACTTCTAAACAAACATTTGCTCTTATTCTTTCTCCTCTCTGGTCATGCTTGATCTTTGCCAACCATAGATCTCCAGCTTGAATAGCTTTAAAGATCTTCTCCTTGAGTGGTTGAGGTGTAGCTAACCACATATCTCTATTGAGGTTAATACACTTCTTTATCCAGGGGAGTTGTTGTCTGGGGGCGTCGATGAATTCTTCGACATCGGTGTGGCTGAGGTCGATATGGGCCACAATAGCACCGTTCTTATAGACGCCACCTCTTCTAATTGTTTCGTTGAGGGATGAGTAGATACGAGCGAAAGAAACCGGGCCAGAAGCCGTAAGCCCTTCTTTATTTTGAGTTCCGTTGGGTCGCAACTCAGATAGATGGATTGCCACTCCTGCTCCATATCTAAGCGCAGAGCTAGCAAACTTCCAGCTGGCTTCAATGCCATTATTTCCCTCCATTGAGTCGTTTACATTGAAAACGGTGCATGAAACTGGAAGACGACTTGTTGGGTCATCCATCCAGTTTTGAACTCGGCCCGTACGAGCTATAAAATCTGATGTCATTAAACTAAATCTTTAAGGTTTGGTGGTTTGTAATTCGGGCCTTTAAGGACTTTGCCATGTTCGTTCTTTAATATCTTTCCGTCAGTAGCCTTAGACATATTGCTTATATGAACTCTATCTAATGCTTCATTCAGATCCCAACCTGCTGCAGCTGCGTATTGATAGCAGACATAAACAAGGTCAGATAATTCTTTGAGCTTATTCTCATCTCCCTCTTGATAATCAATAGAGTTGAGGAACTCTCTATACTCTTCAGAGATCAATGACCTTTGAAGAGATAGCTTTTCTCCTGTACCTATTGGTTGATCATTTACTGTTCTGAATTCTTTAGCTTGTTCTAGGAAGTTAGGCATTAGCGATGATTTCGATTTTCTTTCGGAGGTAAGCTGCTGCTTTAAGTAGGTCATCCATTTCAGATTCTCCTTCTTTAGTTCCAGCTCTACAGACGTACTTAATGATATTTCCATCGAAGTAGTCGAGCCCCTGGTCGGAGATAAAATCCCAGACTTGGATAGACCCATTTTGGTAATGGGTTGGTGATTGCTTGCTCATGAAGTGATGAGGATTGGTTGCTTGGATTCGGTATCCCAGTTCTCTGCCTGGAGTATCTTTGCTAGTTGAAGGTTCTTTAAAGCTGATTCTGTTGTTTGGTCATATGAGTGATATGCCTCTACAACAGCTGGCCAGTAATTACCATCCTTAACCTTGTCTAAGATCAAGCCAGCTTTCTTTATTCCAACTCCCTTACATCCAGAGTAGCCGTCTGTCTGGTCTCCACATAAACACTGCTCATAGAGCTTCCTCACTGCGGATTCCTTAGTTACATCGAACTCTTCTTTTAGGTTGTAAAGCCTACCTTCAATCTGTTCCATATCCTTATCAGGTGAGATAATTATATGTGGTCCTTTGATACTTCCATTGGTAGCCAGGATTCCGAGAACATCATCTGCCTCCAAACCCTCAACCATCATTGATGGAAATGTCTCCATACCCCATTGCTTTAGTCGTAGATAACCGCAGGGTTTTCTTTTTGTTCTGTTACCTTTGTATTCTGGATCAATAGACTTCCTGAAGTTAGCTCTATCAGTAAAACAAAGGAGTATGTCATCCGATTCAAACCGTTCTTGTAGTTTCCTTAACTCATTACGGATAATAGTTTTACCCGTTGTGAAGTTACCGATAATAACCGTTAGCTCTTCATTGTATTCATGCTCTTCTTCAGCGGTGGCACTGGCTCTATACCAGAAATAATCCGCATCAATTAGTAATTTCATTAGTTGGGTTAGTGGAAGTGAGTAAATAATTTAAAGCTCGAACCATGATGTTTGGATCATCCAGAAATTTCCCAAATCCCAGGTTGCATGAGTTGCATATATAACCTCTAAAAGCATCGTCGTGATGACAATGATCTAGAACCCAAGATTCAGTATGTCTATTACAAGCTGGACATTTACCAGCTGGGGGTGGTGGATTATCTTTCCTTAACTTGGCTCTTACTTTTGCAAGCTCGTTAGAGCATGTCTTACAAGTATTCTTTCTACCTGCTTTAGAAGTAGAGAAGAAAGGGAAATCAGTTTCCTTCTTTTCCTCTCCACACTTCCTACATGGTTTAGTGGGTGTCGGCCCAGCTACTACCTGACATTGCTTCTGAATCGAGCTCGCATCGAAAAGCGAGAGTTGCTTCAACTGTCTTCATTGCTGTAACGATGAGTGATTTGGCTTTCTCTACGTGATCAGGGTGAACTGATAACTGGACTTCATCATGTATGAAACCGAGGGGCCAATAGTCGATATTGTTTTTCTTTAGTTGTCTATTGATCTCTAAGACCCATAGCTTGCAGATAACAGCACCACAGCTTTGAAGTAAATAATTTAAAGCTGCATGTTTCTTACCTTGTAGTCTTATAGGTCTACCATCTATTCCTTTAAGAACATCAGACTCAGCTCTTGCTTGAACTGCATCATTTAGTTCTTTGAATCCTGTTAGTCCTGTGAGAATCTTCTCTCTAATTTCTTTACCCTTCTTTGCAGCTGATCCTTTAGAAGCCCCTGCAGTAAGGCCCAGCTTGGTATTACCACCGCCATATATAAGACAATAGGTGCAGGATTTCCCGATGGTTCTTGAAACACCATAGATTCCAGCCAAGTGAGTATGTATGTCACCGTCTACGACCTCCTTTGAAAAAGAGCCATTATCAAAGCGAGCAAGGAAATGGGCAAGACAACGAAGCTCAAGACCGCTAGCATCACTGGCAACTTGAACACGTTTAGGACCAGGGTTGAAAAGCTCACGGTACTCTTTTGCACTCGGCACTTGCCCAAGATTAGGCCGCATGTGGGCCATTCTCCCAGTGTTTGTATTGAGGACGCAGGAGTGGTGGATCCGTCCATCTGATTCAACTTTTTTAAGCCAGGCATTTTGTCCCTCACTGAGTTGGCCTAAATGTTTTTGTAGTTCGAGTATCCGAGCAAAGGATTTGGATTCTTCGGTGTCCATAGCAACCAAGACTGATTCATCAATCTTTGGTATGCCTGTATTGGTAAATTCTGTAGGCTCCCAACCTCTAAAGGTTTTGAATGCGAACGCTATGTGATGTCTACTAGTTGGATTGAATTCTTTGAGACGTGAGAATGTTGCACCCGCATGATACCCCTTAGTTTTATTGGGCCTCTTGGGTGTGAACTCGCCTCCATCTACAAATGTGAATGTAGACCGCATCTTTTCTGAGATCGTTTCAAGTTCAGTCCTTAACTTCCCTTCTAACTTATGAGCTTTATCTATATCGAAAGGCCACCCTTCTCTTTCTTGCCAAGACATGATCTTAGCGATCTCATGTTCAGTCTCTATACAGTCTTTATATTGTTCGAGTTTTGGCTCAAACATTTTAACTAAGTCAACTGAAACAGCAACGTCTTGGACGCAATACTCAAGCATCTCTGGTGAGTATGTTGACCAGTCTCCCTTTAGTTGCTTACCAAACTCAGACTTATGTTTACCTAATCTATGACCCCAACTTTCTAAGCTGTGTCTTCCATATAGGTTTCCTGGCATATTAGCTGGCTTACTTCTGAAGTCTCTATTGAGCATGTCTGTAAAGAACAGACGACTCAAGATCAAAGTATCGAAAGCTTTAGCCTTATATGTTTTAAAGAATGGATATAGTTGAAGTAGGACTTCGATGTCATAACCAATTATGTTATGGCCCCAGATCTCATCAGCAACCATCAAGGTTTGAATCCCTGTAGCTATGGTCTCATGGTTTCCGGTATCGTCATATCTGGTAACTTCACCTGTATCTATATCCTGAGTAACTAAACAATGGATAACTGATAGATCTCTTGAGAGTCCATCTGTCTCCAAGTCAAAAGCTAATCTCATTGGCTACGTTTTCTGTGGATGTAATTAAGTGATCTAGTAAAGAAGAAATGATCTAAATATTTTTGACCTACTTTCCTACCTATCTCTTTACCACCTTCGTCTATGCAAATAAGTGTGGGATACATTTCAAGCTTGTATTCTTCTACTAGTATCTTGTGATGTTCCTTTTGCAGTACAGCTATGTACTCTTCATATTCAGGATTATCTTCTAGTGATCTTTTAAGTTGATCTAAAGCGTTAAGGCAAGGAGCACAGCCCTCCTTCTTAAAGAAGAGAAGCTTATGTGGGTGCATTAAAAATCTCCGTAATCTGTTGGTTGGTTAGGTGTATCGGATTTAGGTTCAGGTATCTCCACTAATCTTCCAGTCTCCTTTGAATAACTAAGGAAACCACTAGGTCCAGTTGAACCATTGAATCTATTCTTAAGCGTTACTAACTCAGCAGAATTATCTCCTGCACTTATGTTTCTTTGTAAGCCTAAACAAATATCTGATAACTGAGCTATTGAATGACTACCTCTAAGTTGTCCTAAAGATATTCTCGCTCCTTCTTCATGTCCTTTATCATCTCTAGTTCTACGTAAGTGAGATATTAGAACCATTCCTATCTTCGTCTCTTCTACAAATGACCTCAATTTGGTCATGGTCACGTCTATAGTTTTTCGTTCATTATCGTCAGAATTACCGGATAACAAGATCGATAAGTGATCAAGAATTATCCATTGGACTCCATGATTCTTAACCATAAATCTAATGTCATTTAAAACGACATCAGGATCACAGCTACCGAATCCATCACGTAAAAATACGCGACCTGATCCGACTGAAGACTCGAAAGCTTTTTTTAATTCTTCCTTTGGTATCTCATTAGATAGGTGTAATGGTTTATTAGCCTTAACTGTCATCAACCTTAAAGCTGTACGCTGTATTGATTCCTCTAAAGCGATATACCCGACGTTAAAATCCTGATCTACTAAATGCTGGCAAACCTCACCACAGAAGGTCGATTTACCCGTCCCGCTGCCTGCGGTTGTAGTAACAAGCTCGCCCAGGCGCAGACCACCCGTCACTTCATTTAGTGAGTGATATGGATAGTCAG
>TARA_R100001463_G_scaffold2754_6_pt1 | contig 24218 bp, 43 predicted proteins | sample TARA_R100001463 | Tara Oceans TARA_R100001463 (sample SAMEA2622242) | marine metagenome | biome: marine biome (ENVO:00000447); feature: deep chlorophyll maximum layer (ENVO:xxxxxxxx); material: "saline water (ENVO:00002010), including plankton (ENVO:xxxxxxxx)" | depth 40 m
CAATCTATAGATTTAGATTTAGATGCTATGTGGGAAAATACTGTATGGGAAGAAATACAAGATGTAACAGAAGTATATGCTGAAGTAGAACAAATAACTGCAGTTGCGGGTGTACGAGGTGCAGAAGCAGAAGATGAAGCATTAAATCATTTATATTATAGAAGGAGTATGAAAGGGTTGGCATTGCTAGATCTACAAAAAGCATATGGCAAACTAAGCAATACTAGAGAAAAGGTTTCAGATCCACAAAGGATAGCAAAGATTGATAATTTATTGTTACAACTAAAGAAAAGAATACAAAACGCATCTTAACTGTTATCCCACCAAAGTTTACATAAAAGACATACTAAGAAGATATAATAGAGAGTTGATAACCATTCCCAAATGTATAGTGGTATTTCCAAAATGAGGAGGGCCGTATTTCTACGACCCTCATATTCTCATTATTTACGGAACAATCCGACTAACAATAATAAAGCGACTAACCCAGCAAATCCAGATTCACCGAATTTACCTATTATCATTGTTAGATTACCAATAACATTTACTCCGAAGACACCGCTGCCAAAGAGGACTTCTGACATTGCGCCTACAGCAACTAAAGACATGAGTAGATGTACAATATCATCTATCCATACTTTGACCATTGTTATGGCTTCTTTCATTTGCTATTCTCCTTTTGTTCCAAAGAAAAAGAGGACCCGTTGAAGTCCTCTCAGGTCTAAATATTAATATATTTTTGTTAAAAAAGTGAAAAAAAGCATGTACATTAACCGGTTTTTATTAGTAGATTCTAATATAATTGAAAGAGGTTTCATGAAAAATTGCAAGACGTGCGGTAAGTTTATGCCACACACAAGAATACATTTAGGATACAAGGAATGTGTTAGATGCAGCGACGTCGAAAAGTATTCAGCACATATAGTATATCCACATAAGACTGGTGGTTATGTACAACCAGTGAGTAGTGATACTAAAGATAGTTTACGTAGAATGGACAGACGCAGTGTTGGTGGTGGTAAGGTTGCAAAAGGTAGTGGATCATGGGATAGATGGTTAAAAGATTATTATGCAAATAAAGAAAAGCAAAAATCGCGGGTGTCGTATAGTGGTAATACCTCAGCCTTCCAAGCTGATGCTGTCGGTTCGATTCCGTCCACCCGCTCCATTAAAGATGTGATGAAAACTGCTATCAAAATGTTTATCAAGGATGGTTATCATATGAGTGTGCAATACGTTAATGGTTTATATTCTAAAGACGAAATCACATTGATCACTAAGTCCAATATAAACAACCATTTGACATATGTACATTCACATAATAAAAAACAGCAAAGGATGTTATTAAGTGAAGTATTATAACAAAGACGATATGTTCTTAATCACTGGTCATCAATTAAATCAGTGTATATGGGGAATAGAGATGATGATGGAATTGTTTCAAGAAAACGATGATATGATAATTAAACTAGGGAGATTACGTGAAGAATTAATAAAAAAGATGAGTTACATGGAATTATTAGACAGTATAGGATTACCGCAAGCACCACCTGAAAATGAAATTGGGTGGGTAGATTTTTTAAGTGATCTGGGTTTGAAACCTTCTGAAAAGAAGGGAGGAAAGAAATGATCAATCCTCCCATTCTTTATCTACCAAATGCTATAGGAAGTCTATATCGTACTCGTACTGGAATGCCATTCTGATGAGCAGGAATATATTTCGTACCCTTAACTTTGTCAAGAATGACAGCATTGTAACTAATATCGAAAGTGTCTATCACGACAGCATCTTCAACGTCGCCATTTTTATTAACGATAAAATCAACAGTTACGGTACCGCTTGTGTAATAGTGGTAAGTGGATGGTAAGTCTGATGTGGTTAATTCGAATGGTTTCTTTGGTATGGGTGGATGGCTTCCTTCTTCGGAAGGAACTTGAGCAGCCACCAAGCTCAGTAACAAATAACCTAATATTGTCCTCATTTTGTTTCTCCGGTTTAAGGTGTGTTAGTCATGACTAATTACTTTCAATTCATTTTCAAAGCTTAATATATTAAAGGATATTAAATGAAAAAACTAAATTTATCAGTAATTCACATACTAATTGTTACGTTAGTACTATTATATGAGTTTATCAAAGGTCAAACTCCAATAGAAATAGTACCGTATAGATTGGTACCAAGTGGAGATGTGTATTGCCAAATATCGATAGAGATCGTAGAACCGGTTTCATTCAAAGAATTACCAGACATATACAAATCTGAAATTAAAGAAATAATGTGGGACAGAGTAGTATATGAACAAACTAGTCCATTCGCAATAAACGAACCATTTAATGTGGACGACAAATATTATCAATTAGTAAGGATTCCAAACAATGGAGATCGATGGTATCAGGGTCCATGGAATCACAGAGAATAACCAACATAGGAGAAAAAATAAATGTCTGTAAAAGATAAAATAGCAATCTTCGACTTAGACGGAACATTAGCTAACACAGATGAACGTATGAAGTTAGCAACATCTAATAAGACTAGAGAGGCCGACTATAATAAAATAGATTGGGGAGTATTACACGATCCAAAGAATATAAAATTAGATGTTCCAAATATTCCAGTTGTGACTATGTGTAAACTGTTATATGACAGTGGAGCATCAATCTATATTTTCAGTGGAAGATCAGACAGAACAAAGTTAGCAACTAAACTATGGTTAGATGAACATGACATCAAATATCATAAACTAGTTATGAGACCCTCAAATAAGAAGGAACTCTACATTTCTGATCAAGTCTTAAAGAAGAACATGTTAGATGATCACTGTGCAGATTTAAGCAAAGTTTTAGGTGTGTTTGACGATAGACAGAAAGTGGTGGATATGTGGAGAGAGAATGGTTTGACATGCTTTCAAGTGGACTATGGAGATTTCTAATTGTTATCTCGAGAGTTTTTGATTGAACGAGGATTCTGTTGTGGTCACGGATGTTTAATGTGTCCTTATGATCCAAAACATACGGAAGGAAATAAAGTCTTAAAAAAACGAAAAAAAGTGAAAAAAAGTGAAAAAAAGCATGTACATTAACCGGTTTTGTTTAGTAGATTCTATCATAATATAAAAGAGGTTACTAAATGACAAGAATAAATCAAAACTCAAACTATTGGATCGGCAACATGACAGGAAGTGTCGATGCTTGGTGGAGAGAAGATGATGATCAACCAAAAAAGAAAGGTAAAGATGTTATCGCTCTTGCTGGTTATCGTAAAGCTATTTCTAACTATGTCAATATTGTTACTGGTCGTAGCGACATAAGAGTTAAATTTGCTGGTAATGACAGTTTCACTGATGGTAAGACTGTTACCTTAGCTGCTAACCTTAACGATAAGAATTTTGATCCTTCAGTTGGATTGGCTCTTCATGAAGGTAGTCATATTGTACACAGTAATTTCGAGTTCTTAAAAGATCTTAAGCAGCACATTGCTAAAAGATTTGATATAGATTATGGTGGATTGCCATATGGATCTCAAGAGCAACAAGACTTTCATGAAATGGTTCCAAGAATCAAAGCTCTTCTTAACTATGTTGAAGACAGACGTATCGATTATAAGACTTTCAAATCAGCCCCAGGGTATAAGAATTACTATCACTCAATGTATGATAAGTATTTCAATTTTAGAGCTATCAATAAAGGTCTTAAGTCTAAAGACTATCGTGATCCAAGTGAGTATGATCATTATGAATTTCGTATCATTAACTTCACTAACCCAAACACAGACTTAGATGCTCTTCCTGGACTAAGATTTATTTATAACACAATCAATCTTAAAAACATCTCAAGATTAACCTCTACTGAAGATGCTTTTAATGTTGCTGCTGACGTATACGAAATCATCATGATGCATATGACTCAGAAGCAAGAAGATGTAACCTCAGAAGATGCTGAATCAACCATCGACGAAAATGGAGCTGAAAGTGCTTCAGATTCAGCATCTTCAAATGAAGGTACTACAGTTGATACAGGTGATACTCCAATGGAAGCTGAAGAAGGTGACTCAACTCAAGAAAACGAGCTTAGTGCATCAGAGCATGCTACAATTGATAAAGCCATTCAAAAGCAAAAAGACTTCACTGAAGGTAAACTTAAAAAGTCTAAGCTATCTAAGAAAGATCAGAAGCAAGTTGAATCTGTTGAAAAGTCAGGTGCTTATCATAAAGAAGTAAAGGTAAAAGATTCAGATAGATGGGGAAATAAGGTCGATTCTAAAGTCAAAGTTATTGTAGTTCCAAAACTTAGTGACGCTTTATTAGAAGATGCTAAAAGCTACAGACATGAATCATTAGGATATGCTCTTATGACAAGCGGAAGATATAATAATCTTGAAGGTCCAGTTAGTCAAGGTATCACACTTGGTAAGAAGCTTGGTAAGAAGTTACAGATTCGTAACGAAGAACGTACTACTAAGTGGACAAGACAAGAATCTGGTCGTATTGACAAGAGATTAATTGCTGAGTTAGGTTTTGATAATGGTAACGTATTCTCACATTCATTCACTACAAAATACAATGATGCTTATCTTCATATCTCAGTCGATGCGAGTGGATCTATGAGCGGTGACTATTTCGAAAGTGCTATCAAGAGTGCAGCTGCTATCGCAACTGCTGCCGATATGGTTGGTAACATTCATGTACAAGTTACAGTAAGAACAACAATGAATACTTCACATGATCCACTATTAGCTGTAGTATACGATTCTAAAGTTAACAAGATCGTACACATCAAGAAATTTTGGAAGTACTTAGATGCTAAAGGTACTACTCCTGAAGGTTTATGTTTTGCAGCTATTGAAAAGCAAATCTTATCAGATTCAAACGGTAGAGATGCATTCTTTCTAAATTTATCAGATGGAATGCCATACTTCGGTAACGCTGATGTCGATTACTGTGGATCAACTGCAATTAATCATACTAGGAATGAAGTAGAAAAGCTTAGAAAGTCAGGAATCAATGTTCTTTCATTCTTTATTGCAAGAGAAGACGGATACAGAAGAGAATCAACAATAGAAGACTTCAAGAAAATGTATGGACAAGATGCATCATTCATAGATCCTACAAATCTTACGAGCTTAGCGAAAGTTCTAAACAATAAATTCTTACAAAACTAATATTTATGTAAGATTATAACAACAACGCGGAAGACTCATGAATTCTAAAGATAAGCAAGATCTCGAACTAGTACATTATAGATTAGACGAATTAGATAAGAAGATGGATCAGATGAGACACGATATGTCAATGGCACACGGTAAGACTGATGCAACGTTAAGTTTTATAAAAGAGAACTTATTTAACCCAAACGATGGCTTATGGGCAGAGACAAAACAAAACTCGCAATTCAGAGAAAATTCACAAAAGTGGAGAGGTGTTATTGGTATGGGTTTTGTGGCTCTAATAATCGATAAGGTTTGGGAGATGTTAAATTAAAACAAGTTATTTAAAAGGTTATAAGGAGTAATCAAATGGCAATTAAAGTAGTAGCAGAACGTCATCCACCAGGGGATAGATGGGTTCTAACAGAAGATACATTAGGTGGTAAGGAATCAATCGTACAACCTTCATTAACAGCAGCACTCAACGAGATATACATGACGACGGGCGATAAGGTTTTCACGGTCGACGCCGCGAAGGGCAAGATAACGGTCGACGAGGAAATCCAACACGGTCCGCGAGTGTGGGACTTGTACGGAGAGCACAGCAAAGATCTATTAACAGGATAACAGCGTGCGCATTCTATTTCAACTACCCGGTTCCCGTGGACGAAAGATACGATGGGATCGCGTACAAGAGTGGGTAGTATTAATGTACGAGAACAGAGACCACTTAACCACATTACAGTTAGCGAAAGGATAATCATATGCAGAACATATCACAACAAGGAACACCATTACAGATAGACCCAAATACACTCGAAGACGTAGGATGTAAGGAGTGTGGATGCCTCTTATTCGATACAGCCGTTAAAATGAAAAGAATATCCGCTATACAGAGCCCAACGGGTAAAAGCGAGTTAATTCAAATTCAAGTAAACGTATGTAGGGATTGCGGAACAGAGGTAAATCCAAATGAACTATCGCAGTAAAGAGGGACTATGGATTATAGGTCTAACGGTAATAACGGTTCCATGGCTGTGGATGGCCTGGCAGTTACTGTTTTGGGTACACGTAATCGGGTTCATAGGGGTCATAGTGTACTCGATATATAAGGGCTAAGAGTCTAAGATATAAGGGTTATAGAGTACTAGAGATAAGAGAGTTTGTCGCACCCAACGTAGATACGGAGCCGATATAGGTATGCTGGTCTTTGTGAAAAATATAGGTTGATCGATACTTATTCATAAGAAAATCTATGATCCAGGAGAGTATGGTGAGTAAGCTCGCGTTCGTTCAGAGAAAAAATTTTTAAGCCAGGGTGTCATATATAATATGCCAAAATATCTTACAAAAAAAGAAGCAGCAGCTATGTTGCACATGACTGAGAGTACCATAGACGGGTACAGAAGAAAAGGTGTCCTTCCCTATATAAAGATGGGAGTCCGCAGTAACAGTAAGGTACTATTCGACGAGCAGGATCTGATAGACTTTATGGAGCGGCGTAAGGTTAACACACATCTCCGTAAGCATGGTGACGGTATAGTGTATAACTCAGGCTTTAAACCCGGGGGTGGTGTGGTTACTGGCAGTATGGAGACCCGCGGCGTACCTGATACCTACTACGACAAACCTGATGAAGAAGAGTACTCCGACACCCGAGACTTTTCAGATATGCCTCCCGATATTTATTAAATTATTTTAAAAAAAGTGAAAAAAAGCATGTACTCGTATGCCGGTTTACGTGTAGATTCTAGTATAACAAATAAGAGGTTACCAATGAACTCAAACAATAATGAAGTAATAGTAAAAATCGAAACTGTCGGCAGTCGCACCAGAGCAGTATGTCAAAATGGCACTGACTACTCTAACGAGATGCCGTCATATAAACGCAAACAGATCTTAGCCGATACTGGATTTGCAGTACGTAAGACTGGTAGCACTGGTCGCGTATTTTGGAGACCGGCTACTAAATCTGAATGGGACAGTCAAGCTGTTGTAGTCACTGTCACTGACGATGTAAGCGAAGATCATAATGACATATTGTCATATATACACTCTTCTTATTCACTTAAGCCAGATAGTCTTATAATGAATGAGGTAAAGTGGAAGTACTTAGTAAGATCTGCTATGCGAGGCAAGAATATTATGATGACTGGTCCCGCCGGGTGTGGTAAGACTATGGCTGCAAAATGCTTAGTCAAATCCCTCGACAGACCTGAATTCTATTTTAATCTAGGATCTACACAGGATCCACGTGCTACTCTTATCGGTAACACCCACTACAACAAAGACAAAGGTACATATTTCTCAGAGGCTCTGTTTGTCAAAGCTATACAGACTGAGAACGCCGTCATCCTACTAGACGAGCTATCAAGGGCACACCCTGAAGCTTGGAACATCCTAATGACCGTGTTAGACGAAGGACAAAGATACCTTCGGTTGGATGAGGCTGACGGACAAGCTACAATTAAGGTAGCAAAGGGAGTTACTTTTATCGCAACTGCCAATATAGGTAACGAGTACACAGCAACAAGAGTTCTTGACAGAGCTCTATTGGATAGGTTCACTCAGATAGAGATGGACGTGTTGAACAAAGAACAAGAGGAAGTACTACTTGGTGGACTCTACCAGAATGTCAAGGAAGAGTTAATAAGTAACGTCGCAGAACTAGCTTTCATAACTAGAACAGAGTCTAGTTCGGAAGAAGGCAGACTGTCAACCCATATAAGCACAAGGGCAACAGTCGAAATAGCAAGCCTACTGTACGACGGGTTTACCCTATCTGAGGCAGCAGAGGTAGCCGTACTTCCCAAGTTCGACGCAGCTGGAGGAGTCGAGTCAGAGAGAACCTTTGTCAAGCAGTTACTGCAAAAGTACACTGACGACGGGTCATCCGACGAGTTATTTGAAGACGTAGCTGGAGACGAGATATAAGTGAGACTGGTAACCTCAACTGAAAGGAAAGGCGGGTCTTCATGGCCCGCTGGACCAAAGCCTGGCGGAAATCGGAATCGAATTGCTTTTTTTATACGTGCACAAGCCTATTTTACCACCACGATGATTTTATTACCCCAGGTTGAGTATATACACCCTATCATATAATATGATAAGAAAGAACTAAAGGAGCCAACATGCATAACTTATACAACACCGAAGATCTTTGGGCAAGACGTAACCCCAATAGGGTAAAGAAGGGAGCCCCCGGATACGTGGACATGAAACTATCTAAACTGCTTTGTCTTAGGATCATGAGCTGGGCCGAGATGGCCAAGTCGGACAAGACCGGTCAGCAGCACATACACTCGGACGAATTCAAAGAAGATCTGCACTCGGCTGTGGTGTTTGATAACTACGAGCACTCTAGAACCGGAATCAGTAAGGCTGAAAAGCTGCAGATGAACTGGCTGTGGAAGAAGTACTCCATATACGGTAGACTTGAATCCGCTAGGTACCTCATATCTCAGGACAAGTTGGATCAGCTTAAACTGGATTACTGGGGTCGGACGGGCGAGAAGAACCTAAAGATTAACGCTATCAAGGATTATCGTAACTGGTGTCATGAGAAGTTGGGTTGTCCTATAAAGCTTAAGCAGGCCAAGGATGATGTTGATGTTTGGTGGGATAGGTGGCACCGTGAAAAATAAACTGCATTTTGAGCATTTAAATTAATATATATAATAAACAGAGAAAGAGGTTTCTATGTCAAAGGTTATAACAAGTCCCGCTACTAACATACCCCTACATGAGAAGTCCCACGTAAGGGGCTGGTCTCTAACATGGGCTGATCGTTTGAACGCGGAGATCAACGAACGCTGTACTGAATCAATTATGCAATACGAAAGGGTGTACCTTGACCACGGTGTAAACTGGTCCGGTGCCCTAAACCTGTTTTCCGGGGCCGACGATTCCGTTTTCGAACGGTTCAATCGGTTGCTTGCCGTCGGTGCGGGTAAGGTAACGAGTCTCGACTGGGAAATGCCTGATTACGGTGCATTCTTGGCTAAGAGGTTAAACGCTGCAAGTACAAGCAAACAGATTACTGCCGAATGGTGCGAAGCTGTATCTCGCTTCTGTAAGGAAGTAGAGCATATTAAGTTTGATAGTATTGATCATTCGTGGTTAAGTTGGGGAGATTCGCATACTCCTGCTTTTGCTCCTAACGGCCACAAGAACGCTGTTCTAAAAAAGGATGGTCGTACGCTTTACGGAGTATTGAAGGAGAGGATGCTCGACGATATCGAAGTAAAACCCGATGTTAAGGGTGTAACCATATGTTTGGGAAGTATCGATGTACGTCATCACCTCTGTCGGCCCGAGTCTGCTGATCTCGATAAGTTACTGCAAGAGTATAGAAACCAGGCGGTCCGTTTTCGGGACCGTATCGGCGTGACCGTCGAACTGTGTGCCCCGGTGCCCGTTGAATTTGAGTCGCGTAAGATTCCCAAGACAGGATACTTTAAGAATACACCTTTCTTTGGAACCAGGGAAGAGAGACTAAATAAGACGGTTCAGATCATGAGCACAATAAAGAGTTGGGACTTTCCGTTAGTTGCTCCACCCAGTTTACGATACACTATGGATGGGGAAGATTACGCTAAACAGTATATGGAACTAGGTGGTTCAGTACATACTGCTCCGCCGTTCTACAGGAGAAATTCAGAATGGGTGACTTTATAATGTGGGTAGATTACATTGCCAGTCCAAGTCAGTTTGCTGGCTTGTTTGTATTTTGTACTGCGATGATGGCCTTAATAGAAGATATTCATAGGAGACATAAGTAATGTCGCATAACAATCACGTACTTGATGGAGAGAACAAGGATCTGAAAGAGTATAGCCGAGAGTGGTATCTAGAACATACTAAAGATTGGATAGATCCTTATGGCATGCCTGTGGTATCGCAGCATGATTATTTTAACGTGGTTAGAGACGATATGATAGTGGGGAGTAAAGCTAGGTTTGGGGATTATCTCATGAGCCAAGTCAAGGAGGACACTATCGTTTATGTGCAGCCAAGGAAGGGACTTGCAGGAGTCTCGATTTTAGAAGCTGCGAAAAGGTACGGTAAAAAGGTTGTACTATTCATGCCCTCATCAAAACAGGTATCGGATCATCAAGCTGTGTGCATTGAAAGAGGGGCCGTACCAAAATTTAGGAGAATTGCGGCCATGCCTAATTTAAATAAAATGGCCAAGGAGTACGCTAAACAAACCGGTGGATTTTTCGTTCCATTAGGTTTATATCACCCACTTGTAGTTGCTGGAGTGGTAAGGGTGGCGGATAACATAGCGAAACATTATGGAGAACCCGATGAAGTATGGTGCGCCATATCAACTGGTGTCCTTTCAAGAGGACTTCAGATCGGGTGGCCTAACGCTAAGTTCTATTCAGTCGCTGTTTCTAGAAACCTCAAAGTAGGCGAGCTAGGTAGATCAGATGTAATATCTGATCCGCTACCCTTTTTAAGAAACGAAAAGAAAGAATGGTGGCCTCCGTTTCCAACTGTGTACAATTACGATGCAAAGGTTTGGAAATACATGAAACATAAGGGTACAAAGTCTGTAGGTGGTACAACAGGTGCATGGATGTGGAATGTTGGAGCGGAGCCAGAGTTAATAGACGAGACTATTTACGATAGAATAGATAGTCAAAGAGAATGGGGAGAAATCAGAGATGATCAATCTAATTGAAAAGGTACTAAATAAGTACGGTGTAAAGCATCATGACATTAGCACTAGAAGTTTAGCTGAACTACTAGTTGCCCATATGACCATTGGTTTTGAAGGAAAACGAGGCTGGTATTGGGATAGTAGTGATTATGATGGTCAAAATGAAGAAAAGAGAAAGCTTATAGAGAAGTATGAAGAATTTAGTATTAGATAAGGGGTTTGTAGAACTAGTCGATACGTTAGGTACAGATCTAACTGTTGTCAATTCTGCAAGAGTTTCCTTCGGTAAAAGAAAGACTACGTTTGATAAACAAGACAGGGCACTAGTGAGGTACTTAGCAAAGTATAAACACTTTTCACCGTTTAGGCACATACAAGCTCAGTTCCATATAAAGGCTCCTGAATTTGTTATGCGACAGTGGTACAAGCATGTTGTTGGAATAGAAACGTCATCTAGTAGTTCCACAAAAGATCATGCTTGGAATGAGATCTCAGGTAGATACGTAGAAGTTACAGACTTTTATACACCAGAGATTTTTCGTCAACAGTCTAAGGATAACAAACAGGCAACTGAAGGTGCAATAGAAGATCAGGATAAAGCATTGCAATCTTGGAACGATGCACATTGGTATGCAAACCTTTATTATAAAAGTTTACTAGATGCTGGTGTGGGTAAGGAACAAGCTCGGGCAATTCTTCCATTGTCTCAATATACTGAGGTTTATTGGACTGCTAGTTTTCAGGGTATAATGAATTTTATAGAACTCAGGTATGAAAAGACTGCGCAAGTAGAGATACAGGTTTATGCTGAAGCTTTGCTTAAAGTTATGAAGGACAAGTTTCCAGAAACCACTAATGCATGGATGAGCAGAAATGCATGATCAATCCTAGACTACATAATCCTCACGTACCATTAAATAATGTATACAAGTCTCAGACTCCTTCTTCGTATCTTATACTGAATGATTTTTTAGAGAAGACAGTTATAACAAGTTTAGTGAATGAATCTAAACTAATTACAGAGGATGCTTATGATAGGAACTCTGATGGTGAATACGATAACCACAAACACAGTAATTTAAAACGTGGTGTAAGAGATATAAACAAACTTCCTACTGTAATGAAACTTGTCTGTCAGTACTTTAACAGTCGTAGCTTTATGAAGTGGCTGAGAAATGTTACAGGAAATCCTGACTTGGTACCAGACGATAGCTATCATGGAGGTGGTTTTCATCATACACTACCAGGTGGACATTTAGAAGTGCATAAAGATTTTAGTTATCACGAAGGCATGAAGATGTGGAGAAAGGTTAACTTGTTAATCTACTTAAACGAAGGGTGGATGCCAAATCAAGGTGGTGAGTTGGAAATATGGGATAAAAAATTAAAGGTTAAACATGCTGTTGTAGATCCATCTTGGAATAGAGCCGTGATATTTGATGTTGATGGTACACCTCACGGTCATCCAACAAAAACAACAGTTGATAGAAGAAGTCTAGCATTCTACTACTATGATAAGAATCCAGTTTCAGAAAAAACTACAAGAGCTCATTGGAGAGAAGGAGATAAATTAGTATGAGTATAGAACCAACAAAATACTATGATAACTTTTTAAAGTATTTTAAACTAGCTGAGAAGCAGCAACGAGATTGTAACTTAGGCTTTACATCGCATCAAGAGTGGGATGGTGGAGATGATCTCATGTGTCAAGTAGAACTGTACGATGTTGTCGAACGTAAGTATGCAGGTTTTAGTCAGCTTGTCAATGATGTATTTTATGGATACAATGAAGATCATCCTTATTGGGCTAAGATGCAAAAGGGTATGATGTCTCCTCAGCGTAATGCATTATCTCGTGCATGGCAAGATAAGCAGTCAGTGTTTGGTTTACCAGAATGGTTGTATGTTTTTATGGTGCACAGATTAACTGGTTCTGCAATTAATTATGCACAGAAACCGTCTGGATACCATAACACAATTGTACCACATTTCTATTTAGATAACACAATAGAAGAGATGACTGCTAGAATTACAAATGGAAAACATGAGCCGTTCTACACTTCAATTGGTTATCAATTTCCTGCATTTCCTAAACCACCTGAAGGATCAGAATATAAACGGAACGGTGATTATTTTATGGTTGAGCATGTTCCTAAAATGGTTAGAGAATTGGCAGAGTGGTTAGAACAGGGAAACAAAAGAGAAATACGAGAAATAGGTGATTGGTTATTTGATTGGAATGTTAAGCATGGCTTTAGAAAGTTTAAGTTTCAATATGCCGCATTCATATCTGATATAGCAGATTGGTTTCCACAGTATGTCGTTAGAGAGTCTATGTTCTACTATGGCACTAACGCAGTAGAATGCATTAAGTATATGGCAAAGCCAACCACTAGGATGAACAAGGAGAAGTTTATGGATGAGGTTATGGAAATGGTTTATAAAGATACAGGTTCTGTACCATATAATGCTGAAGATGTTATGTGTGATAGTATTAGATGGATAGAAAACTATATTAGACCAGGTGAAATGTACGATCATCTAGATTTCAACAAAGTATGGGGAACATCTAATATTATTGATCATCCAACAGGCAGACAAAAGATGATGTTGAATCTTGGATTGGTTGAAGACTTTAATGAGTTCAAATCATTCCCGTCTGATACTAAAGTTTTAGACATGAACAACATGACAGTAGACGAGTATAAAGAGAAGGTTAATCAATACTTATCCTAAAGGAGTTAAGTTGAACATATATGATTATACTATTCAGATGACTTCTCAACCTTGGTTTTATATGCTGTTAGGCTACGTAATGGGTTTCTTTACTTGGTACTTTTATGCACAAAGATTAGAACGAATTTACAAGAAGCATGTAAGTGAATTAGAGAAAGATCTAGATAGAACTGAAGATGAATTGCAAAGTGTTTTAATAAGGCATGGCGAACATGAAATTGATTGGCAACAAAACCTTTGGGTTAATGATACTGAGAAGGCCGAGTCATGAAAGAAGGCGTAACATACAATAGAGCAGACAACGAAATATTTGTTAGAACAGATGGAGATTCAATATACGTTATATGCAACACAGAAGATCAAACAGATTTTATTGTAAGTAAAATGACAACACAACATTGTAAGCTAGTTGGATACGAAGAGTGGGACGAGAAGGATGATATGAAGTGGATATTAAAGTTTTTGGTTCATGAAGAAGGCCATAGCATGAATGAGGATTTAAACTGAGAGGAAAATTAACATACGATTTCAATGATACCATTGGAGTATTTCCAGATGCATTGACTAAGAATGAGTGTGCATCTATAGTTCAGGAATTCGAAGACAACATAGACGAGACATTTGAAGGACTAACATCTGGTGGTGTACAACCAGAATACAAGCTTACACGTGATTGGACATTGGATCCAGATGGTGACATATTTAGGATGTTTGTTGATAGATCTAACACGTATGTTGATAAGTATTTAGATGGATATGGAGAAGAGGATTTGTGGGATCCATACACTATGTTTTCTGAGGGTTCACACTATCCTTCATGGCAGATACAGCGATATACAAAAGGTGAAGGACATTATAATGCATGGCACAATGAAGAGCCATACCTGAAGAAGCATAGTAATAGAATGTTTGTTGTTATGTTTTATTTAAACGATGTCATCATAGGTGGTACCACAGAATTTTTATATACAAGGTTACAGATTACTCCAAAAGCGGGCACTTTCTGTATTTGGCCTGCAGGATTTCCATACGTACACAAGGGAAATATGCCAGCAAGTAACGATAAATATATTGCAACTACATGGCTATGCTCATCTCATCAGGAGGAAGAGTAAAAAAAACGCATTTTTTTGAAAAAAAGCATGTACATTAACCGGTTTTTACGTGTAGATTCTAATATAAAATAAGAGGTTACACATGAATAAAAACACTAAAGAGTTCAAACCAGACACAATCATCGGCGTCGAAGAAGTTGGTCCTGGTTTGAGAGAAGAAAAAATTGTAGATCTGCTTTTCGAGGGAAAAATGTTAGAAGAATGGGATCACAATCAAATAATCAAAAACAACCAAACTATCGGTATTGATTTTTACGAGAAGGATGGTGATTTGGAAATTGACGAAATCTGGAATACTACAACAGGTGAAGTCTACAGAGAGTATAATGATTTACCAGAAAATAGAATGTGGACTCCTGGCGATGAACTAGTTGTTTCTTCATTATTAATGTGGGGTGAGTTAGATGGATAAAGAAAGGTTATTAGAATTATTAGAAGAGATTGATGACATCTTGACCGATGCTTATAACACAGGTCATGAAGGTGAAATCAATAGCGATTCATTGTATTATATAGATGCAGCTCAAGGTAAACTAGAAGATTTAACAATTAAAATAAATAAGGAGGATGAATAATATGGGTTATTCAGATTGCTGCGCTGAAGAAGTGTATGAAGATTATATGATTTGCTCAGGATGCAACGACCATTGTGGGTATCAGGAAGAAGATGATGTAGATTATGACGAAGAGAACGAATAATTTTTTCGAAAATAATTGAAAAAAAGCATGTACAATAACAGGCTTTTACGTTTAGATTCTAATATAAAATAAAAGAGGTTACTATGACAAACACAAATAACAATTTCGTTTCAACTGAAGTAGACTTGGACAGAGATGTTCCAGGTGATGAAGCGTACTTAAGCTTTCATAACGCAGGTAAAGATACTGATGAGGTTGATTTAATTACTGGGCATTTCGATGTTGACGTTGATGAAGACGGTCCATTTATTACATCTTCACTTGATGATGATCCAATATGTCACTACTCAGGTTTACCTTCTGTGGCATCATATAAAACAGAAGCTGATGATTTCGATCAGTACTTGACAGATCATCCCGATTTTAATGCAGCTTTAAACGGACACCCAGATTGGATCTAAAATGATGTTAGAATCAATATTAGCGAAGCTTAATCCAGACGAATCAGTGTGGATTAAGCGAGAACTAAGTAAAGACCCATACAGAAGAGAAGAAATGGTTTCTCTACTTTTGAATGTTGGTAATACTGGATTTGGTCACAAATGGGATGGACAAGGTCCATTCGAATCAGAATGTGGAAAGGTGTTTGACTATTTAGAATATAAAACTAGTCAAGCTAAGAAGTATAATGGATTATTAAAGTTTCACGATTATCCGAAGTCAAAGACTTTTGATTGGATAGAAGACAATGTCATGTTAATGTATGCGACGTTTGCAGATGGTGAGATTGAATGTGTGATTGGTATTGCACCAATCATTAACGGTTTTATGCAACCATGGGTAATGCAGTTAGCAAATCAAGTTGCTCACGGTGTTGCTAGCCCCACAATTGCTAGAACAGAATGGGAAGATTCAGCAGTTTGTTTAGAACATTTTACTGGTGAATTCAAAAATCCAAAGTCTTATACTAAGGGTATGAGAGAATTAATAATGAGATTACATGAAGATAATACGCCCACTTTTACAAGAGATACATAAAGATAATCCATGGCAAATGTTAGTTTGCTGTATCTTGCTCAATCTTACACATAGACGACAAGTCGATAAAGTAAGAGAAGAGTTGTTTGATCGGTGGCCTACACCTGAACACATGATGGAAGCAAACGAAACAGAGTTGGCAGAATTACTTAAACCACTTGGCTTCTATAATAAACGTGCTAAGACATTAATAAAGATGAGTAAACAGTGGGTAACAGACGATCCAACATGGATACATGTAGGTGATTTACCAGGAATAGGTGAGTATGCAATGGATTCGTGGGAAATATTTCAGATGGAGAATGTACCTAAAGATCCAGATATGGTACAAGATAAAGTTTTAAAACAATATATAAAGGAATATTGGTATGCAAGCAGTAGTAACTGAAATAAATGTAGATGATTTGTATGATCCAGATTATATATCTGACACGTACGTTAGAGAACTAGATCGTATGACTAGTGGAATATATGAATCAGATAAACGTGGTAGATCTAAAGAAGAAATTGTTTTAACTACGCTTAGAGGTTTAGCATCAGAAGTTGCCTTCACTAGAAAGTTTCCACAATTCTGCAGGCATAATCAACCTCCATTTGCATTCGATGTTGCAAACTTAACAGGTACTAAAGGAACGAGGATAGAAATAAAATGTCCTAAGAAAGATAAAGATTGGTGGGTCCCAGTTCATTACGATCATTTTTACACTAATGCACATAAGAAAAATGTCGACTATATATGCAATACGTATTTAGATAATAAAAATAGATTTTATATTAAAGCGATAGCAAATGCATATTCGTTTGAACGGTACGTTAAACAAGGACCATATAATGAGTACTACAATCATCATGCAGCAATTAAAGATGGTGAATGTTGGATTGGTAGTAATGCAGTTAACAAAATAAAGGAAATAATACAGGAGTTCGCATGGAACGATTTTTAAAAGTATGTAGTAATGTAATCGATTTCATCGTCGGAAAAGAAGCCGTTGAAGAAAAGAAATACGTTAAACCTAAAAGTAAACCTAAACGAAAGTATACTAGGAGGAAACAAAAGTCTAAATGAAAAAGTTAGAAGAACTAATGGTAATCACCATGGAAGAATGTGGTGAACTAATACAGGAATGTAGTAAAGCAATAAGAAAAAAACAATTCACTAAGAATGACAAGCTTATTCAAGAACTTTGCGATGTTAAATGTATGATGGATCTAATGATAGAAAATAAGATTGTCACCAATATGGAACTAAACAATGGTGCGTCACTTAAGAAAATGAAACTAATGAAATGGAGTAATCTGTTATGAATTATGGCTATGCATGTATAAACATGAAATTATCATATCCACCTAGGGGTGTTCAACGAATTACAACTGGCAGATCTATGATTAGACGAACGTTCCTAGAGAAGGGACATGGTTATGCCAGTGAAATCACACTTAAGAATGCAAAAGATCTAGATAAAATTATCGATTGGAATATTCTGAATGGCTATAAGTTTTTTCGTATGACATCTACACTTGCACCATGGAAATCAGAATATGAATGGACAGATCTTCCTGATCTAGATCAAATTAAAATGTATTTACATTCTGCAGGTACAAAGGCCAAAACTCATGGTCTTAGATTGACTACACATCCTGGTCCATTTAATGTTCTAACTTCTCCACACGAACACGTTATACAAAACTGTGTTAAGGATTTGGAATACCATGGAGATATGATGGACTTTATGGGTCTAACTAAAACACCATACAACAAAATTAATATACATCTAGGTGGTGCATATGGTGATAAAGAATCTGCAATGGACAGATTTTGCAAAAATTTCGAGTTATTATCAGAATCAGTTACGTCTCGATTGACAGTCGAGAATGACGACAAAGAATCAATGTATTCAGTAAAGGAGTTATATAATGGAATATACAATCGTATTGGCGTGCCCATCGTGTTCGACTATCATCACCACAGGTTTTGTAATGGCGGGCTTAGTGAACGTGAAGCACTTGAGCTTGCTATGTCAACGTGGCCTGAAGGCATTACGCCAGCGGTTCACTACTCAGAATCGAGAAGCTTAGAGAAGGAAGATCCTAAAATCAAACCTCAAGCACATTCAGATTACGTCTTTGATTATATCGACACATATGGAAACGATGTTGACGTTATGATCGAAGCAAAGAAGAAGGAGCTAGCAGTTGAAAAGTATCTTGAGTTACATGGTTGATAAGATTAAAAAGTTTTTGTTTTTACTTTGGTATAAACGACACTTAAAACATAGAATAGAAAAGAATAATTTTGGAAGGAGAGAAGAATGGTATTAGATAGTTTATTGGCAGGTGTAATGTTGTTCACGTCATTTGCAGCAAGAACACCAAACGTACAACCAAATCCCGATGATTACGAAGTTAGTGTTGGAATAAGTAATGATAAGTTTTATGCTAACAGACAATGGGAAAGGGAACTTGGAGAGTTCTACATAGATGATTTGTTTTGGGCAAAAATTGATGACGGTGTATATTTTAAACCAGAATATATGAATAAAGAAAGTCAAGGTGTACGATATCTAAAGATTGATGCAAGACGAAGTTGGAAAGGTATGTCTTTAGGTTTTACAAGTCGTAATAGTAATGAGAATGTATTTAGTAAGAACTTCGAAACATTCGTATCCTTTGGTATGTCTAAAAAGAAAACATACTGGGAGAAAGTAGAAGTTGATGTCTCATTCGATGGATACTTTCCACCAAGTCAAGAAGAAGGCAGAGACACATTTGAGTTTGAAGATAAATTTAAAGTGTCATACAAGCTTACTGAAAAAATTAGGTTGTATAATGTAGGCGAAATATCCAAACTTCAAGGCAAAGAATTTTATAAAGCTAAAATAGGAATTGAGGTGAAATTATGAAACAAGCAATAGCAATTGCGGCATGTAGTTTATTTTGCTTTACATCAGGATTATATCTTGGTGTACAAAAAGCAAATGATCGTGTTGCAGAATTAGGTGAACAATATAAGAAGACTGATGATAAGGTCGCAGTGTTTACGGATTTGAATAATCCAAAAACAATACAGAGTTATGTCACTCAGTTGAGGCAAATACTAGATGACATTACATTCTTAAGTAAGCTTATAGAATCTGGTCAGATTGCAGATGAAGCGTTAGCACAAATGAAAAAAGACATAGATGCTAAATTAAATAGAATGGTAACGATAGACGAATTTGCATCATCAGTTAACTTAACGCAGTCACGAATGGCAGCAATTGGTGTAGACCTTGATGATCTATACGATATTACAGAAGACATAGACGATAAAGCAGATAAGTCTGATAAGAAGATCAATAAGCAGTTAGATACTATTCAAAAAGAATTAGACGAAGTTAAAGATCTTCTTAAAACATTTAACAAAAAGAAATTCTTTCACACACATAAATGAGGTCAACAATGAAATCACTTATTGGTGCAATTGTAGATTTGTTTAAAACTATAATTAGCACACTAACGTATCATTCTGAACAATGGTTCTGGAGAAATAAAACTAAGCCAAAGGAAGTAAAACATTTTGCAGATGGCTTTCACGAAGGAAGATGGGAAGATGATGAGCCGATTAGAGATATACATGGAAAGGTATATGATCCTAAAAAGATGAATGATAAACAATATGATTTTGCTGAAGACGATGAGGAAATACTTGGAATTTAGTAAGTTACATATGGCAATTGCAGCACAGTTTGTTGGTTCAGTGTTTGCGTTTTTTCAATTACAAGGTTGGGTTGTATGGGATAAACCATGGTTAAAGTCAATTTGGTGGATGTATCTAACCAGTTTGGCAATAGCACCATTATTTTTCTACAGTACAAAATGGTCTTATGAACATTTCGGTGCATTTTGGAACATGCGGTTAGCGGGTTTTGGAATGGGTACTATAGTATTTGGTTTACTAGCTTGGATGTTTATTGGAGAAATACCAACATTGAAAACAATGATTAGTGTAATACTAGCAATTGCAATAATATTAATACAAATAACAAATCTATAGCGAGGAATAAAATGGATTTTAACAAACTTTCAGAATATGATAAATATATTTTAATGGCATCTAGAAGTGGTAAGATACCAATGACAGCCACAGGTTTTAATGCATATCGAGATCTAAGGAAGATCATCGAACAATGCTCAAAATCAGATGCACCAACTGTGGAATTTAGAGGTGACACGTTTGAAACACCAATAGACAGACACGAAGCAATTAAACTTTTAGAGGATTGTAACGATATGAGATGGAATCCTAAGCTTCGAAAGCTTTCTAAATTTTTTAATCTTGAGTTTAAGTGACATTATGACAAATTGTTTGCCAATATGGGGAAACATAATGCCATTTTGTCATACTAATATTAATGGTACGGTTTTTTCCTTATATAATATGAGTACGCTAAATGGTTAGGTATTCAAGTTAGTTCATAAGAATAACATAAGGAGAAAAACAATGAGCTTAGTAAGATACACCAGTTTTCCTGGTATTAATCGTGAGAATTTTTTAACACCATTCGACAGACTATTTGACAGTATGTTTGAAGAGAACTTTCCAGAAGTTGCAAAAACTGTTGGTGTTAATCCATTTTCGGGAACAGCATATCCAAAAGTTAATGTATACGAATACGACGATAAAGTTGGTGTTGTTGCAGAGATTCCTGGAATCGATAAAAAGAACCTCGAGGTAGAGGTTGAAGAAGGTGTTATGACTATCAAAGGAAGTAAACATGGTTTTGATGAAGATACTGAAGCAACAGTTTTGAGAAGAGAACTGAAGCATTCTGCATTCGAACGTAAGTTTACACTTGGCGATTCACTAGATGGTGATAACATAAGTGCTAATTTTAAAGATGGTATTCTGTCTATCGAGATTCCAAAGTTCGAAGAGACAGTGCCAAAAAAGAACTTCGTTAAGATAAGTTAGGTTATATGTTTATTTCAAGAGAAGAGGTGATTTTCCGTTTCTTACACTGTGAATTAAGGAAAACGGGAATTGTGTGTAGGCTTAGGGTGGCTTCACTTGAATAAACGACTCATCAAGGTTGGAGACAATATGTACTATCTATTAGGTAGGATGATTGTCTCCGGCGTTGAAGAGAAAGGCATGGATCATTGGAAACGATGTTGGAGTGCAGATACAGTCCTTAGAAATGGTGACAGCTATTACTTCTGTAGAGACATAATTATAGCTGAATATCAGGACTTATAATCATGGAATTTATAAACTCTAAAATATTTCCTTATATGGTAGCAATTGCTGCTGGTGCTGTAGCATTTAGCGCAGCATTTTTCTCTGTATTTGGATTATCAAAATTATTTGCCGGCGCACAAACGAGTGTGGTGATCATGGCTGGAAGCCTTGAATTTGCTAAATTAGTAACTGCCTCGTTTCTTTACAGATACTGGAAGACGGTACCCGCGTTCTTAAGAACCTATTTACTTGTCGGCACAATTGTTCTTATTATGATAACTTCTGCTGGTATATTTGGCTATCTGTCAAATGCATATCAAGGAGCTACAACTGGATTTGAAAAGCAATCAACATCACTGATCTTTAAAGAAGACCAATTACAACAAGTAAAGGATGATCAGATTTTTCTAAAACAAGAAATGGAAGATGCTATTCAAGAATTACCAGATAATTACAGAACAGCAAGAAAGAAACTTAGAGAAGATTATCAACCACAGATTAACGAATTAAACGTTAAATCGTTAGAATTAAAGCAAGAGATAGGTGATCTTAAGATTGCACTAGTTGAAACTGGTGTTGATGTTGGACCAGCGATTTACTTGGCTAGAGTATTCAATACTGAAATAGATACAGTTGTAAAGTTCTTCATATTCATATTGGTATTCGTGTTTGATCCATTAGCAGTATCATTAGTCATAGCTGCAAGCATGGCCTTTGAGCTGGCAGCAGGAGCACCAGCACCTGTTAAGAAACAACATAAGAATAAAAAACGTTGGTGGGAAATGTACAAAGAAGGCGAAAAACCACCTACAGCTCATGAGTTAATGATGGGTAAAAAGGAAGAAGAATCAAAAGAAGCAGTTGTAATGAAAGGTGGAGTAGACTTACGAAAATTAAAAAAGGAAGATTAACAACCAGAAATATATTCATATTTAGCTCTAAATGATATAGTTACTAACAATTTAAATGAAGGATAACGAGTATGATGAGTCCTAGATTACATAATGGTTATGAGCAAAATGGTCGCGTATACAAATCACCTGTAGGCCAAATTCCAAAGATAGTAAACAATTTCAAACCACTAACTGACAATCAAAAACTGTTCTTTCAAAAGATGAGCGACTTTAAAACTCAACTTATTCTGTGTCATGGAATAGCTGGTACTGGAAAAACTTATGTATCTATTTACAAAGCTTTACAGGATGTATTAAGAAGGGGAACCCCATACAACAAACTAATGATAATCAATCCGACAGTTGATGTAGGAAATGAAGATAAGTTAGGTTTTCTACCTGGTGAATTGGATAAAAAAATACAACAGTACAACGAATCAACATTTACTATACTAGATAACATAGTTGGAAAGGAAAAAGCTAAGAAGCTTATTACTGATGGTAAGGTTGAAATTGGTGTATTGAATTTTTTAAGAGGTGTTAATTTGGAAAATTGTTATGTTATATTAGATGAAGCTCAAAACGTTTCACCAATGCAGATAAAAACTCTGATGACGAGAATATCTCACGATTGTAAAATGATAATACAAGGAGACATGTCTCAATGCGACAAGTACAAAAACAATGGTGTTATGGATTACGAGAGAAGTGGGTTCTATGATGTATGGTTTAGACTTAAAGAAATAGAAGGTGTAGATCATATGGCATTTACAAGAGATGATTGCATCAGGCATCCATTAGTAAAGCGTATTCTTAAAACGTATGAGGACGAGCACGAAATACAACTTTGAAAAAAAACGCATTTTTTTAAAAAAAAGCATGTACATTAACCGGGTAAGTCGTGTAGATTCTAATATAACAAATAAGAGGTTACTAAATGACAATAATAGAACAAGTCAACAACATGAATATAGACGATTTGAGGATGCTAAATAAATTAGCTGTCAGTCGTATTAATGATTTAACTGCTAGCTTAAGATTCAACTTTAAGAAAGGTGATCTAGTCACAGTTAAGATGAATGGTAGATCTACTGCACCTGGTGTGGTTGAGAAAGTTATGCGTAAGAACGTGCAAGTTAAGGTTATGAATGAAGACGGTTTAATCAGAGGTATTTACAATTGTACCCCAACCCTATTAACTAAGAGGAGTAAGTAATGAATCAAGAAGCTACATTTAAAAAGAATGGTGGTTACTTCGTAGATGGAGTAGCATATATGGATTGTAGAGAAACAGGAGAACCAGTTGCAAATGTAAGTTTAGGTTCTGTATCTGTTATGGGTAGTAGAGCTTTGCTTCATAGATGCCTATCATTGATGCCAGAAGATGAACGCAATAGATTGTTTTCTAGTACAAGTAGAACTGCTAGTACTGGTAGGCCAAGAGGTTGGAGATGGAGAAAAGAATTTGTAGATTCAGATGGTACAGTGTTTCACAAAGGTGTTGAACAACCTAAGTTGAAGGGTACTCTACCTCCAACTGATGTAAATGCAATCAAACAAAAGCAGCAGTCTAGAAAGGCGAAAGCAAAGAAAGCCGAGCATAAGAAGTTGTTAAAGATGGCGGCAGAAAAGAAGGAATTGAAAAAGGCAATTGAAGCTCAGAAAGATTTCTTAGATCACAAGGCAGGTAAGTAATGGATAGAAAAACACAGTTAAAGAACCAAAGCGATTTCTCAATCTATGGTGTATTCAGATTTACTGCATATCT
>TARA_R100001463_G_scaffold98330_2_pt1 | contig 24060 bp, 14 predicted proteins | sample TARA_R100001463 | Tara Oceans TARA_R100001463 (sample SAMEA2622242) | marine metagenome | biome: marine biome (ENVO:00000447); feature: deep chlorophyll maximum layer (ENVO:xxxxxxxx); material: "saline water (ENVO:00002010), including plankton (ENVO:xxxxxxxx)" | depth 40 m
TTTTTTATGATAGTATAAAGCGTCTGATTTGTCGCTTGTAGTGAATCCTCCACGATCTCCTTCTTTCTCGTTGTAGAAATCGTACTCTTTGGCTTTGATATAACTGTAGGCAGACTCTCCTGTGTCTGTTGTGTACCCCACAAATTGCCACAGAGAGCTTGCAATGTCTCCAGAGCCAGTAATCCCTTTAGATGGGAAGTTTTGGCCTAATTTGTAAATAGCGTTCACTCCCATTGTAGCCCAACCCATTTCTAAGTTTTGCAAAAAATAAGCAGTTCTGTCTCTCATAGGAGCCCGTCTTGTTGCGTCTGGGAAAAAGCTTTGCTTAGATGTTAGTTCTATTGGCATTTTAATGTTAGGAGCTAACGACCCTGCAATTCTGTTAATTGCCCCTTTTGCGAATGGTTTTTGATACCAATGCTCGCCTTGAGTTAGGTATTCCTGAGTAGCGTCAGCTAGAGTGTCTTCTGTAAATGCAACATCTGTTGCAGTAGCATACATACTTCCTAAACCGAACCATTCGAGAGCATCTGTAAAAGCTCCCTGCATTTTCAAAGAAATCACCCTTCCTTCTTCTGTTGAGTAGAGTAACAAGTGTTGCTGGTTTCTTGCATCAGCTACGCGCTTGTCTTCTTCATCAACAAATCCAGCTTCAATCATAAAGCGGTTAAACATATTAACGAATAAAGGGAATGTTGACGCTAGTAATCCAAACTTTATTGTTTGAGTTGCCCCTTTTACAGCAAGGCTTTTAGCAGCAGCTCCAGCTACTCTGGCTTTTGTTCCAGCCCTGTCTTCTAAGCGAGCGTTTTTCATCATACGAACATAACGAGGTGCGTTAATTTCCATCCAAGACCAGAAAGGCATCATTTTTCGCCGCAACCATCGGCCTCCAGTTGAGATAGCTCCGTAATCTCCTAAAAGCTCACGCGCCATTTTAGCTGCTTTATCTTTTTTGTCTGGAATTAGGGCTAACTCGTTTGGCTTAGATGCGCCAAATACATTTGCCCCAGTTTCTAGTTTGTCTTGGAAATACCTATAAGCGGCTAAACGTAAAGTGTCTTCTCTAACTTGATTAATTGTCGCTACTTTTCGTTTGTAGTTATTTGTAAAATCTTTTAGCCAGTTAGATTTCTTTTTAAGACCATCAACAAAATCATTAAACAATGCGTCAACTGCAACCTCTGGCCTCATTTCTGCTAAATCTTGAAGCATATAACCAGAACCTAACACGCCTTTCTGTAGCAATTCTTCCATATCTTTAGGAAGAGGTTTCTTCTTAACGTGAAAATCGTACAAGTCTTGGTAAGCTTGTTTTGAATACTGAGTAACTATTTTAGGGTCGTAAGCAAATGCTACATCGAAATCGCCTGTTAAGTTGTTAAGCTCATATTTAATAAATCCGGGGGGGTTGAATAGTTTCCAGAACTTCCAAGCTCCCAAGAAAGAACTTTGAACGTTTCCTATTTTACCAACCAATCCAATAGGAGTTTTGTCAGGCTCAAGCTCATTTAGCTGTTCAGCAACTTCAATTGGAATAACCCATTCGTCTTTTCTGCCACCTAAGACCAATTGCTTCCTTAAATCTTCTTTACTAATTGTTGTAGTGTCGCCCTCGCTTGCCTCCTCAAACCATTTCAATAAAGCTTGATCGGAAGCAACTGTTCCTTTGTATAGGAAATTTCCTTGTTCTGGTTGCCAAAGGGCCAGCTCATCATTTTTATTAGCTAAAGTTCTCCAAGTTTCATATTTATTTCCTAAAGCATTTTCTATTGCAGATTCTTTTGCTCTAATAGTTTTAAAAATCATCCCAGCATAACCCGCGCCATTAGCTTGAGTTTCCATTAAGTGAGAAAGAAAAGCAAAAGTGTCTGGGTGTTGTGTGCCTTCTTCCAAGCTTTCAGCAACTTCCTGAAAATGTGGTGCGTAATTAATTTGCCTTTTATTTAGTAGTTTTTGCAGCTGTGAAAATCCTATAGCAATCCTAGTATTAAAAGGTTTAAAGAATGTTTCTAAATCCCCTAAAGGAACAACTTTAGTAAGTTCTTTTTCGTTAGAAGCTTTTGCTTGAGCCTTTAGTTGTGACTTTTGATTTAGCATACCTTCAAGCCTTACCAAAGTATCGTGTGTTTGTATTTGGGCATAACCCTGTGCAAGCACTTCATTTTCAGCCTCTAAAAAGTCAGTGCTATAATCTTTTTCACTTCCTTCTCTTTTTCTCTGAAAACCAGCTCGTTTAGTTCTTACGTCAGTTTTTGCGGTTATTGTTCCACGTTTAACAGCGTCTCTGTGTTCAATTGTAATCCTGTGAAAATAATTTTCTGCATCTGTAATATCTTTAGGCAAAAGTTTTCGCTTCTGCATTTGTTTTGTTAAATCTTCAAGAATCGCTTTTCGCCTTTGAATAGCATCCCGAACTTTTTGGTTTTCAGGTTTTAACAAATCAGCTTCAGATTCTTGCAACAAGAAATCAACTTCAGATGCGTCTTGAAATCCAAAAGGTAAATCTTTGTTTTTTTGATATAAACCGTTCTTAATAGATTGTTGTAAATCTCGATAAACCAAAACTTTAGTAAAGAAATCAAATTGCTCTGGAGTAAGCCCGTTAACAATAGCTCTTAGACTTTCTCTAGCTTTAGTTTGGGAAAGTTCAGTAGTAGCTTGGAATTGCCTAAGAACTTCTACAGTATGACCGTGTGTTGAAGGGTCAAGATTTTCAAATTGCCTTGTTAGTTTTTTTGCGGTTTCCAACAAGTCCGAAGCAAACTCAACATAAGGCTCGTACCACTTAGATGTGTTTTCAGCGGCAGCATCCATTCTTTCTTTGACTTCATCTCTTCTGCTGTCAGTAGTATTGATTGAGTCATCACTTTTAACATCATCGGTTGCTCTGTAATTCCTAGCTTCTTCAGCTGTAATGTCTTCAGCTTTATCAGCAACTTCTTCAAGAAACTCTGGAGGAAGTGATGCAGCTACAATTTCGCTTCTTTTTCTTCTTCTAGGTAAAGGTTCTTCTAAAATACTCCTATCTCTAGGCTCATTTATAATCCTGCCTTCAGAATCTCTTTCTAAAGGAGGAAGGTTTAACTGCTTTCTAATATTTGCATTTGTAATATCAAAGTCACCAGCAATAATTTCACCTTCTCTTGTAACTTCGACGCTCCTAACTCCACCTGTTTGTTCTTCAACTTCTTCAACTGGTTTAGTTTGCTTTTCTATTAGCTTTCTAATGTTTTGTTCGATCCTTGCCTTTTCTTTGGCAGAAACTCTTTCTTTACTCTGCTCAGATAAAATGTCGTAGGCAGCTTGAACTTTTGCAATTTTATCAACTAACCTTGGCGGGATTTCCCTTCCCGTTTGAACATCTAAATCTTTCTTAGAAGCAAGGGCTAAAGCCATTGTGTCACTTACTTTATTCCATTGCATTTTAGCGGCACTTCTACCTGTGCCTCTTGATTTTGCATAAGCAGAAAGCCATCCGTGTTTAAAGTTTTCTTGAAACCCAAAACTAAGCAAATCTTTTTCACTGGAAGTCAAAGACACTTCAGCTTCTTGGATGTAATTTAAAAGCTCGTCGTTAATTAATTCCTGAGAAGGAGTTAAAGTAAAAGGGTTTGGAACTAAGTCACCTACAGTCGTTTCAGTTGATTCTTCTGTAAGCTCGACAGGCAAATCTAAAGAAACTAACCCATCACCAGACTTAACTAATTTTTGGCCAAGACTTCTTGACATATCTCTGTAGTCAATAAGCCTTTTTCTTATTAAAGAGCTTAAACTGTAGTTTCCCTTTCCTCCTCCTAGCAAAGCTTCGGGAGCGTCTTGCCATCTTTTGTTTTTAACAAGAAAACGTCGAGCGTCATTAGTCGCACGACTTAACACATACATCATTGCTTGATCTTTTTGCGTATCACTTAGCGTCTGATCTTTTGCAAGTGTTTTATGTATAGTAGCGTAAGTATTAACAATAAATTCTTCTGGAAGAGGGATTGTTTCAAACACTTGTGGTTGAATAAAAGCGGCATCTATAGCTGGTATTGTTGATGCTCCTTTTGCGTTAAGCGATGCTTCTCTGTTTAGCTTTTTTAAATCCAATCTTGATTTAGCAAACAAAGCCCCAAGAAAATCTCCAGTGTTATTGTCGAAGCTGTTTTCTTCGTGAACTTCCTCTTCATATTCTCTATGGCTAATTTGAACAAAACGCTCTGGAGATTGCTCTCCTTCAAGCTGAAATTCATCTTGAACAAATTCACTGCCAGCAGCAGCAGTAAAAGTTAATCTAGCACCATCGATTGCAGGAAACGAAACGCGCTGATCTTTCATCATTAAACGTATTCGTTTTTTAAGAGTAGTAATTCTAGGTGAACTACCCATAAAGCCTCGCTTAATTCCATTCCAGAATTTAGCAAGTATGTCCATTAACCTGCTTAAAGCACCGTTTTGTTCAACTTTCCGGCCAAATAAATCTTCATTAATTGATCCTGTTAATTTGCGCTGCAAAGCTATCCGAATAAACTCTTCAGCTATCGACACTTTATCTCCTTCTATTTGATCGCCATACCAAAAAGATGTTTCTGCAATTTCGTTTTTAGACATCTCATCGTAAACGTCAGTCATTGTCTTCTCGTAAAAAGTTTTAAAGGAATCAACTCTTCCGCTTTCGTTCCACTCTCTGTAAATAGCAAGCCCGTTATAATTATGGATAACTTCCTCAATAAGAATACGCTCAAGACTTCCTTTTCCTTTTCTCTCTAGTGCGATAATTAATTCTGGGTTCAAATAAATAGAACCAAAATCTCCATACCTTGCTCCAGAATTTGCTGCTACATTATGTTCTCGTTCAACAAGAATATTGCGAATTTTTGCTCCGCCCAGTTTTCTTTGAATTTTAGGGATTAAAGCAGCGGCACGAGATAAAATATTTTCTTCAGCCTCAGTTGTTGGTTTTTCAATTCTGACCCCATTAATGACTTCATTCGGAACAAACGCAAAAGGTTGAGAAGGCTCATTGCTTCCCATTGCCATTTGCTCACCAAACTCCTGAGAACTTGTTTCAGTAGGCTGAAAGTCTTCAAGATAAAGAAGGTCTTCTTCAGTTAATTCTATATCGGTGTATTCCCTACTACCTAAAGGAGCAACAACCAAAATGGTGGAAGTGTCATCGTCAGACCTGCTTTCAACAGTGTAAGTTACCCCGTCAACAACAAACGTATCATTTTCATTTATTTCAGATAATTGAGTTTCCTTTTTGTTTTTATCTTTTTTAGTTAAAACTTCTTGAAGAGGTTTTTTAGCTTTTTGCTCTTGCTTGATTTTATTTAACTCAATACGCCTATTAATAGCGTCAGCCATCAAGTCCCAAAACTGATCTGTTTCAACCCCAACAGCTTGAGCATACTCATCAACTCGATTGTTTATTTCTGAAGCGGGTACTCGGTTAACTAAGCCACCAGCTACGGAAGGCTGTGTTCTGGATAGATCGTTTACAGCAGTAGCAAAGTTATCAATACCGTCATACTCAGCTGGCAATTTTTGTTTACTGTCACCCTTAACAATAACCTTTTTATCCTTACCAACTGGAACATCAATTTTTCCTCCAGCTGTGTTGATAAATTCATCAAGCACATCTGTCTCACCTTCCGGCAGTTTAAGAAATTCAATCTCTGCTTTAGTTCTAGCTTTGTTAAGCTGTTTGCCTTTACCAGTAGTTTTAGTTTCTAAAGCCCTTTGAAAAACTAAATCTTTTATTTTTTCACGAAGACTTTCAACAGTAACCCCTGTTTCATTAGCAATGCTTGCAAGTTCGTTTTCAAATTCTTCTAGCTTATCTGGATTTTTAGGTTTGTTTGTTTTAGATGCCCCTTTGTTTCCTTTTCCTCCCCTGCGCTCGTCCCATAAAAACTTGCCTTTACTTCTCATTCGGTTGTTTGCTTGAGCAAGCTCGGTAAGTTTTGCAGCTAAAGATTCGCTTTGTTCTTCCGTAATTGTTCCTTCTTGTTGGTCTACAACTTCCTCTTGAGTAGGTTGAGCTACAGCTTCTTGAGGGGCGGTAGTAGTCTCAGGTTGCGGAGTACCTTTTTGGTTTAGGTCTTTTCGTCTCTCAAAAACTCCAGAATTATTCCATTTATCTTTAGCGGATTGACTTTCATATCTTGAGCCAAATGTTTGTTTTTGATACTCCAGATCTTCCTCGAAATCCTCTCGCTGCTCTCTTGTCATCCTAGACTTTATCGAATCTGGATCAGACACGGGAGTAACAGGAGTTAAACCTAATTCGGTGTAAAATTCGTGATCTATAAGTTCATCTATTTCATCTTGAGTAGCTTCCCCTATAAGGTCTTGTTGTGTTCCGGTAGATGGAGTAGTTGCAGCTGGGGTTTCAATTGGAGTTTCAGCTGGGGTCGGGTCTGGAGTTGCGGCTTTGGCTCTTTCTGCAAGAACACCATCAGCATATTCCCTAGCTCCTTCGTCTATAACTTCGTCTGTTAAAATATCTGTGTCATCTATATCATCACTTTCTTGAAGTCTTGATTTAAGTTCTTTTGCACTTTTTTTCCATTCGGCTTCTATTTCTTCTCTGGTTGGTTCAGCTGGGGCTTCTGGTTCGGTTGGAGCTTCAGCTGTAACTTCAGCTTCACCAGTTTCAGCAATGCGATCCGCTTCTGCTTCAGCAGCTTCTATTTCTGCATCAACATTGCTAGAAGTTTTTATTTCTGGAACATCTTCTACATCAAGATCGTCTGTCGTTGCAGCTGTAGGTTTAACTTCCCTAGTAGGTCTTCCTTCTGCATCAACTCCAACAATCTCGTCTGGTGCTTGGTTTGGATCGTCAGGTAAAGGAATAATTTCATCGTCAGGTTTATTCCTGTTCTCCCATTTCTTTTGAGCATTAAGAAGTATTTTATCAGCAGTTTTAGGAAGCCCTTTATCCGCAAGCTCTCTTGCTTCTTTTTTTGCAGCACTATACTGAGAGTAACCCTCTATTGATCCAGTTGCTCCACCTATTAAAGCTCCAGCAAAAAAGGCTTCAGCAAAAGCTTCGTTTAAATCGGCGTTAGGATTGTATCCTCCTACCCCTAGAGGTAATTTAGTTTTAGCAATGACAGCTGACAACGCTTCATCAACCCCTTCTTCAATGCCTTCAACAGGTGCGCCAATACCAACTCTTTTAAGAAAGTTGCCCATTCCAGCTGCAAAAACTTTATCACCTTTTAGCCCTGCTAATTTATCAACATCACTTAACCCAAATTTTTGGGCAAACTTCATTCCAGTGTAAGTAATTGCAGCTGTTTTCAATCCGTCTACAGTTGCAGTTGCGAATGCTTTTTGGTTTGCGTCGGGATCTCCATTATCTTCTAAAGCTCTCCTAGATTCTTGAAAAGTAGATCCAAAAGTTGTTAAGCCAGCTGCGGCAAGAACAGCTGGGGTTCCAGCTGGTGCAGCTGCAATTGTAGGAACTAAAGTTGCAGTTGTTTGTGCGACATTTCCAAGTCGCCTTTCCCACTCTGTAGGCATTTCTGCTTCAGTGCCTTCATAATAAGTTTCAGTAGCATCTCCCAAAAGGCCAAATCCAGAAGAAACAATTCCTCCATAAGAAGTAACTAAACCGCCTTCATTGATTTTTCGTAATTGATTATCTGCCTCATCACTTAAACTTTTAGAGTAACGATTAATTGCACCAGTAACATCAACTTCTTTCCCAAAAAATTTAGATGCTGTTTTAACTAAGCCAAAAACACCTAAATCAGCGGCTGAATAATCACCTAATATTGGAGCAGTAAAACCTTCAGCAACACCCCAACCAATCTTGCCAAGCAACATTGGCGCACCTTTAGTTGTTTTCTGGTAAACCTGAGAGGCAGCACCACCAACAGTAAACTCTGTTAAGTCGGTAAACTCGTTAGCAAGTTGGTTATCTTTTTCAAGTAACTCTGGATATTCATTGCCAATACGAACTGTTAATTCGTTATCGGAAATATCATCTAAGTCAGGAAATTGTTTCCGAATTTTTTCTAAAGTAGGAGATGACATATAATATAATTATGGTCGATTCATTTCTGTTGCTGTCGGATCTCCCTCTTCTCTTGGGGTTCTTGGGTTACGGAGCCTATTGAAATCAATTGTAGTATTGTTAACAGACGCTTCATTTGTTCTTAAAGGAGTTAAGGCTTTAAGAGCTTCTTCAAAAGCGTCTCGGTTAAAGTTCCCATCTTCATCCATAAAGTCGCTTATATTTTTACCTAAAAGCTGAGTTCTAACAGTTGCTTTTGGTTCTGGCTGTTTAAATGTAGCCCTACTTTTCCTTCCTCCCCCTAAGTCTGTTTCGACAACAAAAGTATCTGGGCTTAATCCTGTCTGCCCAAACACCATTGCTTTATATGCAGCCATTTGTTTTCTGGCGGTTTGGACTTGCTTCGGATCGTAATAAGGTTCTCCTCTTTCGTTTGATGTAATTAAATTTGGAGCATTTTCTTTTGCCCAATTATAATCTTCTATCCAAATTTTTTGTTGAGTAGCGTTCCATTCTTTTTGGATTCTAACATATTCATCTACTTTTGAAGCTTCTATTGCTCCGTCTCTCATTGACTCAGCTTCTTTTCTTTGAGCTAGAGGCAATCCAGAAGGGATTTTTGGAACTGCTCCTAACCCGTCCCACAGGTTTAATTCATCATTATAAGACGACAAATTAGGAGCAAACTGAACAGCTTCGTCAGCTAGTCTTTTGTTTGTCTGATTAGCAGCTTCTAGTCTTATAGAGTTAGCAGTTTTGTATCTGTTATCAATGACAGAGTTTTCCTGCTGCAAAGTAAATTCTTTTTGTCTTAGCTGTAGATTTGATTGAGCAATGTCGTTGCTTAAATCAAATTGCCTAGCACGTTCAGCTAAGTTAGTGCGAAATTGATCTTCTTGATTGCGAATAGACCGAGATCGTTGTCCCAGCCCTACGCCCTGCATAAAATAATCTACTGGTTCAGCCATTTTTATTAACTAATTAGGTCTATTAAAGTAACCACCGTGACTTGGTGACACTACAGTTGGAGCAGCACCGCTTCCCCCGAAAATTCTTCCAAGTCCAGACTTGATGCCGGACATAAAACCTCCTCCGCCACCACCGCCACCGCCGCCCATACCAGCGGCCAGCCCCTGACCCATACCAAAGTTACCAGCGTACATTCCAGCTGCTCCAGATACAAAATTCATTGCTCTATTAAAAGGGTTATTAGCTGCGTCAGACTTTGCTTTTCCGACAGCTGCTTGATAAGCGAATTGGTTTTCTTGAATTGCCCTTCCAACCCTGTTTTCTGGACTAAGAAAAGATGATCCAACAGCCATAGGACTAGCGACAGACGTGCTTCTTACTGTTGACATAAAAGGATTCAACGCTCCTAATCCAGCTTGAGTCATACTTAGCTGACTAAGCCCTAAGTCCCTAGCAACAAGATTTCTTCCAGCTTGGCTTCCACCTAACCCCATACCTACACCGCCTTCAGCTGCCCTTCGCATAATCATACCTTGGTCAGCCATAGGAAGGTTTCCTGCAATCATACTACCAATTGCACCGCTTGCCCCAGATATTAAATTTCTATAACCGGGCATTGCTGATTCAAGATTTGCCTCAAGTATTTCTTGGTCAGCTGCACTTGTCCTAGCTGCCAACTCTCTGGCTTGTGCAAAGTTAGCTAAGTTGCCTTCTATTGCAGCAGTTTGTTCTGCTGTTTGATCTACCTTTTTGTATTTAGGAATCTTTGGCCCTTTTTTCAAAAGGCTTGCTCCTAGTCCTGCTGCTAATGCTGCTACTGCCATTATATTACGCTTTCTATTCCACCACCACCGTGTGTGTTTAAGTTTGTCATTTGTAAAACAGGTACAACCCCATCACCCATATGATTTGCTAGTTGATTCTGAAGAGAATCAAAGGCCAGATTGCGGTATTCTGAGGCTGCACCAAAATCTCTATTTTCTTCAAGCTTGATTGCTATTGCCATATTTTTAATAGCGTAAGTATCACTTACCATTAATATATCTGTATCATTTACAGCGTTAATAAATCTAAGCTTTGCTATTACTGTTACGGCCACACTGTCACACCCAGAAGATGCTCCACCTAATTTTGGTATAAGCGACCTACGGTAAGCAGGTATAGTTTCATCTGGTTGATATTCAGCTACCTCAACAATAGTTCCAGCACTTTCATCTGTTAGTTCATAAAGTATAACATCACCCTGAGTTACATCTTTTGTGACGCTAGTTATGCTTTTAAATAAATCGGTAGTAGTAGCGTAAGGCGTGCCAGCAGAAGGAGAAACTAATGTTACAACTCTTCCATCTTGATAAACCGCTGTAGCTCCGGCCCCACTTTTAATTGTCCTTACCCAGTTATCATTTGAATCATAACCTTTAATGGTAATTGTTTTGCCTACGTCTGCTTCTGTAGTTCCGTAAACTCTTATTTTTTTACCAGCACCAGATAAATCTTTGTGAGTGGGGGCTTCTCCTCTGTCTAACAGCTGGTAGCCAATGTTATCTTTATTATCAAGAAGGCCGTAGCCACTTTCAACAAACTCAAACCAACCATTGCGAACAATTCCGGGGTTTTGTTTAACAGCTACGGACTCAATTGTTTCTATTTGTCTAGGCCAACAAATGCACCCATCTGTAACACAGATATTAAATTTGCCGTATGTACCTTTCCACTTACCGCTCTCGATCAAGCGACGCTGCGCTTCGTTGATGTACTCAGTGGTGCGAGCATCCGTAGAGCAAAGATTAAGATGCTTTGCAATTCTGGTTTTTGCGTCTCCGAGAGTAACTTTCATTATACTGTGTAATAAACTCTTGCTGTTCGTTTAATAAAGTAAACACCATAATAAGGGGGCAAGTTTGTAAAAGCATCTGAACTTTGCGCTCCGCCAGCTATAACCATACCCCCAGCTTTTCCTGTCCCTACTTTAAAGCTTCCTTCAGCACTTCCCGTATTAATACTACCTGTTTCAAAACCTCTAGGATTGTAAATAACATCGTGATCGTGGGGAGGCAGGTTTGATTCTTGAAGAACAGTTTGATCTGATCCTCCAGTTTTAGAGGCTTCTGTTATTTCTGTTCCATTTTCAGTATTACCAATTCCAACAGGAAATTTAGCATTAAACTCAATATCTCTTTCCCAAAAAGGCCCAGTTGTTAAGGTTACGCTCCCGCTAGACCCTCCATCATAAGTATCAATATCACCTAACGCTCCTACATAAATTTTTCTTTCACCAGAAGCCCCAGCTACATAAGGAACAGGATGTTTAGAAACCCAAGCCCCGTTGTAGTAGTAGTAAAGTCTATCTGGTTGACCAGCTATAGTCCTTATCCAAGGCTTATCAGTATCTTCAGCTGAAGGAATAGTGTCTCCAAAATTAAAAAGAGAATAATCTCCAGCTACTTCAGCTGAAGTAGAATTAATAAATAAATCATACAAAGCAGAAACAGTTGTAAAACAACTGTTGCTAGGTATTTCTCCTTTGTTTAGTATTACATTGGTTGCCATTTTAATCTTCTACGCAATTTGATGTTTCGTCTGATGATTTGTAAGCTATATTTTCATTACAGTTTACAGTAAAATTACTCCCTCTTCCGTAATTGTAAGGGTCTTGCTCTGTGATTGTCGTGCAATCAATGATTAATTCTTTATATGTCATATTATTTATGTGCAGTTTCCAAACTCTAGGCAATCTCCGTAAGGTTCTTCAATAACTGGATAAGCGTGTAACCTAAACCCTTTTAATCTAGCCTGACCCGTCCACCCTATTCTAGCGGAAATTTCATAGCCGTTACGCATTGGCGCACCATTTGTAGACTCACAATCGTCAGTCGGTTGAGGCAATCTTCTTCTGGTTCTGTATTGAGGTTTGTAATTGTTTAATGTGCAGGTAGTGTTTGTTCCACAAGTTTCTATTTTAGCACACTCGCTAAACTCAGACCAATTAACCCAAGCTGGGTATTGGTTTGGTTTGTATTTAATATCAAAATCTACCTCCCCTTCTAACTCATCAATCCACATCTCTCCATACTCAAGTTTTTTCAATTCAAAAGGATTCTCAAAAGAGTAGCTAGAAGTTTCAACGTAACATTGTATTCTGTTTTTACTTGAAACCAGTTTGCCGTCTCCGTCTGTTCCGTAGGTTATATCTCCTTTTCCGTTTTTAGTTAAATCCCAGAGTTGTATTCTGCAATTTCCGTCTAGCGCAAAAACAAAACATCGAGATTCTTTGTCTATCTCCGCTCCAACAAGTTCCAAGAAATTTAACCCCGTCCAAATTCCTTCCCAAGCAGCTGGGCTTTTTTGCCCATTACCACCAACTAAATCAAAATCTAAAACAGCTAGTCCTTTAAAAAATGTTCCCTGACTGCTGTTAGTGTCTGGGCTGATTGTTGTTAAAAGCCTATTTTCAAAAAGTACAGAGCTGGATATTCCAGAAATATTGCGCTTTTGTTCATTAGCTATTAATGGCCCTATTTCTCTGCTTATTGGAATTTGGCCATATTCTTTCCACTCTCTTCGACTCGAAACGTAACTTCTTATTCCGTCGGTAGCTCTGTAGAACATATCGCCGTTTACTAAGGCGTTACTTCGATCACTTACTGACCCATAATTAATAGCAACAATTCTAACTGTTGGGTAACTTGTTTTTTTCCAATCATCCCTACTGGTTGGAACATTTACAGCAAACACAGCCTTATCTGTGTGAACTAAAAGTTCACCCTGACCAAGAGAGCTGTCAGGTTGATTCATAAACTTCATTGCCGTTATATCACCAGTATTTAAAGGCACAGCAAAAGCTCCGCCTTCAGCAATGTATGTATTTTCAGTAAACTGAACTACGCTAGTAGGGCCTCCAACTATATCTCCAGCAACAAATTCTCTACCTCTTGAAACCCAAAGCCTTCCGTTGCCGTAAGCCATTGCTTGACCTACTGGGACTTCGTTATCAGCTAGGTTCGATCTCCTAGATGAAGCTCCATTAAAAATAACAGGCAAACTTCTACCGTCTTGAATTATTAAATATTGCTCTGCTTGTTGGAAATAATAAACAGGAATATCTGAAGGGTTTTTATCTGCTATTTTTATTTCAAACTCGCCTATTTCATCATTAACAATATTTGCTCCAGTTAATGTTCCGTAAACAGTTGTAGCATCTTTTGCCGCATCTGCACTTAAAGTTAAAACTCCCCCGTTATTAAATGTAATTATTTCTCCGCTTTCCATCCCAGATGGAAGAGCTGTTATTGTTATTCCAGACCCGCTGCTAGGATAGCTTGCTGTTGAATATCCAGATGAATTATTTACAGCAATGTTATAGGTTTGGCTTTTTTTAGGGGTTATATCTTGAACCTCCGCTCCTAAAGTTTTTTCAACAGCTGGGCCTGTTAGCCATTGTTTTTTTTGTATAGGGCGAACTCTTGGGTCTATTTTATAAATAGCTCCGCCTATAGCACACACTAAATAATTATTACCTCTAAAGTTATAATTGTAAGCTCCGTGGTATTTTCCTGTCTTAAAGTTTTCCTGCATTTCTTCAGCTTTCCACTTGCAGTTAGCGGTAAAGACTAAAGGAATATTTTCAAAACCGGGCCTAGTCTTAACGTAACCCCCACGCATTGTTGCGTTAACGGCAAAACTAGCTTGATTTCTAGAAAGTAAATTAGGTGATTTCCCAGCGTCAATTCCTCGTTCCAGCGTAAGGAACCCGTCGCTGATTCGCTGTTGATCTATAACTGGCATTAAGACGAGTAAATTACAAAGTCCCAGTGTGCATCTGCTGTTGTTGCGTTTGCAAAAACAATACCTCTTCCGCTTCCTGTTGCGGTTATTGATGAAACATATATGTCTGTAGCATAAACATTTCTAGCACCTATAACTACAGTTGGCGTACTGGTTGGCAAGTCGTTGGTAAAGTTAACTGTAAAAAGCTTTCCTGACCCACCATCGCTAGAATTACTTGTTCCGGCTATATTAAAGCCAGCCATTATATTTAAAAGAGTGCCGCTATGGGCATATTGCATACTCCCTCTAGCTGTGATTACACCGTCTTGATCTACGCTGCTCCATTTAGGTTTTACGTTTGCGGTATCAAACACTAAGTATTGATTGTTTGACCCTTTAGCAAGTCTAGTCCAAGCAGAACCGTTCCAATAAGCTATATCGCCAGCGGCCCCACCAGCGTTTCCTAATTTAGCAAGTTCCAGCTGCGGAGATGCAGCTGTTTGAGTTGATAAATTTAATGTTCCACTTAGATCAGTAAAAGCTGGCTGTCTCCAATTAAGTTTTTTCCCAAGGCTGGTGTTTACAAATAAAGCGTGATTATTACTTCCAACATCTAAAATTGTTTGACTAGAATCGTAAGTAACAAGCTGACCTGCGGTATCAAGCCCACTTGTCCCACTACCAGAAGCTCCTGTTGTGCCTATAATTCCAGCTGGAGAAATTTTAACTAAACCGCCTATTGTAGCTCCTGTGTCTGATCCCCCAGTAATTCCGCTTGTGCTATTCACAGCGTAACCAAGATTCTTAACGGTCATTTGACCAGTAGCCACAGCCGTTACTTCGTGATACCCGAACCCAGTAATAAAAACCAATTGGCCTACAGAAAAAGCTCCAGATTCTTCTACATTTAGAACAGCTGTTGCGCTTGACTCCGGTTTAGTAACACTGTTTCCGCTTGTAGTTGTAGTAAATGCACTAATCCCAGCTGCCCCAGCTGACCCAGTTGCCCCAGTTGCACCAGTTGCCCCTGTCGCCCCAGTTGGGCCAGTAGCTCCAGTTGTTGTTGTAGTGCAAGTGGTTTCGCAGCAGTCCGTGTTTTGATTTAATATTATACCCATCGTTTGACAGCTAATTAAATTTATGAGGGATTAATCCCTATAGAGGTTTATTACCTATAGGTTACGCCTCAACTGTCAAACGGTTTGATTAAGCATAAGTACGGCTTGGCGTTTGACGTGCAACTAAATGACATCGAGCTAGAGTTGTACGCATTTCGCATTAACCACTCCCCCGAAAAGGGAGGGCTAGGGGCGTTTAAGCACTTTAAAAATGCTGCGAACCTTTTATGGCCTAAGTTAATATGGAACCCGTGGCTAGAAAAACAAATCGAATCTTTATGTGAAAATCAGTGGGTTTGCTGGTCTGGTTGTGGTGCAAGCGGGAAGACTTATGCAGCTAGTCTTTATACTATGGTGTATTTTTTAGCTGCTCCTTTGCAAACTTCAGTAATTCTTACTTCGACTACAGCTAAAATGATTCGGAAACGTGCTTGGCCAGTAATCCAAGACCTATACCGAACCTGCACTGGAGGCTATCCGTCACATATGGTAGACAGTAAAACAACACTACAAGCCATAAGGGGTGACGATAAACACGCTATATTTGCTATACCAGTTTTAGACGGGGCGACATCAAAAGCAGTCGCAAACATTCAAGGTATTCGCTCTCCTCGCACTATGGTCATAGTTGACGAAGCCACTGACACGCCAGAAGCGGCTTTTGAAGCTTGCTCTAACCTTCAAAAAGGTACTAGAGAGTTTAAATTCTTAGCAATTGGAAACCCTCACAGCAAATTCGACCAACACGGCAGGTTTGCAACTCCCAAAAAAGGGTGGTCATCTGTAAGTATTGAAGATGAAGAATGGGAAACTGAGCGTGGAATTTGTGTCCGTTTTGACGGGATGAAATCCCCCAATATGCTAGCTGGAAAAACAAAGTATGAATTTTTAATTAATGAAGACCAAGTACGCCAAGCTCAGAAGTATGACGGCGAAGATTCTCCTAAGTTCTGGAAATATACTCGCGGTATGTGGTCGCCGGAAGGGGTCTGTAAAACAGTATTAAGTGAAAATTTAGTAGAAAAATACAGAGTTATGATGCCAGCTGTCTTTGCAAAACAAAGCTATATGGTTGCTGGATTAGACCCAGCTTTTAACGGTGGCGATAGATGTGTTATCCAGCTAGCTAGGTATGGAGATTTTGATAATGGCAAGATGGGAATACAGCTGGAGCGCAATGAAATTATAGAAATTGATGCCCAATCTTCTGAGCCTGTTCATTTTCAAATAGCAAACCGAGTTCAACAGATTTGCGAAGAAAATAAGGTTTTACCTCAACATTTGGCTGTAGACGCTACTGGAGAAGGTGGGGGGTTATGTGATATTTTAGCTAAAGTTTGGAGTCCAGCTATTCAAAGAGTTGAGTTTGGTGGCAAAGCTAGTGACAGGCCAGTTTCTCCAGAAGATTACAGAAAAAGTAGTGATGTTTATGGCAACAAAGTTACAGAGCTTTGGTTTAGTGTTCGTCAATGGGTGATTAACGAGCAGTTGAGAGGAATGCAGCACGATGCAGTTATTGAGTTTTGCTCTCGTATGTTTGATGATGAAAAAAGAATGACGATCATTGAAAGAAAGGTTGAAATGAAAGCTAGAACAGGAAAATCTCCTGACTTTGCTGATGCTGTAACTTTAGTTGTTGAAATGGCTAGAAGGCTAGGAGGATATGCAACAGCTCAAAAAACAACAGGCGGTTTGACCAGCTGGGATCGTATGGTTAGGGAATACGACAGCCTTTATAGCAATACATTTTCTACAGAATGAAGACTTTAAAAGATAAAAGCACTGTTCCGCCGAAGGGTTATAGTTATACGCAAAAAGAAACTGGACATACAATTCAAGCAAACAGTCTTAATCAACTTTTTACATATGTAATTGAACACAGAAAGGCAAATAACCTTCCTGTTCCTTTTAACATACAAGAACATATTGAAACTTCTTTTTGTGAAGAAAGGCCAGAACTTTGTAAAGATTCAGAAACTAAACCAGCTAATATTAAGAAAAACATTAGCTTTAATGACGCTTTGCGTTTTACAAAAACACTGGTTTCAGCTGGTTTAAAAAGGTGTGGACAAGCTGAAGCAGATCAACGTGCATCTATTTGTTTAATGTGTGAAGACAATATTAATCCTGTTGGGTGTAGTAGTTGTAAAAAAGGTATAATAAAAAAAGCTGTAAGTTTTATTGTAGGAAACAAAGAAACTCCGTATGACAGCTCTTTAAAATCGTGCAAGCATTGCGGCTGTTTTAATGCAGCCCAAGTCTGGATACCACTAGATGCGCTACGAAAAACAATCTCTAAGGAAGAGAACGCCGCGCTTCCGGCGCACTGTTGGAAAAAGATATGAACAGCAACACGCTGCCACTTGAAAATATAGACGATGCAGGTTCGCCGCCTGAGTCACGGTTATCATCTGCTGATGCCGTAGTTGATTTAGTTAAAATGCTTACTCGCGCTGACGAGGAAAGAGCAAGAGTAAGAGCAAAAGTAAAAGGAATAGTAGACGGAAACCCGCCTTACAGCCCTGCACAGCTTAAAAGAACAGGCCAATCTTATAGGACAAATGTAAATTTTAGAGAAGCTGAAGCTTTTTTCTCAATAGCTCTTACAGCTTTTTATGATATTTTTTCTGAAACACCTACTTACGCTACTGTAAAAACAAATGTTGGCAATAATGATGCTGAAAAAGTTGCTTATTCTAGGATAATTACAGAAGAATTTGATCGCTTACAGAAGAAGGATGAAGAATTTGATTACACAATGCAGCTTTCTCAGCACGAAATGGTGCTGTTTGGGTCTGGGCCTTTAACATTTGAAAGCCCAACTAGCTGGAGAGCTAGGGCAATTAAGTCTGGGGATTTACTTATACCAGAAAACACGCGCAGTAATCCTAGTGATTGGGAGGTTGCGGTTGTAAGAAGAAGATACCAAGCTCACGAACTTTACGGTTATATTCGTGACCCAAAAGCAGCTACATCAGTAGGTTGGGATGTTGACGCTACTAGAAAATCAATTATTAATTCAGGCCCAGAGGAATATCGTAGGCAGGGCAGTTGGGAATGGCATCAACAAAAAATTAGAAACAATGATCTTCACTATTCAGCTCAATGCAGTTTAATTAATTGCGCTCACGTTTATGTGCGGGAATACCCAAAAAACAACGAATTAAAGGGAAAAATTAGTTGTTATATAGTTAGAGAAGAAGACGGAAATAACTTTTTATATAAACATATTGGGAAATACGACAGCTGGGAAGAGGTCTTACACCCAATGTATTATGATAAGGGAGACGGACAACACCACAGCGTTAAAGGTTTAGGTGTTAAAATGTATCCAGTTATTGAGTTAAAAAACAGGCAGAAATGCCATATGATTGATGTAGCGGCTACAGCTAGTTCAATGCAGTTACAAGCTGAAACCCCAGAAGCAATGCAAAAAGCTAGTGTTGTTCAAATGGGTCCGTATTCAATACTTCCTAGCGGATATAGGGTTGTTCAAAGACAATTTAGTGGTATCGCAGATGCTCCTATGGCGGTAGATCGAGAGCTGGAAAACGTAATGCAGTCTAATCTTTCACAATATAGGCAGCGACTCGACAAACCACAGGGCAATCCAAAAACAGCTACTGAAATACAAGCAATTGTTCAGCAAGCCAGTGTGCTTGGAAAAACTCAAATTGCTAGGTATTACCAGCAATTAGATAGATTTTTTCAAGAACGCTATCGTCGAGCAGCTGACTCAGATGTAGTTGATCTTGATGCTATTGAATTTCAAAAACGTGTAAAAGAAAGAGGTGTTCCAGCTGAAGCTTTAAAAAATTTAGATTACGTTCAAGCTTCCAGAAACTACGGGCAAGGCTCTGCTTTCCTTAGATTGCAAACTATTACTGGGTTAATGCAGATTAGTGGTCAATTGCCTGAGTCTGGGCGAAGTGCTTTGTTGCGAGATTATATTGCAGCTCTTGCTGGGCAACAGCAAGTAGGTCGCTATATGGTTGAGCCAGAGCAAGATGTGTACGCAAAAGACCAAATCGCTGAAGCTAATATTGAAAATGCAGTAATGCAAACAGGCAATCCAGTTATTATAACGGATTCTCAGAATCACGTTTTGCATATTCAAACTCATCTTTCTAAAGGCAGCGAAGCTGCTCAAGCTGTTCAACAGGGCGGAAATCCAGCTGCGGTTGTAGACTTTTTTAGAATATTAATTCCGCATATTGAAGAGCATTTAGCTCAACTTTCAGCTGATGAAGGAAGGAAGCAGGAAGTTAAAATGTTAGGAGATCAGTTAAAAGAATTGTCTGGTTTTGCTAATGAAGTTGCTAATCAATTAGCACAGCAAATGGAGCAAGAGCAACAACAACAACAAGAAGCCGCAATGCAAGCTCAAGCTGGGCCTTCAGCTGACGAACAAATAAAAATGTCAGCAATGGAAAGAGACGAGGCTAGAAAAGATGCTGCACTTCAAGCTGAAATAGAACGAAATAATTTAAAGATGCAACAGGAAATGGCTTTGGCTGACGCTAAAGCTGCATCTAGTTTGTAAAAGACAACATATGAACCTTCAAGAATGGACAGGCACAGCCACGGCTGTGGATCAAGCGCGTTCCTTAATGAACAAAAAAACATTTAAGGAAATGATGGAAGTTATGCGTGAAGAAATGCCACTTGTGCGAGTTCCGCTTGCATTTGGGGCTAGTGCAACTGATTTTGCTTATGCACACGGGATGCAAAAAGGATATGAGTTTGCCTTAAAGATTTTGAAAGCAATGGGAGAAACAACCCCAGAGCTACCAAAAGAACCAGAAGCAACATTTAGTTCAAATAACAATGAGTGAAGAAACAACAGTAGAATCCAATCCAGCGGCGGTAAAAGGCAATCCAAGCCTAAGACCGGAAACAAACGATAGCATATCAAGTATGGCTGACGCTTTTAAAGCAGCAATGTCAAACGATCCAGCTCCTGCGGCTGAAGTTCCAGCTGAAGTTCCAGCTGAAGTTCCAGCTGAAGCTCCTGTTGAGGTGGCAGCTGAAACAACGGAAGAAGCTAAAGAATCCAGAAGTTCAAAGGATTTTAAACTTATAAAACAGGAAAGAGATGAAGCAAAAGCCCGCATTGACCAGCTTACATCTAAAGTTTCTGAGCTAGAAGAATCAACTTCGGCTAATGATAAATATGAAAAACTTAAAGCTGAATATGATGAAATGAGTAAGGTTTTAAGTGTTTCTAATTTAGAAAAACACCCTAAGTTTAGGGAACAGTTTACTAAACCAATAGAAGCTCAAGTTGAAAGAGCGCAAGCTTATGTGCCTGAAGAAGATCGCTCGCAGCTTTCTAAAATACTTAAAATGCCTATAAGTGAAGCTAGAACAAATGCTTTAGACGAATTAACAGGGGATCTTCCGGCATCTAGGCAAGCTTATTTGCAAAGCGTTGTTAACAGGATTGATGAAATATCTTATGACAGAGATAAGCAACTTGAAGACTCTAAAACTAGTTATGATAAAATGGTTGAAGAGGAGCAGCTTATTTCTGACAGCAAATCAGCAGAAAGAAATAAAGCTTTAGAAAAATCCTTTAAAACAATGCTAAATGAGGCTCAAGATAACATTCCTATTTATCAAATGAGAGAAGGCGACGAGGAGTGGAACAGTGGTGTTCAAGAAAGAATTAATTTAGCTCAAAAGATTTTAATGGAGCAAAATTCTTTTGAAGACGCAGCTACAGCTGCTCTTTGGGCGGCTAGCGGAGGAGCTTTAGTCGAGCAAAACGCTGGGCTTGTTGAGCATAACAGAAGACTTCAAGCTGAAATAAACCAGCTCAAAGGAGCCGAACCTGACGCAGCTGGCACTGGAACAGCCAAGCCAGCCCCAATTAAAAACAGCTCATTTAGCGACACGGTTCTTGGGGAACTGAGAGATTTAGGCATCAGAGGTGCAAGATAATATTAACGGCTATGGGGCCGTAGGCGGTGGCGTTTTCCTGTTGTCTCGACCGTCATCGTTAGTTGCACCTCTGGCTGGACGCTCCTACGGGCAGACCAGCTGCCGTTATTTTTTTTTAAACAAACTGTTTGACGGTTTGCTTAAAAGTTACCAAAAGAGAATTGCGCTTTGAGTTAGGCGCATAAACTAAACTCACTTGCCCTATAGCGATTGGCAATCGCATTTGGCCATATCGGGATTGGCCTACCGAATAAGTTGCGTATGTGCTTCTCTTCGAGTGAAGAGCTAGTAATACGCTTAAATTGTAATTTTTTTTTAAGAAAGGATATATAAAATATTATGGCTTGTTCAAATGTATTTGATGCTTTTGCGATTGCTACAGAAAATTTATCTGATGAAGTTTATCGTAATGCTTCTTACCGTTCCGTGTGGCTTAACGCTATTCCTCGCGGAACATTCGTAACTGGTGAAGGAACTACTAAAACCACTTTTTCAATAGAAAACAGTGAGCCAACAGACGACACAGAAACTTGGGCTTCAATTACTAACAGTGATGTAGCTTCGGGTGCTGGTGGATCTTGTGCTAGTAGTTACACAGATGTTGAAGTTGGTTATACTAGCCGCACTTACACCCCAGAAGAATTTGCTCTTCGTGGCCCTGTTCTCTGTAAAGACGACCTTATTTACGATCATAACGTAGACACATTTCTTCGTGCTTACATTGAAGAAATGACTAAGAGAGCGCAACGAAGCTGGGAAAAACGCTATGAAGAACTTTATATGAAGTTTTCTTCAAAGCTTTCTGTAGGAAATGGTCAAGGTTTCATTGATTTTAGCGAAGATGCTAATTTTGTTGATGCTGTAGATTTTGGTTCAAACGGAGGAGCAGGAGCTTCAGACTCCACTCTTACACAACAACTACTAGACCAAGTTGCTGTTGAGCTAATTGATCGTGGTGCTACCAATCCAGACAGTAATGGTTTTATTACTTACGGAGAAGACGGACCTACATTCCCGCTATTAATTGGTTTAGAAGCTAGCCAGCAGATCGCAATAAACAATGCTGATCTACGAGCTGACTTCCGATCAGCTGACAATGGAGCTGGAGCTGGAGCTGAACTTATGAGTCGTATGGGTGCTAGTCGCCAGATTAAGAACTTCCGCCACGTTCCGACTATTCGTCCTCCTCGTTACAGCTGGACTGAAATTGGAAACAAATACACTCGCATACCTACTTATGTAATGAGTAGTGCAACTAGCGGGAAAAAAGCAGTATTAAACCCAGATTACATCAATGCTGAGTATGAGGCTGCTATCGTTCTTAACCCTGCTGTGTTTACTTCGGAAATTGTTCCACCAGTAAACGCAGCTGGAGGAGTTAGCTGGAATCCAACATCCTATATGGGTGAATGGCAATGGGTAACTGGAGGCAATAAGATTCAAGCTTCTGGCGTTGATTGTGAAGATCCGTTAGATAAACTTGGTCGCCACTACGCAGAGTTCAAACACGCTCCTCGCCCAGAGTTTCCTCATCACGGTATGACTCTTATCTTTAAGAGAGCTTGCAGGACTGCCTCTGGTGATGTCTCTATAACAGAGGTAACATCTTGTAGCGCATAATCGCTGACAATTCAGCTGGTGGCTCGTTCCAATAAGCGAGCGAGTCACCAGTTTTTTTTAAATTTTAATTAAGTTGAAGCAGTAGAAAACACTTATTATGAATCATCCGACTATTTATTCCGACGGAGTACAAAACTCCATTCAAGACTCTCCCCTTCGCGTACAGAACAAAATTCTAGGCGCATTAAAAAATATGGGAGCCACTGGGCAAACAGTTACAGCTCAAAGTGGAAAAAAATCAAACGTAGCTACAATTACAGCTGACACAGCCAGAAAAAACTTATTTATACAAAACACAGGCACAGCTGATTTATATGTCAAATTAGGCACTGGAGCTAGTGGCAGTGATTACCATTTTGAAATTGCTAATAATAATGGCCTAGCGGGTACTGGTGGTACTTTGAATATTGACTCTTATACTGGAGTTATTTCAATTCACCCTAGCACAAATTCTTTCACTGTAGTTGAGTTTAAATAAGGAGTAAACAGATATGGGAGCTTCATTAGTTGGTGGCGGAGCTGGTGTGACGGTCAATGTTGACCGCACAATTGCAGCTGGAACACATATAGAAAACGAGCCAGTAATCAAATCTGATGGTGCTGGCGAGATGATGCAGTGGCAACCGTCAGACGGTGGCACTGATGGACTATTTATTGTAGAAGGCGGTTCAGCTGGCGACCCAGTGCGACTAGGTATCGGCGTTGCTGCACCATCTAGGCTATTAGAAATTAGCAATGCAACTAATCCAGCACTTCGGTTAAACAACAGCAATTCAACCGCTGACATAGGAGTAGCATCAAGCGCGGGCGCGTTACTAACAGGCGCGGCTGACGATGATTTAGTTATAGCTAGGAACGGTGCATACGGCATCGCGATTGGAACGAATGGTCAAACGCGGATGGCGATTTCATCAGCGGGACAAGTTCACGTTCAACAAGCGGGGTCTGATCAGTCAGGTGCAGGTGCATTAAAAGTTACTGGAACAGCTTACGGAACCAATAAAGCGATTCACGCTTATATGGATTCATCGTCTGCTACAAAAAGTTTAATTTACGCTGAGAACGCAAGCGGTGCTGTGTTTAATGTAACTGCTGATGGTGCAGTAAGTATCCCAAGCGGATCAATAACACTTGCTTCACTAAGCATCGGACACGGTGCAAATAATGACCCAGCAAGCACAGCAGTTGGTCAAAACGCTTTAGATGCTAACGCGTCCGCAGGAACAGCGGTCGGAAATACTGCGATTGGTGATGGTGCATTAACAGATTTAAACAACAACGTTGCTGATTATAATACAATGGTTGGTCGTAACGCTGGTGCTAACATTACATCTGGCGATAGAAATGTTGGGGTTGGTGCAAGTGCATTATTAAATACTGATGATGGTCAGTATAACTCAGCACTTGGAACAAACGCACTAGCAGCAAATTGTGGTGACGCTAATACCGCAGTAGGTAAAGACGCATTAACTGCTTTCACTGGATCAGACGCGACTGCTGTGGGTTATCAAGCAGCAGATGCCGCAACTTCTGCGACTAACTTAACTGCTATTGGTAAAAATGCACTAGGTGCTGTAACTGACGGCGCAAGTAACACAGCGGTAGGGACGAGTGCTGCGGCCGCCGTTACAACAG
>TARA_R100001463_G_scaffold12425_1_pt1 | contig 23828 bp, 12 predicted proteins | sample TARA_R100001463 | Tara Oceans TARA_R100001463 (sample SAMEA2622242) | marine metagenome | biome: marine biome (ENVO:00000447); feature: deep chlorophyll maximum layer (ENVO:xxxxxxxx); material: "saline water (ENVO:00002010), including plankton (ENVO:xxxxxxxx)" | depth 40 m
TAGCGGCTAATCATCCTGAGTTAGTTGAAGATGAGTTTTTTAGACCTCATGACACCGCTGTAATTAGTATACCACAGAAAGCACCTAAAGGTTCTATATTAAGAGATGAATCACCATTTGATTTACTTGAACGTATAAAGAAAGTTGCTACAGAGTGGGTTAAACCAGGTCATAGAAAAGGATCTAACACTCATAACGTTTCAGCTACTGTTAGTTTAAAACAAGATGAATGGGATACAGCAGGTAAATGGATGTGGAAAAATAGAGACTATTATAATGGATTATCTGTATTACCTTATGATGGAGGTACTTATACTCAAGCACCGTTTGAAGACATAAGTAAAGTTAAATATGATATGGCTATGAAGCATTTAAAAAATGTTGACTTAACTAGGATTGTAGAAACAGACGATGATACAGATCTTTCAGGTGAATTAGCCTGCGCAGGTGGAGCATGTGAAATAACATGATAGAGTCATTTGTCTATGGTTTATTAGCTGCAGGTGTTATGTTAGCTATAAACAAGGTTGTTACAACTATATTTATAAAAGTAAAAAATAGTGGAATAGCATTAGTCTATGGTAGTTTAGCTGCTAAGTTAGTGTTTTTAAGTATATTTACTTTAGTTATAAAAAATGATCTACAAAATTCCATAGTATATTGTTCTATAATTTTAATAGGTATAATATATTCTAATTTAAATACAATACTAAAATTAAAATGAAACGATTAGCTATAATAGGAGGTATCGGCATGATGACTATGGCTGGTACTAACATGATTTGGCACGGTCAAAAATTAAATCAACAAAACGTGTTCAACCCAAACACACTTGCGATAGCGAGCGGCGCATTTTTCGTGTCGATAGGTATAACTATTAAAATATAATATATGGCGAATAAGTTTAAACCTCATATGATGTACAAAGGTAAAAGCGCTATAAAAGCTGATACTTACAAAAAACATCTTGAGTTAAAGAAAAAAGGATACGGGCATAAAAAGCCTAAATAATAAAAGGGGATCAATTACGATCCCCTTTTTGGTTACAGGAACTTTGGGTATGGTGCCCAGTTTTTTTATTGTTCCTTATTAGCTTCTATTATTAACTCGATTCTATCAGCTTCTTTTTTAGCTTTTCTTAAGTCTTGAGATCCATATCCTAAATCTTTAAGCATTTTTATTTGTTGTTCTTTATTAAGCTTTTTTAAAGTTTCAAAATCTGTAGAACCGTCAGCTGCTTTGTATTTTTCTTCATACCTATTTAGTTTTCTTTCTTCCTTTTGCTCTTCAGTCATAGGACCAGCTTCAGGTTTGGCTTTTATCTGCCACTCTGGCCAACCCGCCATCATAGCTATACTTTGCCATGTTTCTGTATCTTCAGCTAAAGCGGCATCAATATTATCATACTTTTGTAAAAGTCTATCTAAAGGAACATTAGTTGTAGCTGAAACAACTTTAGCGCCTGACATCGTGGCTGGATTATCTAAACTAAACCCTTTACTATATATTTCTTCACGCATTTTCTTATTATCAAAAGCATAAGCGGCTTGCTTTATTTTAGATATTTTAGAGCTTATAGGCGGAGAAAACTGTGTAAGCTTCCATGCAGCATCTACATATTCAGGTCTACTTCTATTTGACCTTTCATATATATCTAATAAAAAGTTTTTAGCAACAGATATAGAAGCACCTCCAATGCCTATACCTCTCAACAATCCATCTAACATACCATTTACAGTTCTATTTATAGCTTTACCATTATTTTCAAATGTTTGATCTTCGTCTGCAGCTATCTTAAATAATGCATTTTGTAAACCGTTAAATATCATGTTCTGAACAAACCCGTAGTATATTATCTTACTAATATTAGCCTTAGCATCACCTCTGCCATTTTTAAGATCTTGAAAAGCTCTTTTTTGCATACGAGCATACTGCATAGGAGTATTAGCAAACATGAGTATTAAACGACCAGCATCACTAGCTTGTTGACTAGATATTCTGCTAGGATCAGAAGATTGTTGAGACTCTTCAGAAACTTGTCTCCACTCTATTAAAGCTTGTTTTTCAGCTTCAGCTAAAGTTTTACCTTCATTTTTAATTAAATCTTTTATTCTATTACGATAAAACGTAGCACCTCCAGTAGCAATAGCAAAGCTATCAGCATATTGAGTTGGTAAATAACCTTTTTGTAATATATATTGTATACCTGCTTTAAATTTATTCTTACTAGTAGAAGCAGCATCAGCTATTTCACTTTCATTTATATTTAACTTAAGACCATTACGTCTATCCATTAAGTAATCAGAGTTTAATAATTTAGTTACATCTTTCCAGTATTGAGGCTGATTAGCTACAGCAGCTCCAGCTTTAAGTGGATTATTAAAACTCCAGTTAACATAGTTTATATTAGAAATCATTTGCAATGCTGCTGATCTAACGTTAAAAAACATTATAGCAGCATTAGATCCGTTAACATAATCTAACATTTGATTACTCAACCTATTGCCCCCTGTTAATCTGTTTTTACCAGATTTCATTCTAGTTAATATATTTTCTAAAGCTTCTCTGTACTTAGTTCCATATATAGCTTCAAGTTTATTTAAGTTTTGTTTACTATATATTTGATCAACATTGTTTTGCCACTCTTCTAAATACTTAGATCTTTTACCTGTGTTTATTAAGTCTAATAAATCTGTAGTTATGGTTCCAGTTAACCAGCTTTCTCCTGGTTTAGCATATCCGTCTCCTTTAGTCACACTAAATATTTGATCTGCAAAGGCTTTTAAAACTCCATTTGTTTCAACAGAGTTGATTAGATCAGCTTTATCAGTTTTACTTAAACCAGGTGTTTCATAACCTGCTTTTTCAAACAAGTAAACTCTAACAGCTTGCTCATTGGTAAAACCTGTTTTAGCTTCTTTTCTCAAGTCTTTAGGTACGTTAAGTTGTTTTTTAAGCTCTTTAAAATCAGTTAACAGCTGTATTCTATCTCTTGATAAATTATCCATAGCTCTAGAGTAAGGATTAAGTAAGTTTTCTTTATACCAAGCCATCTGCTTATCACCTTTTTTACCTTTAGCCAATGTAGAATATATTAAACCTGTAAAATCTTCAGCAGAATGAGGTATAAAAAACTTAAATTTACCTTTGTTAGCTCCAATTGTTCTAGCTTTAGCAGCTGAATACTCTTTAAAGTACTCTACGCCTGTAGACTCTTCTAGTAGCTTATTAAAATCCATGTTTAAGTCTTTAGAAGCTAATGCTTGTTGGACTTTAGACTTAACATCAATAACAGACATGGCGTCTTTTACAGCTTTAACATTTTGATAAGCATCATCAGCAAAATAAAAGTCATTATATCCTTCAGCTGCTTTATCAATTAGCCAATTAGCTTTAGCCTCACCAGTTGAATTACCTAATCCAATTATATTTTCTTTTTTAAACTCTAAACCTTCAGCTTTTAAAAACTCATATATGGCTTCTCTTGATTCAGGTGCTCTAGCTGTTAAAACAAACAAGTCTTCGTTGCCTCTAGCTTCTTTAATCTTTTCTGCAACTTTAAATAAAGGACCACGACCACCATCTGTAACCTTATTAAAATCACTAAAATCCATTTCCCAACCTTTTTCTTTCAACTCTAAACCTCTTTTAGCAAATTCTTCAGCGTTTAATTTTATTTCTTTACCACCTTTTTTTGCTATAACAATGTTTTTGCTAGTAGCTAGCGTATCATCAAAATCAAATACTCTAATTTTTTTAACAGGTTTGTCTTTTTCTCTAGCTAGCTTTAATGATTCATCTATAGACTTAGCTTTACCTAAAACTTCTTCTAACGTAATATCTTTACTAGCATACACAACACCTGTAGCATCTACTTCTTTTACATTATCGTTTATTACACGATTTTTTTCTTTGTAATACTCAGCAGCTTGTTTAGCTTTAACACCTTCTGATGATAGTTTTTCATAAGGTATATCTTTTAACATTTTCTTAACAGCTTCAGCTCCGTACTTTTTAATCATCATTTCAGATACCGTCATGCCAGCATACTCACCAGCTATAAACACTTGATCTTTACCTGAGTTTTCTTTAACAAAAGTGTTTACTAAATCGTTTTCTGATACTCTACCTTTACTTCCTTTATATTCTTTAGAGTCTTTTAAACCTTGTAGCTCTTTAGGTATTAAATGTTGAGCAACTCCATCAACCATCATATCTATTAAAGCTTCTTTATTTTTTCTAGAAGTTTTACTGTTTTTTATTTCATGAAAACGCTTCATAATGTTAAACATTTCTAAAGCATGTTCATTATGTGTTAAGTCTGTAGATTTACCTTCTTTTTGTTTTGGTTTAGTAGTTACGCTCATCATCGGCACTAAACCTCTAGGTAATCCACTTGAAGCACTTGTCTGTAGCTGACCTAAAAACAAGCTTTCAGAATTTTTAAGATTTAGTATAGACTTAAAAAACTCTTTATAAGCATATCTATTAGCTTTATAAGTAGCATCAATAGCCTCTTGTGTGGTATTAAAGTCTTTTAACGCTTGTTGACTTGAATATATTTTTTGTTGCTCAGTTAGCCAAGATTCAGGATTTTTATCATATAGTTTAGCAAACACCTCACTTCTAGCTTTGTTGCCATCTCCTTTTCCCCATTTAGGTTGAAAAGCATATTTAGTTTTTTCTATGTATTTTTTAGTTTTTTCTTTATTTTTTACTTTACCAAAGTTAGGATCTTCTAATATGCTTCTTATAAACTCAGCGCTTGATTTAACTTCAAAGCTTTTTTTAGTCATAGTGTCTCCATTTTTAAATTTACCACCATGACCAGTGTAGTCTCTAAACTTTAACATGCTATTAGAGTTCAAAGAATTTAACATATAACTAAAAACAGTGCTGTTTCCGGCTTCTAACATATCTAAATCTAAGTCTTTAAATATTTCTTTAATAGTATTTTGATATTCTTTTATGTTTTTATCAGTTATTGCGACAGTTCTAAATCCTTCTTTAGGACTTGCTCCTTGATATTCAACATTTAATTCTTTATAAAGCTTTTTATAATCTCCTAATTCTTTTTCAGCAAATATTTTGGCGTCTTCTATGTTTAAGCCGGTTGCTTCAGATAGATCTTTAACATAGGCATCAAAATCTTTAACATCTCTTTCTTCTATTAGTCTTTTAATTTCCTTGTTATTTGTAGGGTCATTTATAATTTTTTCAAAAGAGCTTAAAACTTCTTGAACTCCTTTTTCAGACATACCTGTTCTTCTTATTATTTCAGATATATCATTTAAATCTACTACGTCTCTACCTTCATCTCTTAAATAAGCTAAAGCTTTTAACCTTTGCTCTTGAGTAATATTCTTTATTCTCTCTATGCTTTCTATAAATATAGGTTTAGAAGCCATAGCTGGCGACTTACCAGAAGATAAGTTTTCTTTCTCATTAGCTGTTAAACCATCCTTCTTTCTTATAGTTCTATTAGTTATAGCTTTACCTGTTTGATGTATTAAAGCTTTTACTCTTTGATCTATTTTACCGTTTTCTTTTAATGTTTGTAACTTATCACCACTTATACCAAAGTATTCTTCAAACTTTTCTTTATTAAAAGGTTTTTTAGTTTGCTCTATTAAGCCAGGGCCTGTTTTAGCTCTTTCACCTTTTGTATAAAATTCATTTAGCAATACGGTTTGAACTCCAGTAGATGTGCCTCTAATACCTTCTCTAGCTCCTTCTCCAGCCAAACCTTCAGGAAGCAAGTCGTAAAGCATTTTACCGTTATCTCTTATAAACTCTTGAGATGATACAACTTCTTTACCAGATAATCTTGTAGATCCTTTTTTAACTTGACCATTGTCATCATTAACTTTAGATTCTTTTACACCAAACTCAGATGCTACGTTTGAAAGATCAGGGGTTTCTTTGTAAGACTCTGGTAATTTATCTAATCTAGTGGATATATTTTCTTCTGTAGATTTTTGTTTAGTAGGTTCTATAATAGTTATTGGTTCTATTAAAGCTTTACCTTCAGCATCTGTTTTACCTTCTTCAAATTCAACTCTCTCAACTCCACCAACGGCATCTTCCATTTTCATAGTTTCCATAGCTATTTCAGCTCCTTCACCACTTATAACATCTTTAAATATTATTTTATTACCTTCTCTAAAACCCAGTTTAGATTCAACTATAGCGTTACCTATCTGTAATCTTAAATTGTCTATAGCATATGCGCCGAATGGTACTTCTAAATTTTCTACTTGTCTTTTTCTTTCAGCAAACTGTTCAGTTGTTTCACCAGCTTTTTGCTTCATATTTTTAGTTTCACCATATAACTCAGCATATCTATAAAGCTTTTTATCTAAAGCTTCTTTCATAGCATCTCTATCAGTAGAACTTTTAAAATTAAAATCAGATTTAGCTTCCCACGTTTTTAAAACATTTTCAACCAGTGGAGTATTGTTCCAGTATAAGTTAAATACGTCAGCGTCTGTTTTAGCCTCGTAAGCTGTAGGTAATTCTTCTCTAGCTTGATTAGCTTTTATTTCTTTAACTACTTTTTCATTTTCTGCTGCTCTTTCTATAGAAGAAGCTTTTATATCAAGACCTTCTTTAGAAGCCATTGTTTTAGCTTTCTTGTAATTAGCGTCGATGTTTGCTGGATAATATTCTACATCTGATAAATCTACTTTACCTAAAGCTGCAAATTGACTAGCTGACACATCGGAAACATAACCTCTTTGGTATTCTTTACCTAAATCACCTAGCATTTTAACTAGGTCTTCAGCTGTCTTAGGTTCACCAAAATTACCTAATCCATACTTTTTTCTAATTAATCTAAACTCAGATTTTAATTCTTTAACTAAAGAGCCAGCTAAGTATTTGTTTTGGTAATACATTTTAGGATCTGATAGAAACTCAGTTAAGAAAGCTATATACTCTTCACCTTGTATATTTTTATCTTTATACTGTTCTTGTATACCTCTTCTTAATTCAGTGTCTTTAAACGCACCGAAATCAACTCCTTTAAACATCTCACGCATCTTGTTAGTAAATATAGTTTTAGCTTCTGGATTATTTTTAAAGTAAGCGTTAAAAACTACGTGAGATAATTCATGTAAAGGTTTTCCAGGAGTGTATTTATCTATATCTATTTCTATTTTATTTGTTTCAGAGTTAAATTGAGCCGTGTTGCCCTTTTCTTTTAAACCACTAGCTTGATCTCCTTTTAAAAACACAACTTCTGGAGGTGTGAATGTTGACTCTCCGTTTTTGTTTTTCTTAGCAGCTTCTCCAATAGCTTTAAATATAGGATTTGTTATCTGGTTATTAAAATTCTTTTCAAAATCTGGATTTAATTCAAACTCTCCTTTTTCGTTTTTTATTCTTTCTCCAGTTAAAGGATCTGTAGCAAATGGATTTAAAGACTGATATTGAGTTCTTATACTCATCATTTGATCTACAGTCTTTATAGTTTCACTAACCTTAGAAATTTTATCTATAATAACTTTGGCTTGTTTTCCTTCTGGAGTGTTTTGTTTAGAAAGATTAAATAGTTGCTCTTGTATTTTGTAGTTTTTATCACCCCTAGTTACAGGTATTTGTTTTCCATCTTTATTTAACTTTGGCTCTGGTATTATATTAATACCATTTTCTACTAATAATCTTTGCCCTTCTTTTGTTAGTTCATTAGATCTATTAGAAAGCTTGTTCATTTCTCTACCTAAACTACTATTAGATTGGAAATCTCTAAGTTTTAAATGTTGAACACCAGTTAGTTTAAACATCATTACATTAGACAAAAACCTTTTAGTAGCTTCATCAGTATCTCCATATAAACTATCCATTGCTGTTCTAAAATCTCCATTGTCTAACATATCATCAACAACAGCATGTATTATTTCACTACCTTCTATAGACATAGCTCCAGCAGGTCCAGCTTTAGCATATTTATCCATTAAAGTGTTTAAACCCACCCTATGTTTTTTAAAGAATTTTATAGGTTCAAAAACTTTCCCTAACCCAAAGAACATCGCACCTGTACCTAAACCGAAGTCAGCAGTAGTTGCTTGCATTTTAAGCTCTTCTTTACCAGCCATAGCTACTGTTCTCCAAAACTTAGGTAATCTAGCTATTGCAGTCGGTGTTCCCATACCACCTGTAGCGGCTTCAAATAAAGCAAATTCAAGTAGAGTAGGTACAAAGCCACCTGTAGCGTTAGCTGTCATTTCAGATAACCCCATTTCAAAGTTTTCTTTTTGCTCTGGACTTAGTTTTATAGGTTCTGCTTTACCAGTTTGTACACTCTTAGAGTTGTTTACTATAGATACAACTTTTTGTATTTCATCTAATTTATTTCTAGAACTTTCACCTAGTACTTTTTTTACTTCTTCCTGGTTGTAACCACCCCACTGCATTAAAGCTGCTTCGCCAGTAGCTCTACCTCCAGTTTCTATAAAGCCTAAAACATCTTTTACTATACCTTCTCCTCTATCTGTAGGTTTTTTAATTAAAGAAGGGTCTTCACCTAGTTCTACTAGCTTATATAAACCTCTAATTTCAGCTTCGGTTTCTAACTTCTCTTCTTCCCAGATTCTATAATTTAAAATATCTTCACCTTTTTTTCTAGCTAAAACATTATCTAATCCGCCTTTGTAACCACCAGCTTCTTCAGTTCTAACACCTAAGTTATATAGATCGTTATAGGTTAACTCAATTTCTTTTATGTCTTTTAAAGTTTCTGTATCTACCAACCTAACTCCTCCAATAGCAAACTGATCAGTAACTGTAGATATATTAAAGCCTTTCGCATTTAAATAATTTTTAACTTTAATTATTTCTGAAGCTTCTTCAATTAATAAATCTTTTAAATTAACTTTAATTTTATCTTTTCTACCTCTACTATCTAAGTATTCTGTTTCTAGTATTTTATTATTCAACAAATTTCTACTTAAATCTCTAGCTGACAAGTTTTCTAAATCAGTTCCTTCACTAGCAAACATGTTTAAAGCTGTGCCCATTTTAGCCGCGTTAGCTTCTATTTGTTTTAACTCTTCTTTCTTCTTATCAGAAACATTTAAAGTGTTTACCCAGTTGCCAGTGGCATCCCAAACACCACCACCAAGCTCTTTTTGTTTTTTAACTAGCTCTTCTTTTTGCTTTTTAAATTCAATTATTCTAGTATTATCTTGTGAGCTTTTACCTTTTTTTAATTCTAATTGTTGAATTTGCTCGTCAATATCTGAAATGTTAGCATTTAAGTTTTTTAACTCTACTTGGCCCTCTGTTAAATTATTTTCTAATACGCTTATTTTAGATTTCTTGTATTCCTGACTAGCCTCGTTTCTGCCAAGGTAATTTACAGCGTCTTCTTGAATCCTGTCGTTAGCTATATCTTCAGACTTAGCATCAATGAGCGTACTCATGTTATTTGTTTTGTATATAGCTTGAAAGCTATCTTTAGTTATGTTTAACCCTGTTTGTTCTTTAACATTGTTATAAACATAATTTTCAAATATCTTTTGCTCACTATCATTTAGCTTGTTAAAACTAGCTGATAAAGATTCATTTTCTGTTCTTATACCTGGAAAAACTTTTTTAAGGTTTGTAGCAGCATCTATAGCCACTCCTTCAATACTATTAACTATTGTTAACATTTCGCTGGCATCAGGGTTTCTACTTTTACCACCGTAAGTAACACCTAGTTCTTTTGGTAAAAATGGAGCTGCTTGTCCTTCTTCTTCTATTATTTCTACTTGATCATACAAGTCGTTTGTTGAAGTATCTCCATAGTCGTCATAATCAACAGTCAAACCTGTTTTGCTATACACTTCTTGTTTTACAGGGTCTGTTTCAGTCTTTTTACTTACAAACTCCTTAAACTCATTAAAATCACTAAATTGAAAAGATGTACCTGCTAGATCAAAGCTTTCTTCTTCACCAGTTGATTTATTTTTAACAGTAATACCGTTTATATCAAAAATTGATTCTTCAAATTCAAAGTTAGGATAAAGCTTAGCTAGCTTTTCTTTATTTTTCTTTAAGAAGTTTTCTTCAGTATCTGTCCAGTCTTGCTCTGTTATTTCAAGTTTTTCTTCTTTAACAGGTTCTTTAACTGTTTCCTTAACTGTATCTTGCTTTACATTTGAAAACCCAATATCAGTTTTAAAAGTTTCAATATCCGGTATTTCAAAGTTTTCACTAATCATGCTTTCTCTAAACTGTGAAAGCTTAGACTCATCTTGCATGTCTAATTTAAAAGTTTCGTAATCCGGTAAATCAAAAACTTCTAAACCGTTTTTATAAAGTTGACTTAATACTTTTTCGTTCATATTAACTATTATAAGCTTTTTTCTTTTTTGGAGTTGCACCTATAAAAGCCTCGTCTAAAGCTTTGTTGTCTTCTAATAGATTGTTGAAGTTAGGATATACTTCCCAATTCACTCCTGTCTTAATATATAGCGCGTTAGGTTTAGCTTTTTTCATTAAACCAGAATCCATAAGTGCTTGTCCAGAAGCATATTTATCCGGGTTTATGCTTGTAAATTTCTTAAGAATTCTTACCTTCTTTTGAGTTGGAGACAATGGCATTATTTGCACCTCTTTTTGACCTCCCATATTTGTAGTAACCGTTGATGTGCCTTTTAAGTTTTCATCTATCCAAGAACTATAAGATAAATTAGATCGTTTTTTATTGTTATTGCCACCGCTGTTATTTAAACTACTTGGCTTTGCCTCAACAGTTGTTTCACTAGTAGTTTCTGATCTAACTTTAGGACCCCATGCTTTATCAGCTTTATCGTACATTAACTCAAAAGCCTCATCTCTTTGTTTTTGACTATTAACCCAAGGTTCTTTATTTCCAGTTATATTAGCCCAGTAAGAAGGCATACTTTTTTGATCATCTAACATTACGTTGACAAGAGCTGTTAAATCTGTTTTATAGTTAGACCCTTTACCTGTGTATGTTACATTTTTAATCACCTCTTTTTTAGTGCCATCTGCGTCGTATGTAGTATCTGAAATTTGCTTAGTATAGTTTTTAGCATTTTCTTTTAACATGTTTTTCATAGGCTGTTCTGCAGCTGCAGTAAAATCTGTTTCTATAAACTTAATAGGGTATTTAGCATTTTCACCAGACATAATATCATTTAAACCTTGTAATGATATTTCTTGTCCAGTTATTTTATGCTTTATCATAGACTTACCATTAACAATACTGTATTCTACATTGCCATTTTTATCAGGACTATTCATGTCATTTACTATCTGAACTATGTTACCAACTTCCTCTGCTAAAGCAGGATCAGAAGGCACCAGAACAGTTCCAACTTCACCAGGTTTTAACCCTTTAGCTTCTTGTAATTTATTACTTAAAGCACCTATATTTGGAACCGCTTTACCAAAAACATCTAAAACATTATCATACGAAGCAACCTCTTTAGCGCCGTCCATTACATCTAAATCACCTAGTTTCATTTTGGAATTAGCTCTAGCTGTTTTAACTGCTAAATCCATCATTTGATTCCTAACGCTTTCGTTAAAACCTCCTTCACCTAGATCTTGTCCAGCTATAAGTTTTAGGTTTTCTCTAATTTCATCTTGTTCTTCTTTTTCAACTTCTGCAATTCTGTCATTTTGCTTTTTCCACTCTTCAAGTTTGTAAGCATATTCAGTATCTTTATTAAACTTTACACCTCTTGCAGCTTCCGTTGTTAATCCACTTATTCCAGTTAATCTACCTGGTCTTATTGTTTTTACTCTTGGCATAGTTTAAAAATTATATTTTCCCTTTTGTACTAAAACTCCAGGTTTAAGTCCTTTTTCTAGTTTAAAAGCATTTAAAGCTTCATATATTTGCTCAGCTTCTTTAGTGAATCCACCCGACTCTAGCTCTCGGTATCTTTTTGCCATTTGGTCAATTCTTCCCCAAGTGCTAGGATCATTAAATTTAGCCATTTCAGCATCAAAGTCGAAACTTGTATTGTCAAAACCTGACCCTAATGGTTTGTTGTTAGGATTTATATTACTAGCTGTTGCGTCAACTGGTTTAGTGAGTTCGTTTGTACTCATTTTATTTCCAGTTTGATCTCCATATAAGTAGTTTCTTACAAAGTCTTGATCTTCTGTATTAACCGGTGAGTCAACTGTTGTATCAACCGGTGAGTCAACTGTATCACTTGTTTTATTTTTACCACTACCTAATCCTCTAGCAACTTGTAAACCTAAACTACCTAATGCTCCAGCCATGTCAGCTGTTCTTTCACCATAAGCAAATTGCTCCATACGTGATTGATCAGCTTTACTTTGTTCGTAATCCATTTGTTGACCCTTTCTTTGCATTTCAGCATTTTGAACCATTATTTCTCCTTGAGCCTTTAACCTTTCGTTCGTTACCTCTTGCTTTTCGATGTCAGCAGCAATACCAGCTTTACTTTTTAATGCTGCTTGAGCAAGTGCAGTAGCTCCGCCAGCAGACGCTCCTTGAGCTCTCAATGTGTCTAACGTATTAGCTAAAGCTTTGTCAGTTTCTTCCATCTTAATTTTATTAGCTTGAGTAGCAACACTTAAATTCTCATATGGATTATATATAGGTGTTTCCATGTATTGCTTCATGAGAGTGTCTACATATCCTTGTTGAGTTTTTAAGTTGTCTCTAGCTTCGTTTCTTTTCATATAGGCATCTACTCCCATGACAATTGAAGGTATACCAGCAGCTAAAGAAGCAAACATGTTATATGATTCTCCAGGTCTCTGGTTTGTGTCCTTCTTATTTTTAAAATAATCTGTTTCGTTTCCCATAATATTTTATCTTGATGATATTACAAATTCTGTTGATACAGCAAATAGTTCTTTACTAACAGATGGGTTAGTCGTTAAGTCTGTAGAAAGTGTTACTGTAGCAAAATGTCCTTTTATACCAGTCATTGAAGAGCCAAAAACTATTTCACCTGGTTTTTCAACACTGTTGTTTATTAAGTTAGAAAAGTATTTATTATCTTTCCTGTTAAAACCTGCCCTGTACAATATTCCTTTATCGTCATATAGCCCTTCATCGTAGCTTCTTATAACCGCTGTTGTATCTCTAGCAGGGCTAGAAGTATTTAAGCCAACTATATCAGAGATAAAAGAATCAACTTGCCATCCGCTACTGCCCTCGTAATTTATAGTTTTAAAATTCTTGTAAAACGATGGATTAGCATTGAAAATAAAACTTATTGAAGAAGTGTTTTGTACTTCATAAAAGCTACCAGGATTAGTTCTAGAAGGTTCATCATAGTGGAGATATAAAGAGCTATTTTTAGTTGAATAAAAATTGTTTTTCAAACTAAACATGTGACCTGGTCTATAAGTGTAAAAAGTATCCCAACCACTTACTTTTTCATCAAAAGATAGTGTATTATAATAATCACTTGTTTCATCAGTTGTTTTACTACCTGAATGTTTTTGTAAAGATATTACATAGTTATTTTTGTAATTATCATACGCACCTTCTATTTTATCTTTTTCATAAGTTTTAAACCTAAAATAAGGGCTTATACCTGTTTGTGGTAAAAAACCATCACCTATTCTTCCAGAACTTAAATAAACTCCATTTTTATTCCCTGCTGTTCCAAATCCAGTTACGAAAACGTTTAAGTCAACCCAACTATTTGGATCTGAGTTGTAATCCCAGTTAACTTGAACTTGAGAACCTATTTCTGCATCTATAGTAAAATTGCTTCCAACTGGAGCAAAAACAATTAAAGAAACAAAATTACCTAATGGAGCCTCTATTAAAGGTGCACCTGGTATTAAAGAAAAAGGAGCTTGATAAATGTATCCTGTGTTATTATCATATTCAATCATATAAGGATCTGAAAACAATACAACTTTGTCAGATATTTTTGCAAGTTCGTCTCTAAAAAAGTCTTTCATGCCATATTGAGATATTTCAGTTAAACCGTCTCTTGACAACCTCATTACTGCGTTACGATCTTTATCTGCGAAATACCTTCTAAAACCAAAAGCTGCAAAACTTTCTGGGTTTCTACTTATACCATAATCACCTATATAAGGGGTCACTTGACCTATAACCACGTTTGATGTTGTTTTTAATGGTGATCCTTCAGCGGAATAAATAGCGTCCTTATCAATTAAAGCATTACTAACTTTATTTTCTTGAAATATAGTTAAGTTATTATCCATAGCGTATATCAACTGAACAGAGCCATTGTGAGGGTCGACAGTTTTAGTTATGTCTTCAGCTACAGAAAAAACATTAGTATTGTTTATATTAGTTCTATTATTAAAAACTCCAGAGTAAACTAAACTATTTGTCCTATGCCTAACATCGTTAGAATCTTCTTTTAAATAAGCTCTTACACCTAAATCAACCTGTGTGTTATTGTAACCTCCTCTTATTCTAGATTCTTCTATAATATAATTAGATCCATTAGTAATATTATAAGTATCATTATCTCCTGAGTAAACATTTGAATAAGGTTTTACATTACCAGTTGGCTGTGGAAAATTAGGAAAACCTTGATTGTTAGAACTATCAAAACTTAAACCTTCAACGCCTGGAAAAAGACTAACATACCTTTGGCCTAAATTGTCTTTATTAGCAACTAAAGGTGTTGTAATCTGTTTTAACCAAAACGAATTATAATATTTTACTTCTAATTGATAAGCCATGTATAATTATTTAAGTCATTAACCCCATATGTTAAGGGTAAGTCCAGGATTATTAAAAATTACAAATTTAACGCCATATGGTAAACTTGTTAAGTGACCTGTAGCTTCGCTAGCATCTGCAATAATAAGTTTTATATAATACATATAAGCTCCGTAGTTGCCTCCGTTGCTAGAAACGTTAAAATCTCTATTTTGAAACGAGCTTCCTTTCCAAAACACAGTAGAGTATTTACCACCTGTTCTATCTGTAAATAAATTTGTTGTTGGTCCACTATCTATCTCTCTTATGTCAAAATTATGAGTTTGATCAATGGGATTTGTGTTTACACAATAAATATTTTGATTGTCTCTATTATATTTAGCTTCGTATCTATCAACAGATAATATCTTAGCTTTAACACCTTCGTCTTTAGTGTTTGTAATATTATTAGTTCTATAAAATTTAGCATCATTTGTTTCACTAAAAGAAGTTATTAATTCAGCACCATTAGTAGTAAATCCAAAATAGCAAATATCTAGTGGTGAATAATAAGCAGAAGCTAAAAGATTTATTGCACCTCTATTAAACTCAAAATAACCTCCCCCTGGAAAAGATGAACTACTTTTTGGGCCACTTACACCAGCGTTAATACTATTCTGGTTTATTACTAAATAATTTTGAGTTAGACTATAAGGTGTACTGTATGGAGTGTCATATTGGTTATTAATTGAAACACGGTTACTTTCGTTGCTGTCTAAAAACTGTTGCAAACCACCATCTTCTACAAAATTTCTTGCAAACCAAAAATCAGGATTACCAGCATCATAATTGTCACCAAAGTTAACTTCAATTCTGGTAGACATTATTTTATATATAGATGGTTTAACATTTGTTAAGTTAAATTCTTTTTCAACAGTTATATCTGCAAAGCCACTTACCCTTAACGTAAACTCTACTAAATACCTGTTGTTAATATTAGACAGAGAGTTAAATATTTCAATTGAGTTACTAATTAACTTATAAGTAGGTGGAGTACTTGGTAATGCCGCCGCTTGTACTTCCTGTAAGCTGACAGGAACACTAGTTCCAGTAACTTGGTTTCTATTGCCACTAGAATCTATAGTGAAGAATCTCGGAGGGTTTAATATTTCACAAGTTGCATTATTTAAAGGTTGGTTTTGAGTGTCTACTATTTGGAAAGTGTTACTTACATCTACTGGAAAAGTAGTTGATTCTTTGAATTGTATATTTACATCCGTTAAACCTCCAGGAGCAGGAGAGCCAAAACCAGCTTCTACATTGTTATTAAATTCAGATATTAAACCAGAAGTAGAAGTTTCGTAATATATTTCTATGTTTGATTCAAAAGGATTAGTTTCAAAAACATTTAATTTTTTTGCAAAAATATCAGCGGTTGTAGTAACTTGTTGAGCGGCTTGTGTATATCCTAACCTAGTGTTTGTTTTTAAGTTAGCTATCAGCGGGTTTTTATTATCTTTCATAAAGAAAGGGTTGACAGCACCTTTGTGGCCAGGATATATATATGTACCGGCATTGGTTATTTGAGTACTACCATTAGCACCCATTAAATAGTAGTACATGTCTATATTCTTTTTAGTAGTCCAGTCTCCAATCTCTCTAAAAGGTTTTACATTTGTTATTTCTATTCTACTAGGATTCCTATTTTGTTCGCCTACATTAGCTATAGCTGGAGTACTATCACTTCCTCTATGCGTTTGTTTTACTCTATTGTATAATATTGTAGTTGAGCTATATATATTGTCAGAAGGGCCTACCTCTTTTAAGTCTCTTGGCACTTTATTGATGTTGTCATTAAATAAAGCTATTTGAGAAACAGACTCTGTATCAGGATAAGCTAATGGTATTTCCCATTCTTCAAAGTCAAAATTACCACTAACATTTCCAGCAGTATATATATTATAGTAGTCTTGTTCTCGCTGTTTAACTACTAATTTATAACTATACCAACCTAAAGGATTTTCATTTTCATCCCAAATACCGTTATAATTTTTTCTTTTTTCGGTAGGTATTAACTCATCAAACTCAACCTTCATTGAATCACCTCCCCAGGTTAATGGATCAACTCCTCCATTACTATAATTACTAAAAAAACTAGAATTAAAACTTAGTTCATTTTCACTTAATATAACGTTAGATGATCTACCATATCTGTCTTGAAGAACTACACCGACTTGATATGATCTATTTTGTTTTAAATTATGGTTTATTAATTCTTTTTTAACATTGGGAGAATTTGTGCCCTTGTTAACTTTAGAAACTGAATATCTTAAAGAGCTAGGCGTTGTTTTGTTTTGTAAGAAATTACCATAAATAACTCTATTGCCTACAATTTCTTGTGTGGCAGCTCTTAATGGCACTATATCACTAACTCTTACTATTTCTTTTTCTGGAAGCACTTTTGTTGGTTTTTCAGAAGAGTAATTGTAAATTATAGTGTTACTTAATTTTATAGTAACTAAAGCTCCAGATCCAGTAGGTAGATTAGGGGCTTGAGCCAAAGCCGGAACAGAAAGCTCATCATTAGGTAAGTAACCTTCACCAGATGCTGTTATAGTTACAGAAGTTATTCTTCCAGCTCCATCAGCAACTACAGTTGCTTTAGCACCACTACCATTTCCACCGCTTAGTGGAATATTACTATGAGTACCTACACCATAGTCTCGCCCGGCGGTTTTTATAGTTGCACTTTCAATAGTACCTTCAATATCTTCTACTTTTAAATCTTTTATTACTTTTAAATTTTCATCATCAGACGCCTTATAAAGTAATTGTATTTCACTTACTTTTAATTTTTCTTCTATTTCGCTTGGTGAGTACGGTAAATCAATTACTAACCCAGCTGTAGTTACTTGATTTTCCATGAAATCAACAACACTAGATTGTCTAGTTTTATCAGAATCTATACCGACAAAATACCCATATTGTTTGGGGACGAAAGCATGTTGAGAAAAAGGAGCTGACAATGAGTAGTCATTTTCATCGTACTTAAACCTATAGCTAAACCTAACAAATTTATTTTCTAGTAAATTTTTATCACCAGCAAAACTAGCATTATAATTAGGATTTCTTAATTGAAACAGAAAAGTACCATTTTGCCACCCAAGTGTTGTAGATATATCTAGAATAGGTGTTCCATTAATGGTTTTTAAAGACAATTCATCTCCAACCGTGACGTCTGATATAACCCTAGCTAACGCTTCACCTTTGTTAGGCTCTCCAGCGCTTGTTATTCTTATGTCATATGATGGTGTTCCAATAGGTAAATGATCTGTTAACCTGCCAGCTGAATTACCAAACACTAATATTTCATTTGCTGGTGGAGTTCCTCCGTTTATATCGTATATTTTCCCTGGTAATCCAAAAAAAGGTGCAAGCCATTCGTCTTTTTCATTTATTAAAGTAGACTCGGCTACACCAGATGTATTTTTTAAGAAGCTTATAGAGGAAAAAGGAGCATATTTAGCAACTGAAATATTATCTTCTGAATTATAATAATCTGGATTGTTAATTGCTTTTTCAACATTAATTTTTCTTGGTTGATTCCTATTATCTGTCCAAAACAACAAGTTTTCTAGTAAATTAACACCTAGTATTGGATGTGTTTTTGAAAAATTTAAAAAAGTTCCAGTAACTAAAGTTTTAAAAGCAATATTGCTAACGTCAAACGTATTTTGAAAACTAGGTATTTCACAGTAACATATGTAATGATTAGATCCACTTATAGAATAACTAACATTATTTAATACAACTGTTTTACTAGGCGTAGATATATTACTTAAAGAATCTATTGAAGAGTCTGAAAAGTTAGTTATAAAAAAATAAATTCTGTTATTATTAGCATCAGGATAGCAGCCTATTATTTCTAGATTATCTCCAACTAAGCCAAAGTCAGTAACTTTTATGTTCCCTCTAACAGTTTCTAAAGCACCTACGTCAGAACCTTCTGAAGCACTAACACTAATATTTTTACCATCTCTATATTCACCATTAGGCACGAGTCTAGCGTCTAAGTCTTTGTTCATCTTAGACTTTAAAAAAGTATTTTTAATTTGTGGCATACTTAATGTTTAATCCATTTAGATTTATTTCTAAGCACTTGAGCGATCTCTTCGATCTTTATATTACTTAAACGTATTTTAGCATTTCTAAGAGCGCTAGAACGGTCTTTTTTAAATCTATTTATTATATATTCTGGAATACCTGATCTACCTGATAGTATCGAGTAAGCTATATGCATGTACATTGCTTGTTCAGCCATTTTAGGAACTTTCATATCAGCGTCGTAAGCTAAATTGTCAGATATATATTCTAGTATTATTAACTTACCTGCTAAATCACTTGAAAAAGAAAATGTGCCTGTTCTTTCGTTTATAGTAAACATACCATTTACTTGAGCTTCTTCAGGTTGTAAACCATATCTTTGACCTAATAAAAAATCTCTTTTAGGTATTCTGTAATCGTCAGGCTGTAAGTCAGTTGTTAAAGATCTATTTTTCCATCTTTCTTCAGTTAGTGACTGCTCTGAAAGTAAATTAGCGCCCGTTTGATCCTGAGTAGGCGTGCCACTACCATCTTGCATTGGTAGTTCGTTTGGGTTAGAAGTAACTCTAGTCGGATATATAATGTGCTTAGCACCAGCACTGTCTATCCAAGATAATTTAACGTAGTTTACATAGTCTTGAGGTATTATTATAGACAAACTAGGAGGTATTGTTAGTTCTTGTGATTTTATGACTTTTAAAGTATCATAACTAAATTCTTGTAAACCCCTTTTAGCGTGAAACATGACGTCAGTTCTTTTAGCAGATGGTATTAATTTACCAGCTCCGATATATGCTACCATAAAGTTATTTATAATATCATCTAGACTTATATATATGTAGCTACCGTAATTGTTTCCAGTGTAGTATTCAGCGTTAGTTTGTGTTATAAGTCCCATTTATTATGATTTTTCGTTTACTTCCTCTTGTTGTACTTTTTGTGCGGCAACTTGTATTATCTGTGGATCTCTTATTACAACGCCAGCGTATAGTAATATCCTTAGTATAACTTCTGTTCTTTCTGAGTTATGTAAATCAAAGTCTTTATATCCTTGTTGTGACTGAGCAAATAAATTATTTTGCGATATTTGAACTTGAAAAGGTCCTCCGACTGGTGAACCAAAAGTAGAGTTTGTGAAAGTTATAGTATCACCAGCGACATATCCACTTCCTTGACTAGCAACTTCAACTCCAGAAGCAACGCCACCTGATATGGTAACATTAAACTGAGCGTTTGTGCCGCTACCACCGGTGTAAGCAGCTTGCGGATATATTCCATCAGTAGCTCCACTAGTGTAGTTTGAAGTTATATTTAACTGGTCACCTATATTTATAGATGTAGGGTCATAAACATAATCTGTAAAAACGTATTGGTTTAAAGCGCCTAAAACGTATCCCCATCTAATATCTGTTGGCTTTTTAACATATTGTGCTTTTACCTTGCTAGCTATATCAGTGGGATAAACTAAAACTTTATTATCTTCGTATAAGTATATTGGTTGTGTCTTAGTTGGTGCTGTAAGTGGAGATTTTCTTATGTTGTAGAAATCAGCTCTACCAACTCTTTGTATTTCTACAGGGAATTTACCAGTGTCTTCAAAAGTTAAAGACCCTAGTCTATATAGATCAGATGGTAATGTGAATATACCACCTGCAGTATGCGTTGCGTTACTTTCAACTTTAAACTCTGCAATTTTTTCATCTGTAATAGCAACTCTATCAGAGTATTCCATATCAGACTGTGGCACACGTAGTTGTTGGTTTAAATCTTCAAAGTATGCTTCAAATATCTGTCTTTGAACCTGGCTACCTATTCTATTAAACTCATCAGGTGTCATATAACCACGCTGTTCACTGTTTAATATAAGTAATACCGTTTTATATACTGTATCTACGTTTATTGCCATTTTAATATTTTAAAAAGAGAGGTCACTTATGTAACCCCTCATAATTATAGTCACTTGTTATTTTAACTTTTTCTGTACGGTTTTATAAACCTCTACACCTTCATCAGTTTTAAACCATGCAGCTAATGCTGAATATGGATTTTCATCAAAAGGAATATTCATAAGTTTTCTACCATTACTAGCCCAAGTAAATGTTCTTTGATCTTGAGATAACTTCATTATTCCAGCTTCAACAGCTCTAATACCAAAGTTCCTTAATTCTACATTTTCATCATTTGCTAATTCTAAGAACAAATAAGGATTACCTCTAGCAAATAGCAGTAAATCTCTTTTAAGTTCTTTAGAGGTCATTTTTGATACGCTAGAACCAAACTCAACTCTTAATATAGCTTCAGCTTGATCAATATCCATAGTGCTAGCAGCGTTCATCGCTTGCATTTCTACTTCTAAATAATCTAACTCATCTACAGCTTCTTGAACGTCATCTTTTTCAGCATAAAGCTTACCTTTATTTGGATGGTATAATGATAATAGCTTCTGCAATGCTTGGTCAGATTTTGGTACCATTAAAACACCATCATCAAAAACAATATGGCCTAATGTAGCGGGTCCTTTTTGTTCATCTACAAATGGGCTTTTCATATTAGTAGCATATCTAAGTTCCCTATTGTACCCTTTTTCTTCGTCAAAATACATTAAAGGCTTTCTCATGGAGTGCCTAGAATTTATTCTAAATGTTAAAGGAGATCTTTCGTTTAGTAAATGGTAATACCTGTCTTTTATTTCCCAAGTATTTTTTTTAATTTCTTTTGCTACAGTTTTAGCTGGAGCCTTTTTTTCTTTTGTTTCCATAATATAATATAATATAATAATTAAAAAAGACCCCGCCGAAGCGGGATCTTATTATTGTTTTATGCTACAGTAGTAAACACATTTGTGTTGAGTACAGTTCCAGAAGCATCTGGACCAGCATTTATACATTTTAACCAAGAAGCTTGTAAACTAGCTTCTAAAGCTCTAGCTGCATCAGCATTAGCTAGAGTCTGGCCAACTGTAATAGTTGAGCCACCAATGTAAGTAAACACACAGTTATCTGAACCGTGAGCAGCAACAATCTTCAATAATTCCTCAGAAGGAATATATAAAGGTTGATCAGTGTTGTATTTTGCTTCAATCATTTTAGCCATAATTTCTATCTTTTAAATGTTAATAATTATACAGTTGATTTTAATAACACAAAGTTATTAGCACCTTGTACACAAAGACATCTTTCAGATAAGAAATTAACTCTCATTTCATCAACATCAGAAGTATAAGCTCCACCTACAGATCCAGTGATCCAAGACTTCATTCTTCTATCATCCGCTTCAGAAGCTCTATATCTTACGTGTAAGAAAGGTCTTCTAATGTTAGATCCTAATGACTGATCATAAACAGTTGAAGTTCCAGCAGGAACTAAAACACCGTCAATGTCACCAATCATACCTCTTGTAGCAAAATCATTTAGATATTTCCAGTCAGTTTTGTAGAAGTCATAAGAACCTCTTCTAAAACCAGAAAATCCAAAGTTAAGTGCCATATCTTCTTCGTTATTAAATAAACCGTAAGAAGCAGCACCAGTTGAAGCATAACCACCATTCATAGCAGCGATCATATCATCAAAATCAAGAGCGGTAGCTCTAGACAAGAATAACATGTTTTCTTCAACAGCGCCTTGAGTATCTAATTGTTTTAAAATAGTATCAAAATCACCTAAAGCACCAGAACCAGGAGCAGCAGCACCAGCGAAATCGTTATAAACGTTTCCTCTAGCTTCGATAGCAGCAAATAAACCTTCAGTACCTTCTATACCAGTTGGCAAATTAGTTCCTCCACCTTTTTTCTCAGCTTCAACCATTGACATTTCCATATAATCTTCAAATCTTAATCTTGTTTCAGATTGAGACTTTAAATACCATAAGTATCCAGATGTTCCATCTTCAGTAGCAACTTCAACCCAACCAATTTGAGCTGTGTCAGAACCGTGTATTTGAAAATTATCTTTTAAAATAATTGGCTTGTTACTAAACTGAGTAAAATCAGGTTCTACAGAACCAGTCATACCAGAAGTTCCTTTTTTAAACTCAGAACCGTAAACAAATACTTTCAAGCCAGAAGCTGGAAGAGTACTTAAGTTAGCAACTTTGTAAGTTTTAACTGTTACAGCAGAAGTCATAGAACCTGCACTTCCAGTAGCATCAGCAACATTAGTTACTAAAGCTTTGATAGTGTTTATGCCGTCAGAAATTGCTATAGTAGCATCTTTTCTAATAACACACTCTTTACCGTCTTCTACAGGAACTGTTATTTCTTCGTTACCAGTTTTAGTAACAGCTTGATAAGAGATGTGAAGTCTATTTTGCTCAGACCAAATAACTTGATCAGAACTCATAGGCATTTCAGCTCCTACCATTCTCAAGAAACCACCAATAGTTCGGTTTCCGTATCTTTCTACTTCAGCTTCGTAAAGCTCAGGTAGATATTGTTGTGCAAAAGTGTTTGTGTCTCCAGTAGCATCACTATTAAAAGCAAGATAGTTTGAATCAGTAGCCATCTTCTTTTGGTGAGGAATTAAACTTGGAGGAAACGCGTTTGCAGGGCTTAAATTAGCAAATCCCATTTTTCTAAATTTTAATTGTTTTTATTTTTTATTCTTAATTTTAACTTAGAACTATCAACACCGCTTATTGCTTTTACTTTTAATCCATTAATATAAACATCACCAGTAGACGTGGTCCTTGGTTCATTTGTTATATTTTTAGATTTAGCCATCACATCTTTAACAGCATCGGCTTTGCCTTGCTCATAAAAATGATTAGCAATAGTATCAGCATTTTGTGCCGCGAAAATAGCTTTATGGTAACCTTTATAGTCTTTTACTTCACCCTTATTATCTAAGAACTTCCCGATTAGGTTAGTAAGATCAGATTGATTACTTGCAACACTTTCTTTATCACTAACGCCATATCTAAACTTCTTTTCTCCAATATTGAAGTCAAAACCTTTGAATTCTTGGTTGAAAAAGTTTTTAGTGTTAGATTTAAATGTATCGTGCTGTTGTTTTTGTATTTTCTGTTCTTCGTTGTATCTATTGAAAAAATCCATAGCCTTTTGTTGGTCTTGAGTTACGCCGGGTCTCAACTTGAT
>TARA_R100001463_G_scaffold14774_4_pt1 | contig 23723 bp, 28 predicted proteins | sample TARA_R100001463 | Tara Oceans TARA_R100001463 (sample SAMEA2622242) | marine metagenome | biome: marine biome (ENVO:00000447); feature: deep chlorophyll maximum layer (ENVO:xxxxxxxx); material: "saline water (ENVO:00002010), including plankton (ENVO:xxxxxxxx)" | depth 40 m
CTTTCATAGATTTAGTTCTAACATTAATCCATTGTTGAATTTGTTCATCAGTAATAGTATCAATATTAACTCCTTCATCTTCTGCAATTGCTCGCATAATTAGATATGAGTTAATGTGGTCGCTACCAACGCATTCAACAATTCCGTTTTCTGTATTTCTTATTTCAAAGTGATAAACAACTATATGGCCACATAGACATTTGCCAACGCCCATTTGAGAATCTCTAACCCAATCCGGCATAACATCATTACCACTCCACCAAACATTACCTGTTGCTAACCATTCATGTTTAGCATCATCATAATTATCTGCTACTGATAATTCAGTCATTTTACGCTTTAACGCTCTATCCCAACGACCCTCACCAAGTCGTCTTTTTGCTACTATATTTTCCATTTTTATTCCTCCTTACAATTGTAGTTTTCGTTCATACCTAATATCATTCCCACCCAATAATATTTATTATTATAAGGCCAGCCCTCATCTTTGTGATTATGCACTTCATACATTTCATCAAACCATACTTGGTTAGATGTAGATAGTGTTTTCCAATCTTCTTCGCCTTTTTTGATTAGTTCACAATATGCGTTAAAATATTCACATTCTGTCATTTTTATTCCACCAATTATATATTTTTATTAAAGATATGACAAACAAACTGAAGAGTCCAAACAATGCTGCGTTAATTAAAGGCAACATATAATAAAACTCAACAGTTAATCTGTCTGTCAATTTACTCCCCAACAATTCCGGTTCTTTGTCCTACTAAAAAGAGGTTTTTCTTGGCTCTTGTAATCGCTACATAGCAAATGTTATTTTCTTCTAATCCACCTAACGGGTGTGGCATTCTATCAGTTGCTAACAAATACACATTGTTTGCTTCTAATCCTTTAGCCTTGTGAACGGTAGAAAGCATAATTTCTCCGTTATCATTACCGTCAAATACTCTCTTGATTTCTTCAATAATTCCACCAACAGTTGATGCTTTATTTACAAAGATACTGATACAGTCTCTTTTATCTTCAAGAGCCATCGCTTGATTCTTTTTATTATCATTCAATAATTTGTTATAGTTGTAATCAAAGTCTTGCATATATAATTGCCAAAACTCTTCTGTTCCCATATGATTATTCTTAGAAATCTTTTGAACTGAATTAACTAATCCTTTAGTCATATCACGACCAAGAATATATGCAGATTTACCTTGACTAATTAAATCATAGAAAGCACCGACTAATGGTGCATTGTATCTACATAAAACCATATCTTTCTCTTGTGGAGTAAATTCAGCATTAACTATTACATTACCTTCAATTGCATTTTCAGCCGCTTGAAAATCTTTTACATATCTATTGGCTTCCTTAACAACCGATAAAGGGCATCTCCAAGAAATGCTGAGAGGAAATTCGCTTATTTCTCTTGAACCTTTTAGAAGTCTCTCTCTAAATAGCCCAATACTATTAGAATCTGCTCCCCTAAATCCATAAATAGCCTGATTTTTGTCTCCGACAATAATACATCGGCCACCATTCACGCATTTACTAATCATTTCTCTTTGGCTTTCATTGAAATCCTGTGCTTCATCTACAAACAAAACATCATACTTAGGAAAAGGATAGTTATTTACTAAAGGTAGCCAAATCATATCATCAAAATCAACTTCGCTTGTCTTATTTGCACAAGCCTTGAGTAATGTAGTTAGATGAGCAATTGCTATTTCCTCTTCACGCTCGGAATGGAATTGGATATTATATTCATCAATCAGTCTATTGACTTCTCTTTTATTAGAAGGGTCAATTAGAGAACCTTTGATTAAAGATACCAACTTTTTAACCGGAGCAATATTGAAATCCTTTCCCAAGAAATCCTTAATGATATTGTTAAGTTTGAAGTTATTGACTCTTGTTTTAACACCTGCATTTCTAATAGCAGCAAAGCCGAATGCGTGAAATGTTTTTGCTTCTACGCCTTCGGGTAGTCTTTCTGCAAGTTCTGTTGCTATTGATTTATTGAATGCTAAAAAAGCGGCCTTATTATTACCGATTTTATTAGCGGCTTCTACAATAGTTGTAGTTTTACCTGTTCCTGCACCTGCATTAATTATAATGTGGTGGTCTGTGTTCTCTATACAATCAAAGATTGCTTTTTGCTGTTTTGTATGTTCCATTTTTATTACCTCCCTTCAAAGGGAATATGATTTATTTCTTTATAATGAAAAGAAATACGACTAATGCACCTTAATGAAAAGGTGAAAATAGTGTGCAAAGTTTTCATTTTTATCCTGAAAACTTTCGTGAATATGAAGAGAGAGGGGAGTCAGCGAAAATCAATTCGCATTTACATTAGTAGCCCCCTTGACTCAACCCTCTCTCAAGAATGATTCTCAATACCATGAACTAAATTAATTCATGACATAATTAAGTTGAAAAAGTGAAATGAATCCGCTTTCCAACTGTTTGAATCAACCTGTGCATGTCGGGGCGTATAAGGGGTCGGCTCACCCCCCTTTGAGTTTTGACTAACCCCTAAAAATTTTCAATTGAAGAAAGAAAGGTAAATGACCCATGATGCAAGGCCAACGACAATACTGCCCCAAAATAGTCTTAGTCGGACATTGTTTGGGGGATTACATTTCTTCTTCAAGCAATAATGACTTGTTGATATTTTTCCTTTATGAACATAAGATTCCAATAGGTGATTAGAACCTTCGGGTATATCACACCCGCAACTTTGGCATATCAAATCCTTCTCGGCTTTTACATATACTTCTTCAACAAGTCTCATTTTATCACATCACTTAAATTGAAAACAAAGGGAGGCGAACCTCCCAATGTTTCATTCCGCTAACGCAAGGTTAGCCTATATATCTTTAACGCAGTAAAGATGTGCTAATGAACAAAGACAAACTTTGCTTATTCGGTTGTTCCTAATAGAGATTCAACCGTTCCATCCCAAGTGCCATCTTTATACATTTTACTTAGGTTATTACGGGTTCTCTTAACAACTGCCGAAGCATAATCGCTTGCATCATCATATTGACCGCCACCACTCTTAATGTGTTTCATGGTGATTGCACCAATAATAGCATCGTGGTTATAATAATTCATAGCCGCTTCTTCTACTACTCCGCATATTTTGTCAATTGATACTCTAACGCTTGCCGGAACTGCTGACTTTTGACCTCTCTTGAAAGGTGTTCCGTCTCTTCCCTTCAAAAGAGCCTTTAGTGCGCCTTTAGCCGCTACTCTTTCGTTGGCGTTATTTGTTCCGATTTGAAGGTTTAGTTCAATGACTTGTTTAAGTCCTGCATCTAAACCTGTGTCTGCTTCAAGGTATTCTCTAACCTCTATTACGAGGCTATCCCATTGTGTGTTATCCATATTATCTTACTCCTTGCCCTTGTGGGCTATTTTAGACAATTGATTACCATATATAAAGGAGTTCAGCATTGAAGGCCAATGAGGGTTTTTACAAGTTTTTCATTAGAATAAAATGCGGGCCTCCTGAATAATGCGGCTTATTTCACATTTTTCTAAATTAAATTAAATATTCTAAATTAAATCTAATAACATGAATTAAAATTATTTAACTATAATGATTCGCCAATGAAACAACTTTGCTCCGTAGTTGATTGAGACAAGTCTCGCATTTGTCTCATCATGAGAATAATGAGTTATGACCCATAACCCCTAAGAATCTTTGGAGAAGTGGGTAAAATAATTCGTCTCATCTCGTCTCATGAAAATCCCATATATATTTCTCTCTAAATATGCCTCTTATCCTCTCCCAAGAGAGAGAAGAAGATAGATAGATAGATATGAGATATATGAGATTATGAGAAGTATTAATATTCTTTATAGTTATACACTATAACTCTCAAGAATCTGCCCCTATTCGTCTCGTCTCATTGTGAGATTCGATGAGACACATTGATTAGATTACTATAATATAGGTATATGAATAAGAATATGAATTAATATAAGGCCAATTGAAACACACCACTTTTCATATGAACTTTTTTCTCACCCAATTAATTGAACCTGTTGTTGTTTGAATATATATTCCTAATTAGGCCAAACATGCGCTTAACGATATAATACAACCATATGGTTCATTCTGCTTTGCACGAAGGCAACCATATACGCCCCTTAACCCTGTATATTGCTACAAGGGCTGAAACTGTGGCTTTACCAACAAACGAAAAGGTGAATAATATGAAACAAGCAAATTGGAAATTGAATACAAATAAAGTGCGAGTTTGGGCGGAAAATCAACCCCCAAGTGATAACCTACAAGCAGTAATGCTATCTCTAACTCTTGGAGATTCTGCAAATACTGATGAATTAAGAAGTACCTATTGGACAGCAATTCGTTCAATAGGTTCAACAATGGATGGTTTTCCGTCAGCCCGTCGTGGCCGAGAATCAACATTGACAGAAGAACAGGAAATTGTTTTGGCGACTGTGGAGCAAAAAATTATAGATGCTTTTGCGGAAATCCCTACTGACTACCATGAATTACTACTTTCTGTCATCGTTCCACATGGAAGAACGGGCGGAGTATATGCTAACTACGATGAATTGGTTGCTTACTACAAGAAATCTGCTCATAACTATATGATGCAATCAATCAAAGACGGAAGATTTGATGGTGTAGCGGTTAATAAGGCCGGTATTCCTCAAATAACCCCAAGACCTACTAAGGCTGATATGGAGGTTTCGGAAGAAGAGTGAGACTACGGGATTCAGCCCTCGTAGCCCCCATGTGGGGGTAGATGCAAAGCACGACCATATGGTAGGAAATAACTTTGGAATTACTACCATAGCCGCTTATAAAGGCTATTAGTCGCTTAAGAGGTTTTAAAATGAGAAGTTTTTACAAATGGTTAGATAATAGAGTAGATGATGAAAATAACTGGATTAAAGAGGATTATGGAATTAGGTATTTCTTATGTCCTGATGTTATATCCGAAAACTTTGTTGAATCGGGTTCAATAACTGTTGAGGAATTTGAAGAAGATAATTTTGAGGTTTTGCACCCTGTCTTTAAAGAATGGTCTAAAACTGCTAAACCCTTTTCTGTTTCTCAAAAAGACATTGACGAATACATCAAAGAACACAAAGCAGAAATGCGAATGAGGGCGATGGAGTCCGGCTATCATAATTTTGCTGATGATGGCGAAAGAACTTATTATTGGTGAATAAGTTCCCCTATGACCGATTTTAAAAAATCGTGAGGGTCTTAGCAAAGTAAGACCATATGGTAGTAACTTTGTGAATAGCCAAGATAAATGGTGATATATTCCTATTACCATGAACGAGTTGAAAAGACCGAGAGTAGAAGATTATGACATGACAACACAACATGAGCAATTTTTTGCTGATTTTGAAGCATATCAGGAAGCACTAAAAATAGAGAGGTTTGAAATTGCTCTCAAAGAAGATTATGGAATTGACGAAGAAACATGGACTAATACACCTGATAAGATGAAGGCACTATTGGCAGATATGCATGAAAAATCAATGAACCATGCTTGGTTGATGGAAGAATTGGAATGTTGGAGAGACAATATGCCAATTTGAGTGCCTTCGGGCCGAAAAGACAAAGCACGACCATATGGTTGTAATGGCTTTGCCCTTGTTTAATTACAACCTTATCCGCCCCTCAAGCCCATTAGTCGGCACAGGGGCTAAAAGTGCGGATTTACTTTATTTGAGGTGAAAAAACATGAAAATAGAAAATTGGAATAAGAATATAGGAGAAGTAGAGGTATGGCTGAATCGTGAAGATAGAGGCGATGCAGGACAAGCGATTGGATTATCTATTACATTAGGTAATGCATGTGGAAATGATGATTTGCGTTCAACATATTGGACAGCAATTAGAAGCATAGGGAGTTTATTTGAAGACTTCCCAAAAGCGAGAAGAGGCCGAGAATCAGCATTACCGGAAGAAATGGAAGCACATGCGGTTTCTGTGAAGAATGCGGTTTATACTGCCTTTGCGGATATTACTAATGCTGAATTACTAATGACTGTAATACTACCACACGGCAGAACAGGTGGAGCATATTCTTCAATACAAGAATATGCGGAGAAAATGGCGAAAACTGCTTATGATAACCTTGTAAAAGGCCATAAGGAAGGTCGTTGGGATGGTTCGATGAATGGTGAAATCCCATCATTAACCCCACCTCCGGTTAAAACCAAAGAAGGAGGCGAAGAAGAGGAATGATGCTCTTTTAGCCCCTGAAGCCCCAAAAGTTGGGGTTTCATTACATTGGCAAAGCACAACCATATGGTTATGACGGCTTTGTTGCATAACCCTATGTATGAATTATTTTGATTAGGTCATGCGAAAGATAACAAGCGATGCAGTAAGAGCCTTTAGGACTAAACAACCATTCAAGCGAGGAAATACTCAAGTTAAGGTATTTGATAATTCGGTCGGATTATTTCTTCATGGTAATATGATTGCTGAATATACGGCTGACGGTGGATTATACATAAATGATGGTGGCTGGCAATCAAACACAACAAAGGAACGCTTAAACGGTTTGCCTAATGTTTTTGTTTATCAAAGAAATTTTCAATGGTATTTGAACGGTGAAGCGTGGACAGGCGATTGGACATTAGTATGAAGGTGATAAAATGAATAGAGTAAGAGAATTAGAAGATAAAGCAACGAAACTATATTTAAATCAAATAGAATGGCAAAGAATCATTGAAATGCTCTCAAAAGATGAACAGGATGAATACTGGCGTTTAGTCAATGAGAGATGTGGCTTTTAAAGCCCCCTTCGGGGTATATCCAAAGTCCTACCATATGGTTGAGTAAACTTTGTGTTAAGCGAGAACCGCAAAAGCGGCTCAAGCGGTGTTTATCAGCGTTTGTAGTGTTGATTACTGATAAATCGACGGATTTCTGGGAGAGCATTTGTCAATCTGTCGCCACCTCTAATCGTAATTCTCATTCCTGTAAAATCGCTGGTAAGTTTAGCGGGTAAATCATGCTGATGAATAAATTCTGTAATTTTCGGAATACAGAATAAACCGTCTGCACAGGTAGTAATAATCAACTTATCGGCTCTATCATTAAACAAATCTTGCGTTAATACTGCTCTCATGGTATATAGCGATTATAACCATTAATAGGGTTCGCTCGTCGAGACGGAACAAAGTTGCCGAACCATATGGTTGTTATTGCTTTGCACATAACTAAACCCTATACGCCCCCTAAGCCCAATTACTGTTCGGTGGCAATCGGACACGGAGATGACTGAATAAGAATTTGTAAAAGAGTTTTAAGGTAGCCATATCGGGGTGCTTCCCGCATTTAGGGTTAATCAAGCGGTTTAGTCGCTGACTTGGTTAATTACGGTGATTAAGGTCGTAGATTAGCAATCGCTGACTATATGGTGTTGAGTGTGCAAAATCCAAAAGATTGATTCTTTTACGACCAACACACTCATTTGGGTATTCAATTAAATCCCAACTCCACCCTTACATTCCATTGGTTTATTAGTGGCCATAAACACTAATGGAAACAAAGCCGAAACACAGCGTAGTAAGACATAGAATGGGAAACAAATCTAAGGAGGCTAGCCGAATTAGAGACGGAAACAAGAAAAAATGCAGTTAATCGGATATGTATGGAGTAGGCGGAGTTTCTTCAATTCAAGGTGATTAAAATGAGAAAAGCACAAAAGAACGGACTAAGAAAGGTTAAGCATAATTCGGATATTCAACAAATCCGTAAACAGATTAAACATGAAAGTAGAAAGAAATACTTAGCACAGTGGCAAGACCCAACTAATTTTAGAAGTAATGCTTATGCTCAAGTTACATTCAAGGGATATAAAACTCCTAAACAAATTAAGGCTAGAGTGAAGAAAATGAAAGGTAAGAAAGTTAAAGGTAAAATATCAATATCAAGCCTTTGGAGTTAAATCTCCCCGCTTTGGTGCGGTAAGTGCAAAGCATTACCATATGGTTGTTATGAGGCTTATGAGAACATCAGCGAGACTATTCATAGTGCATAATCACGAAACATTGAATAGAGGCATTAATGACGAAGGATATAGCCTTTAGAATTAAACATTGAACAGTTGCGTAATGCCTTTTTTATTCATCTATTAACCGCTATAAACAATCATTCTACAAACTTCGGAATAATAGCCCTTTATGCATTTTGCATATCCTGTTATACAACCATATGGCTTTGTATCAAAATTTTTTATTTATACAAGTTTAAATGAAATCGTTCTAAACCACCTATTTTGAACCATTAAATTTAAACTTTATAGCAGTTTGGCCACTACTTTAACCATAATAAGAGATACTGAGGATAATACTGATAAACAATAATATATTAAACATTTAATCTTAATCGTGAAACAATTAGCATTTAATTCAAACAGCCAGCCGTTTATATTTAAATTATATCATTTTATTCTGTTTATATAAATCTATAGAAAAAAATGAAAACGCTAGTGCCAAATAAATTCCGCCATATTTTTTGAGAAATTTAAGGGTTATGCCGAAAAAAAATTCCGGCCATTTTTTTGGGGAAATAGAAAGGTATAAACGATTAAACTTAGTGCGAATTAAAAAGGGTGATTTAATGACAAGATGTAATTACCTTGATTCATGGTTTGATTCTAAGTCAAAAGAGTTAGATGAAGCAGAATCTAAAGCCAAAAAAGACTTAATCACAGGTGATAAGAAATGAATTGGCGTAGTATTCTAAAAGAGGATAAAGACACCTTTACTTTTGATGAAGATGGAAAACCTATGACTCTTGAAGAGTGGTCTAATAAAGATGAAAATGATTATCAAATATATCAACAAAATATGAGAGGAAATATAGGTAGTAAATGGGAGTCGTTAAAAAGAGATAATTTGCTAAGGGGTGGAAAAGAACCCAAAGAGGCAATTGTTCAATTTTTAGAAGATATAGAAAGTGGAAAACCTCCTTTCGACCATAAAATGACTCAAAAAAAGTTTGGAATAATGGTGCGTCATTATATGAAAACATACGGTCTTGGTAGATTTAAGGAAGAATATGATGAAAGAATGGCAGAACAAGAAGACACAAGGGGAAGCAAAGCAGGTGAACCGCCTTCTGTAAGACCTGCCACTTACACACCGTATAAATTTAGAGGACAAGAAAATAAATTTTAAGGAAGTGAAAAAATGAGTTGGAGAGACATAGTAAGAAAAGGTCATTGTGGAATGGAGAAAGGCAACTGTGGTTGTGCTTCATGTGAAAAACAAGAATTGGAAAAGAAACTTATTGGTAATCAAAAGAAAATTGATGCTAACAAAGATGGTAAAATAACAGGCGAAGATTTTGCTATGTTAAATGAGACTAAAAAGGCCAAAATGGAATGCCCTAAATGTAAAGGAAAGGGTTGTGAGCATTGTAAGAATAAAGGCTATCATTCTAAATCAAAGCCAAGAGGCGCATTTACAGACCAAGAGTGATTAACATGATTTGGCAAGATGTCGTGGCTAAATACACTGAAAAAGATGTTGAGCATAGAGTTCAAAAAACAGGATATTGTCGCAGATGTCAAGAAATGGTAACTAAATATCAAAGATGCAATTTAAGCCTACCTTCACCAAAAGCAGGAATAAAGCCATCTTGTCCAATGAAGGAGGAATAATTTTGGATTGGTTTGAAATTATAAAAGTTGAAGATATTGATTTTGATTTAGACCCCGAAGCAAGAGGTTTTGGGTATTTTAAATTTGAACCTGTTAGTTCGGATAAGTTTGAGGAAATATTAGAAAAGCCAAACCCGACAGTATTGGATTTTTTAGAAAAGAAAATTAGAATTAATCCGTCTAAAATCTATTCCTATCTAAAAGAAAGATTAGGTAAAGAACCAACAGATAAGCAAATAATGGAATGGGTAAAAAGAACCATTATGCACGAAGCAACTCATGGCGGTATGGCAGAAGAACAGTTTGAAATGGCCGACCAACAAACAGAATATGGAGCATTTACAGGTCAATTCCCTGATAGCACATATCTAAGAATAAAACAATATTTACAACACCCTGCAACAAGAGAACAAATAATAAATCCATTGGGTGCGATGATGATTGGTCTTGATGATATGGGGGCTTACCAAAAGAACTCTACAAGGGTTCTAAGAGAAGTAATGACATTTGTTGATTCTTTGACTGATAAAATTAAAAATAAGGGAAAAAGAGAAGAGGCAAGGGAACTTTTAACAAGATTAGAAGTTTTAGCAAGAAAGGCCGGAAAGCCACATATTAGAGATGTTGATGTTCAAGATATTACAGTTTTAATGGATAGATATGGTGAAAAGTTTGAAGATGTTATTATGGAAATGTTTAGAAGTATTCTTCACTATGATGCTAAAGATGTAGATTTTAGTCGGGAAAGGGCTAAAGACTTTGAAAAACAGGCAACAACTGTAATGTCCACAACTGCCGGATTTGAAAGCAGACCGAGATATGGTAAGAAAAAGGAGGAAGAAGAAGATGGTAAAAGAAACTAAGAAAAAGAAGGAGTTTCAAAATCACAAGGGAAACAAAGTGAAGCAAACTCAAGATTTTCCATTTATTGAAAATTTTAACAAGTGGCGAACTAATTGTCAGCAAATTAGTGGTGGCGACCTTCAAGTAAAGAATATACCTAATCTTTACAATATGCTAAAGAATCATTTGAAAGACCCATACATTAGAGGCGGTAGTCGTAATGATGGAAGAGATGGTGAAGGAGCAGTTCAATTTTTGAATGTTATAGAAGGATTTGTAGATAATCCCGATAATTTATTTACTGTTCAACAAGCACAACTAATAGCAAGAATGGCTAATACTTTAGAAAAAATGAAAGATACAGGAAAAGACATAGGAGGCGACACTCCGGCTTATGACCCTGCATTTATTTTATTTACTGAAAAGCCAAAAAGCGCAACCGGAGAAACACTCGCAGTAAGAGAAGTTCAAGGACATTATGCGACTGAATGGTATGCTGAAAGAAATGAAGGTGTTAGCGCAGTTCCTAAAGAATGGCTTGCAGGAAATAATCCTCCACACCAAGCATTATTTTCCGAAACTGCAACAAAATATGCTAAACCAAAAGGTCTTCTGTATATTATGAAAGACGCAGAAAACATGGAAAAAGAAACTGATTTAGAGGTAGAAGTTGATACGATACCAAGCGGAGTTGATGAAGTTGATATTGATGAAATTAAGTCTGTTGAGGATTTCTTTAATGGTGTAATTAAGAATACTGCTTTTTGGAACGCAGGTGGAAAACTTCTTGTTAATAAATTGAGGTCGGAATTACAGGCTACGGAGTTTAAAGTTAAACCTAATGAGCAAAACCCAATTAGGGAAATAGCAAATCTTGGAAGAAAGGAAGAAAGAGATGCACTTGTTGGTAATGTGATTAGTTTCAAATTAACTGCTACGGCATTACCTATTATTGGTTTAGTTGATAGAGCATTAAAGAGAGCCAATACCAATAAAGCACCAAACGGATTTAGAGCATGGCAGAATGCAAGAAAGGGTGGATTCGATTATAGAAAAACTGCAAGAGAAAAGTTCGGTGAAGATACAGGAAAATATAGCCCCGATGCAAAAATAATTTCTAAGATGTGGCAACAACTTTTATGGAGGAATTAACATGTGGCAAGATGTAATTAAAATAAGAGATGCAAGGCAGACTGTGGAAAGACTTGATGATTATGATTTTAATGATGTGATAGGTAGTGAATTTGATTATGTCATGGTCGGAATTAGGAAAAAATATTATCCACATTTTGATGAAGATAGAAAAGAAAAATTTGATATGCTCATACATAAGACTGGAAGATTTTTAAATCAATTTGATTATCGAAAGACTCTTAGAGGCGTTAAGGGTGTTAAGAAAATGGTTAATCAATTTGATTTACCCGACCTTGATTATCTAATAGAACTATTAGAACTCAAGGAAGCCCAACCCGAAACCAATTCTTAAGGTGATTATTATGTCAGTTGTTCGTAAAAGGTGTGGTCTTTGTCAGCATGAAGATAGAGAAGAATTAGAGCGTATGCTTGAAACAGGCGAAACCACCTGCGATGAATTAGATACAAAATATAATTGGAGAAGTGGAACTGCGGCTCAACATCAAAGAAATCATATGGGCGATTATAAAATGTCGTCTAATCCAAAGTGCGCCCTTTGCATAGACCCAATGAGAAAGCACTATGAACAAGCAATTAATGAAGGTAGCATTTCAACAGAAGCAGTTGCCACCGCACTAAATACAACACAGGCTCAAATTCAAAGACATATGAAACATCATTTGATGCCTATTGTTCAAGAATCAGCCGCTATGATGATAGCAAAAAGAGAAGTAAATGAAGTTGATTTACTTTCTAACAATGTTGCTAAATTAGATACACGATTAGAACAAGTATTCAATGAGTTAGGAAATGACTTAGACCCAAAGATGATTGACGCTTTAACAAAACTCGCAAGAGAAATTAGAGAGTCGCTAAAATATCTTATGGAGTTCAAAGGTAAATTGGTTCACAAGAGACAAGATACAATTGTTATCGCCCAAATGCAAATAGTCCAAGAAGTCTTAGCCCAAAACAATCCGGAGATTTGGTTAGACATTAAGAAGAAAATGCAGGAGAAATTACAATGAGTTGGATAACAATATTAAAAATGCCAAAAATATCTATTCCAGATTATGATATTAATTTTGAATATGACCCCGACAGGCTAAAGCAAATAATTGAAGATTGGGATAAACAAAACCCTGCGACTGTTATACATATTGAAATTTCAAAACCCGACCCCGCAGAAAGAATGTTTGATGCGAATAATCCTGAAAAAAACCCAATTAGATTTTCAAGGTCGGGTTCACAGAAGTTTGTTTCCGAAAGAGTTAGGTTCATTACAGATAGACCGATTGATGAACAAAGCGGGCTATATCAAAAATTAAGAGATGAAGGCTACAAAGTATGGGATAAAAATGCTGATTGGATTAGAGCAAATTATCAAAATAAATTAGGTAATTTGGTTATCCCCGATACTGCCAAGTATTATGCTATTGGTGTAAGTAAAGAAGTAGCAGATAAACAAAGAAAGAAATATCCCGAAAGAGATTTCAAGAGGCCGGACAGGTCAAGAAAGACAGAAGATATTGAAGCATGGAATGAAACTAAAAGTAAATATGGTTTAGATAAAGTTCAAGGCTTTGCTAAATTTATAATAGATGTTTTAGAAAAAGACCCTATGTTTAAAAAATTCAACAAACAACACCTATTGGAACTTGAAAATTCTTCCCGTTTAGTTCAAAATAGAATAGATGCAGATGATGTTGTTGATTCGGCTAATAGAGCCTTAAGGGGAGCATTTGGAAAAAACAAACATGATTTGTATTTAAGACAACAACTGCCAATAAACAGGCGTTGGGTAAATCAAAATATTTTTATACCTGTTCTAAGAATGAAAATAAAAGAAGAAACAGATTATTTAAATTCAGATAAATACAAAGAAGAACAAAGAAAACTACAAGAGTACAGGAAAACCCAAGCGGCTGAAAGGGCAAGAAAAAATAATGATTATGGCAGAAATCGTTTCGCAAGAGAAAAAGGAAAAAGAAATCCTTCGCTAAAAGAACGAAAAAAAGAAGAAGAATTGGCGGCTGAAAAAAGGAAAAAAGAAAAAAAGGAAAGAAAAAGAGCATATCGTGAAAGAATGGAAAGGGTAAAACCAAGAAGAGGTTTCAAGAAGGCTTGGTTTGATATAATTAAGTGGGATTAATATGTCTTGGAAAAATCAAATCAAAAAATATGATATGGTTAATGAGATTAAGAAGGCTCTACGAATAATTGAAGATTTGAAACAAGAATACAAAGACGGTAGAATCCAAAAATTAGAAGATATATTTTATGACGCATTAGAAAATTTAAGAGGTTATAGGTGGTAATATGGTTTGGGAAAGAATAATTAAAAAAGACGAAAAAGAATGGGAAGATTTAGGCGATGTTCTTACAGGAGAATATGACTATGAAAAATGGAAAGACAAACCAATCCCCAATGAATTAAAAGAACTACAAGCATTGTATAATACCTCGCCACCCGATGCTAAAAGCGATATTAAAATTCTTTTTGAATCTGCCAAAGGCCAAAGTAATAATAACAAACAACAGGTTTTTGATTTAATTAAAGTTATTCTGCGAGCAGTTAATGGAAAGTGATTCAATGTCTTGGTTTGAATTATTAAAAATGATTCCGTTAGATAACTTTACTTTAGGTTATGTTATAACTAACGCCAAAGAAACTGAAAAGGCAATAAAAGAAATAGAAAATCTATCAAAGACTCCTAAAGCACTTAAAGAATTATTAAGAAGTGTTGAAAATAAACAGTTAGATTTACAGAATTTAAAAGATTTATACGGTCAGCCTCCACATGGCGACCAAACTTTAGAACAAATGAAAGAAAATGTTCAAAAAATAAAGGAAGCGGCACGATTTTTGACAACCGATGAAGTCAAAGAGTTAGTAAATGAAGCAACCGAAGCAAAAAGAAATAATAATCACCAAAGAGTTGATGAAATTTTAGAAAATATAGACCAAAATGCTGATTTGTCCGTCTCTACTCTTAAAAGAAATAGAGACTTAAGAGATAAATTAGATTTATTGAGAATGAAAGGCAATAAATCGACTATAATTTTTGATAATCCTCCAAAAAACAAAAGTTTAATCAAAGAATTTGCTAAATTAATCAATGGAACAGTAAAGGGTGATGGGATTTTAGTTAATTTTAAGTCGGAAAGTGAAATTGTTGCCTTAATGTCAATAAAAATGAACAAAAAGCGAGATAAAGTTTTAGATTCTCCGGAAGTTGTTAAAAGAAAAGAACAAATTAAAATAATTTACAACAAAATGCAAGGAGAAGAGAGAAATTTGGGTATGAAACTCAATATTGGCGATAACAATATTGAAATTGACGACTTAGTTAGACAAAAAAAGATATTTGTCGCTTCAAATAAAAAATTAGAATTAATTGAGCCATTTACAGGTGCTTCTGTAATAAAATATGTTAGAGCAGTTGATAAAACTAAAGGTAGTGTAAGAGCATTTAGGCCAACAACCCTTCCAAATAGAAGAAGTCTGCCTTCTGTTCTATTTTTAGAAAAATCAAGTTCAAATAGTATGAATTTGAATCCATATTCTTCTTTAGTTATAACAAATGACTTTTCAAATAGCGCAACATGGCAAAAACAATTCTTTGATACACTAAGAAGTAATGAAATGTTAAGTATAAAAGAGGCTGAACAGATAATTGTTGAAGAAATCTATCAAGCAGTTATAGCAGATGAAGAAAGAACAATTAGTAATCTATATGTTGGGAGTCTTATTGGAGAAAACGGCATTCAAGGTGCAAAAACTAAAACCAAGAAGGCTGTAAAAAAAGAAATTAGAAATTTTATAAATTCAAGCAGGATTTTAGGAAACCAAGTAGAAGATGCTAAACTAAATCTACAATCCGAGCAACTGCAATACTTGGGCGAGGACTTTACTATTCAAGAAGCAAATAATTTTGAAAAATTCTACAAAACTCTAAGCGAAAGCGACCCCGAAGATTTTCCAATGGATGATTTAGAAATTAAATACTTTAGAAACGGTAGAGCGTTAGACTCCGAAGAACCTCAACCTATTTTAGAAGATGGTGTTCCAAAAAGAGATAATGAAGGTAATATTATTTTTGAAAAACTAAATATTAGAACTTATGCTAACCATGCTTCGGTATCTTTAGCCGGAGAAAAAATTAATCCAAGAGATGCTTATAAAATAGGAATGAAAGCAACGAGCCGTGATGCTCCGGAATCTGCTAAAGGAAAAATTGATGATTTAATCAAGGACTTAGAAGAAAAAATACGCAAGGCTAAGGAAAAGTTAGGTAAATATTCTAAATTTAGTGCAGAAAATTTGCCTAAAGATGATGAAGGCGAGCCAACTATGAAACCTCTTCAACTACAAGAACTACAAGAAGCAACAAAAAGAAATATTGCCCGTTATGAAATGAGGCTAAAACAAACTAAAGATAGAAAGACCTCCGGCAAAACATTAACAGACTTTGGCGAACAAACCGCAAAATTAAGAGATGAACTTTTAACAACCGATGATTTTGCAGATTATGTTGTTTCTATGTCAAGAAAACTAAAGGATAAAGGGGGATTAGAAGCGTTTGTTAATACTATTGATAGGTCAGCAAGTGCTTTAGATAAGATAACTCCGGAAAGAAGTTTAAGTTTCCTTGCACAAATGGCTGAACATACTAATAACAATGAAATAAGAGAAGCCTTTATTAAAATTGATTCTAACGCAGAAATAGCGAAAGCCGAAGCACAGAAGTTAAATGAGCAAATGCCTAATATACTAAAAACAATGCAGGAAGAATTAATAGGGGCTTTTAAGAATAAACTACAAGAATTTGTTGATAAACCAGCGACTTTTCCCGACAATCAAGTAATAAATGCAAAGAAACAATTTATCAATGAAAATCTAATAAGATATGCAGACGGAACAGAAGAGGAATGATATTATGGCACTAAGCGAAGAAGAAATAAAAATGCTGAATTTGTCTGCCGAAAAAGTAAATGAATTAGCAACTTCTAATCCATTAACACGAAGACAATTGATTTCTAAATTAGTTAATCAATTTAAAGATAAACTAAAAGACGAAGCAAGGACAATTGACGATACAGAAGAAAGACAGGCTATGCTTAACTCCTTAGAAGAAAAAGGAAAAGAAGTTAGAGAACATATTAAAAATCGTATTAACGAAGAGGGTAGGGGAGCAAGGGCTACTCAATCCTCTTTTAATATGTTATTAAAACCATTAACACAAATGAATCTGTATGCAGACGGCCAATTGATTAATGAAAACTATCTTATGAATGAAGAAATAAAAGGAAAAATAGACATAAGAAATCCCAAGCCGGAACTATTAGATAGACCCGATGTTGAAAGAATGCTAACTGCCGAAGGAATGACGGAAGCATTTAGGAAAAATGTCCAAAAAATTCTACAAACTCTTGGAGATATTGCCAATGTTAGAGAGTATGTTCAACTTAAAAGCAAATTTCCACGCAACAAATTTTTAGGCGCAATCAATGTTTCTAAAAAACAAAATAGAATGCAAGTTTATGATTATTGGGCGGATATAGGCAAAAAATATGATGATTTTGAAAATGATTTAGCGGCATTTTTTGTTGCAGTTAAAAATATTGAATGGGAAAATGCATCAGTAGAAAAATTATTTGAAAAATTATACAACGATGTAAATGATATTAACTTAGAATATATCGCAGAATTTACAGATGTTGAAGAAGAATTTTTAGCCCCAAAGCACAGATTTTTTAATTTGGTTGCATATAGAATGATGTTAGAAGGTTTAACAAGAAGAGAAGATGCCGAATCAAATTTTGGTGAAGAAGGAGAAACCCCCAAAGACCAACAATATGCTGATATTAACCAAAAATTAAGAGAAGAGTTGGAATCGGGAATAGCAGGTTCAAGTAGCACAGAAGGCGATACAATAGATATAGAAAATTATAGAGATGAATTGTTTGATGAGCCAAAATGGGAAGAAGATTATGAAAGCATATTTGGTGCGGCAGACCCTCTATTGATTTATGAATATCAAAAAGGAGAAAGACTGATTGCTATTAATGATGAAATGGAAAGAGTTTTATTAGAACTTTTAAGAAAAGTTGAAGATGCAATTGATGAGGGGAAGGGTGTTTCATTAGACACATCAACAGATATTGAAAATTGGTTTGATGAGATAGATGATACTACGACTCTTGATGATGGCGATGTTAAAACAATGGCATTACCAATTTCTGTTTTGAGTAATACCACTTTCGCTAAACTATATGATGAGAACAAATTTAAATCAATAGCAAATAACAAAGATATAGGTTTAGATAATCTTGATAAAATTAAATATTTCTTTGGTGATTTATACAATCTTTTGAGTAGTGAAGATTTTAGAGCAGAAGTTGAAGCAAGAACTACAAAAGGAAGAAGGAGAGGTTCTGTTCAAGATTATAGAGAAGCAAGAGGAACGGATTTGGAAGGATTAACAGGAAGTGCAAAAGTTCCAATGTCATTAAATCAAAAAGGAGAATTTAGGGGAGAGTTTGCTAAATTCCAAAGCGAACTACAAAAGATGATGGATTCAGCAATTGATTATTTCTTTGACCCGTTGTATAGTGGATTACTACCATTAGAAATTCCTCGTTTTGGTTCAAGTATTGGGTCAAAAGTTATGCAGACTTTAAGTTTAGATTTAGGATTAGAAACTGTTATGTCGGCTTCATATGATACCCTGTTTGAAGGTTCAGTAGAAGAAGTAGATGAAGGAGACTTAAGAGCAATTGCTGATTTCTTAGATAATATATTTATGCCGAGCGTTAAAATTGATGCTGATATTATTACAGAAGGAGAGTTTGCGGCAGAAGCATTAACTGAAATTTTTGGAAAAGAGGAAGCAAATAACAATTATTGTGCGGCTTTAATTCATCATTTTATGGAAGATATAGGGGATTTAAGCAGGGCAGAAAATGATTTTGATGGAAAGACTATCAAAGAAAGAGCCGATTTGTTTGATAAGCAATATATGGCGAGAAAACCATTCCCTGTATTTGCACTTCCTCATTGGCTTGACATGAATCAAGGTATTCTAACAAAGAAAAGTCCTGCTATGAAAACAGAATACAACAGACTCAAAACTATCTTTGAAAGCGCACAAACTGACCTACCTGTTCTATTGCATAAACTATTGAAAGCACATGACGCAGTAAGAGAACAATTAGGGAAGCCTCTTGTTTATGGTTATGTTCCACTAAATGAATATGGAATCGAAAGAGTCATTAATAAGATGCAAGTTGATGAAAACATTGACTTGACAATGTTTGAAGTGGAGCAAATTGTAAAGGCGGTTGATTCACATAGCAATATTTCAACAGAATACGGAATTAGTAAAGAGCAAGTTTATTTGATTAAAGCAAATTTTAGGTGATAATATGACATGGAAAGATATACTAAAAATGACATTTGATGAGGCTTCAAATAAAGCCACTAAAATAATGATGGAAAGATATAACCCCGATGGAATGGCGGGAGTTGCGATGGATTTCGCTACAATTCCAAAATATAGAGAAGAATATAGTAATTTAGTTCAATCATTTATGAAGGAAGAAGATTTACCGGAAGATGTAAAGAGAGCAAGAGAAAGAGTTAGGCAAGGACTACCTTCAAGAGAGCAACCTCTTATTCCTCAATTTGATGATGAAAATAGAATGAAGAAATCAAAGAGTAATTTGCCCGATGAAGCAAAAGAAGCAATTGAAAAACTTACTCAACAATTAAAAGAGGCATTTGAAGGAATAGACCATGAGTTAGTTATGACAGTTTTGCTGAATTTAAATAAAGATGGTAAAAGACTCGCTACAACTCAAAAAGAATTAGTTGATATGATGGTTGAGAATACTATTAAACGCCTTAAGTCCGATAGATTATACAGGTGATGTTATGTCAAGTTGGGAGGATTTTTTGAAAGCCCGTTATTATGACGGTGCTATGCAAACTAATCCTCAATTAATAGCACAACAACTACGACAAGATTTTAGCAAAGCCCCTTCATTACACAAAGCGATTACTAATTTTGTTCCTATGATAGAAGAATACGCCTTAAAGGATAAGGCAAGAGCCAGTAGATATATGCAAGTTGCTGAAACTCTAAGAAAAGTGGCGGGAGAAATTAAAGACTTGATAGTTGAATACGAGAGGTCTTGATTTGTTCAAAGAAATGTCTAAAGAAGAACTCCAACAACTATGGAGTGAAACTATGGGCGATAAGCCATTTCCTATGAACAGGTCGGAAAATTCCCCTTTAGATTCTTTTTATCCGATTGATAAATTTATAGTTTTTATGAAAGAAGGCAAACCAATTTCCGGACTTGGCTATTCTACAAGAGATGGTTTTAGTCTTAGAGGCGGAGCATTTACCATACCCGAAGAAAGGGGCGAAGGAGTTTATAAAAAAGTATCACAGGAAGCGGATAGAATAATCCCAACTCCTTATATTGCAGGTTTTTCTTCATCTAATATTAGTTCAGCAGAATGGAATCAAACAGCAAAAGATAACGGTTGGTCTATCAAACCGACTGATGAAGAGTTAGGAGAGTATGCGAATAATCCAACAATTAAAGCATTCAAAGACTATTATGATAATCACCCAAAGGGGGCATCTTGGGGAGTCAAAGGACTATCTATGAAAAAGTGGTTTAGTATTCTCAAGTCATATAGAATGGAAATGGGTTCAGCAGGATATAATGTTCTTGATGCTTCGGGTAAAGTTTTGAATTACAAAGGACTTAGCCGTTCACAAGCAAAGACTTTTATTACAGAATTACAGGAAGGAAAGGATGTAAGCAGGTTCACTACAAAACCTCGTAAATCTATTAGGGGTAATTGGTTTAATCAATTGAAAAAAAATAATTTAGAAAATATTGTTAAGGTTTTGCCTCCAAGCCATTATTTTGATTATGCGTCAGCCGTAGAAAATGATGGTTCTCATATTCCTTATCCGCCAAAGGCATATGATTATGGAACAGTTAGAGTTATCGTAAGGGGTCATTATTTAAAAGGAGTTCATGGAAATCATGGAACTTCTAATAAAAATACTGATGAAATTGAAAAATGGGTTGATTGCGTCAAAGACCTCGCTCAAGGAAACTATTGGTTTTATAGAAAAGAAGATGTAAATAATTATGAAATTATTTTAGTAGATATTTATACTACAAAAGGAAGAAAAATAGCAGGAACAAAAAAAGAATTTAATCGTAATATGAGAAACCCCGAAACCGGAGAATTAATAACAAAAATAATTGTTTTTACAAATTATTTTGATTCACTTACTTTGTCTCAATTACAAAGAGAATACACAGGAAGAAAAAAAGTAGATTGTTTTTATCAAGGTATTAAACCTAATCATCCTAAAGGACAGGCTATTCTTGAAAAAGAACCAGAAAAGAAAGAACCAAAAGAAAAACCACAAGAAAAAGAAAAACCAAAAGGATTCACGCTTAAACCTTACACTCCAAAAAAGAAAAATAAAAATAAAAATAGAAATAGAAAAAATAGAAACAGGCGATAATTATGGAATTAGAAGCATTTAATTTTGAACATGAAATGGATATGAAATTATCTAAAAACTCTTTTCCATATTTTTTTCAAAATGTATTAGGTTTTGATTTTCCTTCATACATACAAGAATGGCACGAATTAATGCACTCTACTCAAAGAACAGTTATTATTTGTTCAAGAGACCACGGAAAATCTGTTTTTATGCATAGTTGGGTTGTTTGGAAGTTAATCTTTGAAGAACCCCCATATCAAATGTTATACATCTCTTCTAACCAAAAGCAGACTTTAGTTCATATGAGAGACATTGATAAGATGTTCACTCATCCTATGTTAAAAAAGTTTAAACCCGCAAGAGGTTGGGCTATTGGTAATATTACTTTAACTAACGGAAATCAAATTCTTGAGCGTTCTGTCGGTTCACAGATTAGAGGACTTCACCCTCAAGAGATTGTTATTGACGACCCTTTGAAAGAGTTTAGTATGACAGGTATTCAAAAAGTTACTGATTGGTTTTATGGGGATATGATACCAACGCTTCACCACACCGCTTCTCTAAGAGTTATTGGAACTCCGTTTAGTTATACAGATATTTACCAACAACTTGCGGAAAATCCTGCATATACAGTTAATACCTATCCATGTCTTAATGCTCTCAATGAACCGCTATGGCCGGAAAGATGGAATTATGATGCTCTAATGGCTCGTAAGGCGGAAGTTGGTTCTATGATGTTCACAAGAGAATATATGTGTGTTCCTATTTCAACGGGAACTTCTTTGTTTAGCCCCGAACATATGGAGAATGCTAAGAATAAAGATTTAGTTTTGAAGCCTCTAAAGCGTGAAGGCTACAAATATTTTATTGGTATTGACCCTGCTATTTCTACTGATGGAGACTACAATGTAATTACTGTTATAGAAATGGATAGTGATGAAAATAAATCCATAGTATATATTGACCGAGCAAAGAATGTTCAGTTTAGAGAAAATATACAAAAAGTAAAATTGTTGGGTCAAGTATTTAGACCCGAAGTTATTTTATTTGAAACAAATACATTCGCTAAATCATTTACTCAAGAGTTGAGGCAAGTGGCTGATTTAAATGTCCATGACTTTAACACAACAAGAAGAAAGAAACAAGAGGTTATTCTTAATCTACAAATGACTCTTGAAAATGGAAAACTAAGTTTCCCTTATGGTAATGAAGAGAGTCGTAAGGTTTCATCATTGTTAATTGAAGAACTATCTATGTTTGCTATTACTGAAAGAGGTAAGTTTGAAGGAATAGGAGCGCACGACGATATGGTTATGAGTTTAGCATTAGCAAATGCCGCCACATACCAAGCCAACGATAACTTCATACTATTAGATGATTTAGGACTATTTAATGAAACTCCTAATGATGGGAGAAAGCCTGTTAGAAATGCAATAGGATTAAATTTTTGAGGTTTTATTATGTCGGAAGCAGGGGATAAAGTTAGAGAAACAATGAGGCAAATGGGAGAGTTAGCCAACCTTGAAGATGAAAAGAAAGAAAAAGAAGATGAAATAAGAAGGCTTGGCGAACAAAAAAGTCTTTTTACAAACACTCATGTTTTATCCGAGCATGAGGAAATAACAAAACTTGCAGACCATCTTAACATAAATGCAACAGAAGCAAGAAAACAATTAGATAACTTTCCTAATGAATATTTAGTTCAAGACCATTCTATCCCCGATATTGTTAGAAAAATGAGAAAGGCTCGCAGGGCATTGAAAGGTGAGCAAAGAATCAAAATGTCAAAAGCAATTGATACAATGATTGATGCTTATGCCGACCACTTGCAGAAGTGCATTGGTTCAATAACATGGTTAAATGATTATACAGTTCCTTTATCTAAAATGAGATATAATGAAAAAGATTTAGTTAAACTAAATAAAATGAAGAGTAGTGAATTAAGAAGAGAAACTATTGATGCTCTTTGTAAATACTGGGAAGCAGAATTAGAACAAAAAGATATGGCTTATGGTAAAGAATATAGCGATTTATTTAAGACAATGAAATCTGCAAAAAAACAATTTAGAAACGCAATAAATAAAATAACTAATCAATCTATTTCTAAAAGTAAAAAACAAAGACAAGAAGAGTTTATTTTAAAAACTGTATGCGAAAATCCGGGTATTTCTGCTAAAGGAATACATGAAAAAATGCCGTCTCAACTGTTTAAAATATCAAGTCCTAATAATATATCTAAAGTAGTTAAAAAATTAGATATTGCTTCAAATGAAGGCTCTTACTATAAGATGCCATCTATGATTAAAAAGAATATTTGGGCTTATACTGCGGCATTTATTGACTCCGATGGATATATTACATTAGACCGTAATATGAATCCAAGAGTAGGTTTAGTTGCCACAGGTGAAAGAGGCAAGGTGTTTATGAAAGAAATGCACAAGTCAATAGGTTTTGGCCGTATGCACTTAGACCAAAAATCACCACAAGATACAAGGCCAATCAACAGGCTTAATTTTTATTCTCAAGCAGATGT
>TARA_R100001463_G_scaffold34990_1_pt1 | contig 23613 bp, 24 predicted proteins | sample TARA_R100001463 | Tara Oceans TARA_R100001463 (sample SAMEA2622242) | marine metagenome | biome: marine biome (ENVO:00000447); feature: deep chlorophyll maximum layer (ENVO:xxxxxxxx); material: "saline water (ENVO:00002010), including plankton (ENVO:xxxxxxxx)" | depth 40 m
TTAGAAAACCAAACAAAAGAGTTCTATTAGAAAACAATATATTCTTACCAACATTAGAGGGTAAGAGTGGTGGCAATGTAGTAGTCGCTGTTGATAGTAGTGGGTCTGTAAGTGATGATGAACTGTCTTACTTTCTAGGTGAACTTAATGCAATATCAAAAGATACTAATCCTCAATCAATAACTATCATTCCATTTTCTTCAAGTGTAGGTACTGTAAAAAGGTATGAGCAAGGTGAAGAGGTAGAACAATTTCAGTATGATGATAGAGGTGGTACTAATGTTGAGCCAGTTTTCAGATACATACAAGAAAACAATCTAGAGGTAGATCATTTTATATGTCTAACAGACTTAGGCATCTATGATTTTCCCGATACAATTCCTAACTATCCTTGTCTATGGGTGAGTACACATGAAGGTACTGCACCATTCGGTGAGGTAACGATTATTCAAGATTGGAGGTAACAAATGAATTATCAAACGACAAAAAGTTCAAGTGAACTTTTAAATAACTTTAGATATATAGGTCAAAACAAATGCCTTAGTGAAGAAGAAAGGCAAGAAAAGATTGCACACTATAAACAAATGAAAGCAATACCAAAAGATATTTTTGATAATGTTAAAAATTTCTTAGGTGTTGGTGGTGCTAACTTATGTAAGACAAAAAAGCATGGCTTTAGAGGTGAATGGATAACTTATTTCTTTGGCAATGGAGATGCATTAGATGATGTAAGGTATGCTCAAACTCACAATGGTTCTGATCTTGATTTTGAAACTAAAGAAATAATAAAATTTAGTAATAAAGATAAAGGAAAAGTGTTGGAAGTAAGAAAATTTGTTGATTGCTATGGTAAAGATATTGACGTTGAAGTTGCCAAGTTTATTAAACAAAATGGCTTAGATAGATTTTCTAACTATAGGTCTACAGTTGGTCGCATACATGAATATAAAAGCAAATACATAACATCATTAAGAATAGCTTGTGGAAGATACAGAAAAGCATTTAGACAAATCAAAAATGATGGCACATCTTTTGAGAAAGTTACCAACGACAATGTAAGAGTTGCTCATGTATATTGGGCAAATTGTTATTCATTAACTACCAATATGAAAATAACTTGCGAGATGGGTGTTATGCCAACTGCTATTCCTAAAGACATGATAAGTATGTATTCTGATAATGAAATTAGATTACCTATCATGTGGATTAAAAATGTTCTTTGCGACTTAGGTGGATATGATTACAAAGTTTGGAAACATGAAAGCAAAAGTCATGGAAAAAGAGGTGATGGTACTAATGGATTAGTGTATAAAAGTTTACTTGGATTAAAATACAAGGGTAAAAAAGTATTTGTTTTAAATGCCAAGCCTTATCCAATAAAAAGATTAAACGATCAGAACAAATTTGTTTTTGAATGTGAAGTCGTTACATCTTCAAACTCATACTCTAATAGATGTATGCATAGAGTTATAGATTGTCATACTGTATATATAATAAAGGCAAATATTAGTAGTGGTGCAATATTTCTAGCTTGTCACGATCAGTTAAGAACTGCTGAACAATTAGTAGAACAAAAGGTACGGAAAGAAGTTATAGACGTACTGACAGACATATAAGAAAGCGAGGTAAACAATGTCTAAAAAAACTAACAATAAAAAAAGTTCATTTGAACTTTCTGAAAATGATTTTCAAAATTGGATTGATGTAACTCTAGTTGAGAGTGCTTGTCTAAATAAAATAGAGGGTCATTTATTTACTGTATTAGAACAATACAATAATCTTCAACCTTTATGTAGTAGTCCAAATCGTAAAGTTATGTATGGCAAAATGTTGATGGCATATGAATTGTTAAGAATGAGCAATGAAACTAGGATTCAAATGAACGCAATGCCTTTGTTTAATTTGGGTGATGCAGAAGAACAAGAGTTCATAGATAAATACAGACCAAATATTAAAGACACAAAATATGTTACTAAAAAAAGCGAGGTAAAATAATATGATAGAAGAATTATTAGATGAATATTCAGTTGACGAATTTGATGATTTGTTAATTGAGATAATTAAACAAATGAAAGAAAAAAAAGAAAGTGTCAAATTAGAGGAAGAAAGCGAGGAAGAAAATGGCTAAACTTAAAAAATGGGAAATAGAATTAAAAGAATTAGAAGATAAATATTATCCTATACATTGGTATGTAGAAGAAGATGATATTAAAATGTTTGATAAAAATCAAACACCAATACCTCAAAATCACAAAGTTTATCAAAATGAAATTCAATTTTGTTATCAACAAATTAGGGAACATATGATCTTTGAAGATGAAATATGTTGCCCTTAAAGGAGGAAGATAATGCATAAAGTTATTTCAAGTGTTAAGAAATTACAAATGGATACAGAAGATATGTTAGTTGATTTGTTAAATGAAAAAGGTATGACAAATGAACAAGCTATTAAAAATATTAACGAACAGTTAGGTTCTTATGCTTCAAAATTAGCAGAAGAAATCTTACAGAAATGGAATGAAAATGACCTTCCAATAGGTTTAAGTGTAACACCTTTCAATAAAAGTATCACTTAGTAAGAGGTACAAACATACACGGAGGGTCAGTTAAGACCCTCTAGTGCCTCTTATATCAAGACGTTTTTTTAAAAAGTTCAATAAACAATAACTAATCTACCGGCTTAGATCCAGCTGACAAATTGAGGAAAGTTCAAGTGAACTTTTTTTAAAATGGTAAATCATCTATTAAATTGTCATCAACTTCTTTAGTTGGTGACAACATAGGGTCATCATTTTCCCCATTGTAATAAGTGCTAGTCACTTTATCAAATCTCAAATCGGTTTGCCCTACTTTTCCCACCCATGCAAACCTACATTTCCAAATTATTATCTGTGATATAACTGAATTAATTGGGTCTTCCCTATGAACAGTTAATCCACAATCTGCTTTTGAAAAGAAGTTACTTGACCCACTTATATCATAACCTTTAGGTGGTGGAACTTTACCATTATTATCTCTTAACATTTTCGTTGGGTGTGCAACAAACCATATATGTATGTCATGTGCTTGTGCAAACACTCTAAGCCTTGTTAATAGTTCTCCTATGTAATGAGTTTCTGATATGTCTAAAGGTCTTTCTATGTAGTTGTATGGGTCTATAACTGCACCTCTAATACCATACCTCTGAACACCTATCTTTAATCTCTCAAGAATACTATCAAGTGAAGACAAACTACCATCACCTTGATACAAAAAACTAAAGTGAGATTGTATAAAGTCTTTTCCTTTTTGTAGTTCTTCTTTGCTCATTCTTTCTGTAGTGCCACTAAAGAAAGGCTTGGTAACATATTTACTAATTAATTTTGCAATATGTATTCTAGGTTCATTTTCAAATGAGCAAACTCCAAACTTCCAACCTTTAGTCTTAGATAAATTAATCATAACTTGATCTATAAATTCTGACTTACCACTTGAGGGGTGACCCGTAACTACTGTTAACTGACCACTAACAATCGTATATAAATCATCAACATTAGCATATCCTGTGCTTTCACCTGTGCCTATTCCCTTTTCATAAATATCATCTAACTCTTCATAAAAATTTGAAGCATCATACAATCCCTTTACTGGGAACTGAACTGAACTATCTATTATATTTTTAATGCCATCAGTACCAAACTTTTTTAAAACATCATTGGCATCTTTACAATCTTTTGGGTATTCAACTCTCCAACATCTATCCTTACCAATTCTTCTAGCTATTTCTTCTGCCATAGCTAGTCCACTTTTGTCATTATCTGTAGCAATAATTATCTTATCAATTAAATCTAATTTTTCTTTTGAGTTCCAAATAAATTTAAATTTATTATCTTCATTAGGGTCTATCTTTCCATCAACTACTTTTAATACTGCACCATTAGGAACTGAAACAACATTCGTATATCCACCTTCAACAAAAGAAAGAACGTCAAGTTCTCCCTCACATAATATTAAATCTTTTTCTGTAGATATATTGTTTATGTTAAACAAAGTTTGTGCAGACCCATCACAACTAAATCCTTTCTCTGGAAATGATCTATACTTAGTGGCATAAGTTATGTCGTTGTTCTTATATGGAAATACAATACAATCTGTTTCCCTTTGAACACTCCCTATAAATCTTCTCTTGTAACCAACCCCCAAAGAGTTTGCCGTTTCTTCTGATATTCCCCTATCGTTTAAATAGTTAATGCTATCTTTATTTAAGTCTTCAAATCTTATATTATTCATTACCTTTATTTCCTCTTTCTTTATTTTATCCTGAACAAATTCAGGAAGTTCAAATGAACTTTTTAATTGTTGAACTTTTAATGAGCCACTTTTACCACAATGCCAACAGTTATAAACTATCTCATTTAAATCTTGCTTAACTGATAGTGACTTTTCATTTTTCTTTTTTCTTTTATTGATACAAAAAGGGCAAAACATTTTGTGTTGTCCATTCCCTCTTTCTATTGCAAAAGATTTTATTTTTTCTTCTTCTATGTTCATATTTGTTTCCTCTTAACTAGTAATACTAGTTATATATTATATATTATTATAACTAGTTATATATAACTAGTTATATATAACTATAAGTGTTTAAATTTTGTTGGTATAAAATCCTCCTCTAATTTTGAAATTGAAATAACAGTTCGTGGGTTGTCTTTATCTAATCCCCAATAAATTTTTTTTACTTTTACTTGTCTGTCATTCTTATAAATTTTACCTTGCATTAAATCAAGCACCAGACTTTCATCTAGGTCTGGTCTTCTTGTCGAATAATAAATTAACATTTCTACAGATAGATCACCCTCAAGTAAATCATCAAGCACCATACAATTTTTGTCAAAGTTTGTACCATAGTCTAATGCCTTCTTACTTTTAATAAACATAGTCCTACCATTCTTTAAACGTACCAATCTTCTTTGGTTTGCTTTAGAAGCTGGTTCACCCATTACAACAAAGATTAGTTCACTTGAACTTTTTTTATCCATATATGCCATTATAACCCCTCTTGACAATTAAATCAAGTAGTATTATATTACAATGAAACGAGGTAAAAAATAAATGAAGATAACAAATAAATTTGGATTGCCAAGTGCTTTCCTAGAGTATGCCAACTCTGATAAATATTCCAAAGGTAAAGCTGATATAAGTGTTACGTCTTTAATTGATAGTCCTAGAGTTAGACTAATGAAAGACATATACAATGATGTATCTGAACAAGATGTTTCAGATATGATTTGGGCATTGTTTGGTACGGCAGTTCATAAAGTTCTAGAAGAAGTCAAGGAAGATGAAAATAGAATTACAGAAGAAAGACTTTATACAGAGGTTGATGGTTGGATTTTAAGTGGTGCTATTGACCAACAGATAATTGATGGGAATGATGTTTCAATTATAGATTATAAAACAACAAGTGCATGGTCTGTGATCTATGGAAAAAAAGATTGGGAACTTCAAACAAATCTTTATTCTTATTTAGTTCAAAAAGAAAAAGGTTTGAATGTAAAGTCAATTCAGATATGTGCGATACTTAGAGATTGGAATAGAAGAGATGCAATGACTAAAGATAACTATCCCAAATCACAAGTTGTGATGATTGATATTCCTATATGGTCTTATGATAAGATAGATCAATATGCGAAAGAAAGAATAGGTGTTCACCAAAATGCTACACAACTATTTGATTTAGAAAATGAATTACCATTGTGTAGTGATGATGACAGATGGACAAAGCCTACTGTATATGCAGTTCACAAAGAAAATAAAAAGGGTGAGTTATCTAAACGAGCATTAAAGTTATTTGATAGCTATGACTTAGCTGAAAACTTTATGGTTTCAGAATTTTGTTATGGCGAAAAAGTTGTTATTGTAGAAAGAAAAGGTGAGCATACAAGGTGCAAAGGTTATTGTAATGTATCTGAATTTTGCGACCAATTTAACCCATCATTAAGAGTAGAGAATTAGAATGACACAAAGAAAGAAATTAAATAATAGAAGAGTTACCGAAACATTTGTTGTTAAAAATGCCTATGCAAAATTGTATTGCTCAATAGGTCTTAACGAAAATGATAAGGTTAAAGAAGTTTTTTTTACTGGCAGAGGTAAAGGTGGTTCAGATATGGACACTTTACTTTATGACATTGGAGTGCTTATAAGCATTGCTCTTCAAAATAATATACCAATAGAAGAACTTCTAAATAGTTGTTGCAAAAATGAAAAGGGAAATTTTGCATCACCAATAGGCATGGGTTTAGAAAAAGCAAATGCCATTTCAAAAGAAAGCGAGGTAGAAAGTGAGTGAAGTTAAAAATATGTATGCTCATACAAAATATAACAACAATGAAGAAACGGATAAGATGCCACAAGTTATTCATGTTGTTAAATATGAAGTGAATAATAAAGAATATAGCATGGAACTCATGGCTGAGTGTCCAATTAATGCTATGGAAAAAGCAAAAGCAATTTTATTAATGGATAAAGGAGTTAGATAATGGGAAGAAAGAAAAAAGAAAACAAACCTAAACCTAACAAAGATAAAGTTAGAATTGTTGAAAGCGACCCAATTACTTTAAGAAAAGTAATTCGCAGACATATAGATGATGCAACAGTTCACAAACCAAAACCAACTTTGTTTATGTCGATAAGAAAATTAGTAAATAAATTTATAAATTTAATGGAGAAGTTATGGCAGAAGTAACTAAAGAACTATCTGACTTACTCAAGCTAGTAGGAGAAAGCACAGATGTTAACAATCCTTCAAGTGCAGTTTGGTCTTTACCACAAAGAAGAAGTACCATTGTAGTAAAGCATAAAGCATTAGAGAAAATAGCAGTATTAAAAGGTATGACTTTTAAAACCCCACAAATAATTGAATCAAATACTGAAAAAGGTATTGTCGTTGTTTGTGTTGAGGGAGAAAGAGCAGAAGACGGAAAGACGTTAAAGGCTTGGTCTTTTGGTGAAGTTAGTAAAAGTAATTACGATCCCTCAAGAGGTGGAACAAAAAATGTTCCTAGTTATATCTATGCAATGGCTGAAAAAAGAGCAGTTGATAGAGTTATACTAAAGCTATTAGGTATGCATGGTCACTATTACTCTGAAGCTGAAGCAGATGCTTTTGATGAAGATGAAATAAAATGGGGTAATAAAAATGACGAACCTAAGAACGATAAATCTTTTGATAAACAAATAAATAAATTAAAAGATAAAAAAGAAAGTTCAAAAAAAGAAACCTCAATTACGAGCGGCGATCCAGCACAGCCGTCGAGCGATCAAAAAGAAAAAGAAAAAAGTTCAAGTGAACTTTCTGACAATGATAATGTTCTTCACAAAGTTTTCACTACATTCTTAGACGATTGTAATGAGATACCAAAGCTATATGAATTTTGGAAATCAAACCAAGTTCAATTAGACAAACTAAAAAATGATGATGAAGAACAGTATGAGAAAATAAAATCATCATTTACCAACAAAAAAATAAAACTTCAAGGAAAGGTATAACAAAATGAATGAAGTAAAATATCCCCCAAGTGGTGCATTGTTCACCAATGAACAGAAGAAAAGCAATGGCTCACCAGACTATAATGGAAAGCTAGAGTTGTCTGATGAAGTATGCCAAGATATTATTTCACAGATGGAATCAGAAGGCAGAGTTCCAACTATAAGTTTGGTTGGTTGGAAAAAGGTCGGCAAAAAAAGTGGCAAACCTTTTCTTTCTGTTATTGCAAATGTCTTTAAAGAGAAAGAACCTTTTTAATGACAGAGCAAGTTAAAGATGTGGCATTGAACTTTGAAGCTATCAAGGTTTCAATGTCGCAAACTAAAGACGGAATTATTCTACGTCTTGCAGTTCACCCTCACGAGTGTCCACCTAATCTTCATTTAGATTGGGTGGGTTCTAGATACATGGTTGCTATGGTTAAACTTAACGATCAAGAAGAAATTGATATAGATAGCAGATCAGTAAAGGGTGAAAAACTTTTTAACCAATTTTCTGCTATGTGTAGAGATGAAGACTTTGTAAACTTTTTTAAAAATATAATAGTAAAAATTGATGACAATCTAAAAGAAAGCCAAGTTGCTGAATTGATTAAGCAACATTTAGATATACCATCTAGAAAAGAGTTAAAGACAAATCAAGAAGTGCAGAAAAAATTTGAAGAACTAATAGAAGGATTTTACTTATGGAAGAAAAACAATACATGAGCCTAAAAGAAGTTTATAAATTTTTAAGTATAAGCAAAGGTACAATGAGAACAATACTTAATAATGATGAAACTTTTCCAAAGCCTTATCCACTTATAAGCGATAGCCCAAGAGCAAAACGATATAATAGAGATGAAGTTATAGAATGGGCTGAAAGCAAAAAGAAAAGTGAAAGCTAAAGTAATAAAAATAAAAGCTGATGAAACTTATGATTGGCTAAAATACAGACATTATGCCAAAAGAATACCACAGATTATGGAAGCCTTTGGTCTGTATAATGACAATCAATTAGTTGGCATTGTTACTTACGGCATACCACCTAGTCCAACACTTTGTCGTGGGGTATGTGGTGATAAATATTTTTTAGATGTCTATGAATTAAATAGGTTGTGCTTATTAAATAATAAAAAAAATGAAGCATCTTTTCTTGTCGCTAAATCATTAAAACTTTTGCCTAAACCAAAGATAATAGTTAGCTATGCTGATACTCATTGGGATCACATTGGATATATATATCAAGCAACAAACTTTTTATATACTGGATTAAGTGCAAAGAGAACTGATGTTGATAGTGGTGATAATCGTCATGCAAAGACAACATTTGCAGACCCTAAGATAGATAATTCTAAAAGAAAAGATAGGTCACAGAAGCATAGATATATTTATTTTCTTGGCAGTAAAAAACAAGTAAGACAAATGCACCAAGATCTAAATTATTCTGTGCTTCCGTATCCTAAAGGTGAACATAAAAGATATGATGCAAGTTTCATACCTAATACACAACAGTTATTATTATGAAAAATATAATTCAAAAAGAAACAGAAGAAGAAAACAAAAGAGTAGCTAATAACTATTGGAAAATACGTTCTTTTTTAAACAATGATGTAGTATGGGATATGCAGTTTCATGTTATCTCAATAACTCCTATGGAAGAGCAAGAAGAATGTTTAAGTTTTATAAAAGAAAATCAATATAATATAAAAAAGAATGGCTTATATGTTCCTTTTATTGACCAAGATATATCTATAGATGAAGAAGAGAAAATGATATTTCAAAGGACACTTTATAGAAGAGAATACGATAAAAGAAAATATAAAGAAAAAAAGTTCAATAGAACTTATGTCGATTCGCACACACCAGCATATGCGTATCGAGATGGATTTGGTTTATCTGCATATCAGATGGAAAGAAAATTAAATTATGGAAAAAATAAATATGGAAAAAAAATAATTAGAAATAGAGATAAAGGAATAACATGAGGGAACTTTACGAAACTAAAAAAGATTTAAACAATGAGGATAAAGTAAAGCAATGGCTATCTAAGATGTGGAATGTAAATATTTATAAGATGCCTATGTCTTACAAGTTAGATTTTTGTTTAGAAAAAAATGATAATAAAAATGGTAAGCCAATAGTTGCATTTGCAGAAATTAAATGCCGAACAACACCAATAGGAAAATATCCTACTTATATTATATCGTTAGCCAAAGTCATAGCTGGTAAGCAATTAGCTTTGCATACTAATACTAAACCATTGCTAATAGTAAATTGGACTGATGATATTAAGTGGATAAATATGAACGAAGACTTTAAGTGTGTCGTTGGAGGCAGAAGAGATAGGAACGATTGGCAAGATATAGAACCATTGTGTGAGTTTGATATTAATAAATTTAACGAAATAAAAAGTGTGAGGTAAATAATACATGACAAAATTTTCAGATGAATTTGTAGACAAAGTGCAAGAGCATTGGCAACAAAACAAAGGTAAAGAATTGGGAGAAAAAGTTGGTGGCATACATAGAAAAATTTTGAGTGTTAAAAAATACTCATTAGATAATGTAGCTGAAGATTTTAATATTACAGAAAGTCAAGCTAGAAGAATACTTTATGTTAAGAGGAGAAATAAAAATGCAACAAATTAGAATAAGACTTATACCTAAAGATGTAGCTAAAGTGGGAAGACCAAGTAAAAATAATCCAGTATGGACAAAGTATTATGAAGTACATGGTAATTTAAAAGACAAACATACTTGTTTAGCTTGTGGTTGCACACCTAAGAATGATGAATGGGAACATATGTATTCAAGGTATTGCATAGATTGTGGTGATTTTAGTCAGTACATGATAGAGAATAATTAAAACTTGCAATTACTTTATTCATGTAATATATATTAATTAGGTGTAATCCGAATGTTACATAATGTTTCCTCGTTTACATAACATTCATATTATTTCCTCCCAATAAAGGAATTACCTTTTAAATGAACTTAGCCTTGAGTGTAACAGCTCAAGGCTTTTTTTATGTAGCAATACCAACACTTTGACGATATAGCTCAAGACATTGTAAACAGGATTCGACAGGAATGTTCTTTCATTTCTTGAACTTTTTTAAAAAACGGCTTCGTATAAAGCCTCTCAGATAGGTGAAAAGATATGCTCGTGTATGTTTGTACCTAGAAAATATGAGCAAAAAGTTCAGTTGAACTTTTTATATTACGTTTGCTTCCCTCATCACTCTGTTACCTGTGACAGTTAACTCTTCTATCTTTCCATTAATTCTAGTAATTAGTAAGTCTTTTCTTTCTTGTGGAACTCTTGGGTTCTTTCTTATTTCATTTCTTTTTCTTATTAATCTATTACGAGCATTGTTAATTGCTTTTATCTTACCGACAATCGTAAGTTGTGGTGCAAACTTTTCTAATGTTCTATTGTATCTTGTTTCATCTTGAGCTTTCCTTGCTTCTTGAAGTTCTTTAAATGCTAGTAGAACTTCATCTCTTCCTTCAATAAAAGAGCCAGTATCTTCAAAGCTACCAAGAGAACCAGATACTCTACTTACAAAAGGAAGTCTTCTTATATTTTCTGAAATACCTTTTGATATTGCAGGTAGAGAATAACCTTCTTCTAATATCTTAGGTATAGTTATAGATGGAAGTTCTAAAGCTTTTAATGTAAATCTACCTAATCCACCAGTTGCATACTCAAGCCAGAACTGTATTACATCTGGACTAACTTCTGTTTCAAATCCCAGTATTGAACCCGGAAGAACAGTAGTTCCTTTCTGACCCATACCTAAAGCCTCAGCAACGGAAGGCAAATCTTGTGCTAAAAATTTACTTGCTCCAATTAATAATGGACTTGTACTTTGCCAATATCTTTGACTTGCTGGTTGTTGTAATCCGAATGGTGATGCTTCTTTATATATAGGTGAATCTTTATAATCTTTATTCTCAAGTATATCAACTATTGGATCTCCAACAGTAGGTGATATAAAATTCCATACTGATTCTTCACCACCTAAGAATTTTGGTGTGCCACTTAGAGGATTTAATGTATTTACCATAACACCTAAACCAGAGTTGATTGCTTCACCAGCAGTGTATTCACCTCTCATAGACCGACTAAATACTCTACCTAAATTTACTGCCATATTTAATCCATACGGCATAGGTATTTTTATATAGTCATTACCAGTTGTGCCACCATAAGGAATTAAAATATTACTTTCTAATATATGATCTTTAATCATATCATGTTTTTTCTGACCAGTTTTTTCATCTTCTTCTGATAACAAACTAGCAAGTTGATCCATCATAACACCAAACACTACTGCACTTGCCCAAAACTTTCTAACTCTTGGTGATCTGGCTGCGGCATTTAATAATGCAAACGAACCTTGAAGTGAAGCATTGTAAAATAAATACAATGCGTTCATTGCACTTTTGTATTCACCACCTTTAGAAAAGTTCACAGTTACATTCCTTGCAGCCTGTGCAGCTCTTGCTTTGGACATTCCACTATCAATTAATGCTTTATATGTAGCAACACGAACACCATTTTCAGCAGTTGTATTCACATTCTCAAGGAAGCTACCAAGTTGTGAGAATAATTTTTTACTTTTATTTAATCCTTTACCAAGAGTTCCTTGATTAGTTCCTATATCACTTACAACTTTATCAATACTATTTATTTGATCTTGTAAATCACCCATTTGGTTTATGGCATTTTGTCCACCATTAGCAACAAAGTCTTTATATATTAAAGCCCATTCACTATTAGGATCATTATTTGTTAATGGTATTTTTAAATCTAATGCTTGTTTAATTCCTGACCATGCTTTAGGTGTAGTTGAAATTATCTTTGAAGCTAACTGATTAACACCATCTTTATTATATTGTTGAACATTAACACCAGCAGTCTGTAAATCTCTTATTACGTTTGTAACAACAAACTCTGGATTGTATGTTGTATTAACATTAGATAACCATCTACTTACTTTTCCCATAGCCTTTACTAAACCATTGGCATGACTTGGGTTCATAGTTCCTTTTAATGCTTGAGCTATTCTATCGTCATATAATTTAATATAAAATTCTTTACCATCTCTCTTAACAATAAATGTATTTTTATCTTGTTGTGCTAATAAATCTGGCATCATTCTTACATAGCCAGTAGAACTAACACCTCTTCTTAAAGGTCTTGTTTCAGATATAAACCCTACATCTGCTGTTTCATCTGGATTAGATTCAAGAAGATCTAAAAATGATTGACCAACTTTATTTCTTTCTGCTCTTATAATAGCATTTTGATTTTGCATCATTAGTGATGCAACAATATCCTTACCATAATTCTCTGCATCTCTACCTAATGCTCTTCTATCTTCTCTGCCTGAAGCACCAAATCTTGCTCTTGTAATTCTTATCTGAGGCTCTGATTCTTCAACTGCATCATTTTCAATATCAAACTTACCACGAAGAGGAACATAGTTTGTATAGCTTGGTAATGGTAGACCATCTGAGTCTGTTGTTTCTTGATTAAAGTCTGGTATTAATCCACCTTCAAATCTTACTTGATTAGTGCTTTTAATTATGTCTTGTGCTTTGTTAGATATATCTCTGAACACTAATGATTGTTCAGGTTGTAAATTGTTAACCCAATTTAATATAGCGTCAGCTTCTTGATTAGTCATACCAGAACCTGAATCATTTGTTCTATCACGATTCTGTAATATATAATCATTTCTTTCTTTTGCATGAAGTGCATATAGATATATATCAGCTATAGATAAATTAGGAACTTTCGCATTGTCTATATAATCTCTGGCAAAGGTTGAGGTATTTTTTAGTTGGTCAATCTGACCTTCAGTAAGATTAATATTTTTAATTGCAGAAGATAAAGGTCTATAAAGATTAGCTTCATTAGTATTAATTCTATCACCAACTATTCCATGATATAATTCTTCTTGAAGATATGTATCCATGCCGTCAGAAATATTTAAACCATTTTTTCTTAAATCATCTAACAACTGTCCAACAGGAAGCATTGAATCTTGAAAGTTAATTAAAAATCTATCAACAACTCTTTTAGATTTTTGTTCTGCATCTGTATAAAAAAGTTTTAAAGGAACTTCTAATATTCTTGATAATGTTTTTGCAGCCCCACCATACATGATAGCTGTATTTCTTTGTTGGATTTGACCTAACATTGAAGCATTAATTACAGAAGGACTTACTGTAGAAACAGATGCTTTTCTTTTCTTAGTTTCAATCTGTGGCTCTAGTGATTCAACAATCCAAACTGTATTATTTTCTGGTGTTTTTGCTCTAAGTAAATTTAATTTTAAAGGAACTGATTTTCTTGGTGGTCTTTTATATAGTAGTTCAATTCTACTAACTGGTTGATTAAAACCAGCACCATCATATCCACTAACTGATTCAACAACATCACCACTTTTATATCCCTGATCTTGCCATTTTCTAAGCATATCATATATGGCTCTTTCAACACTTGTGTATTTACTATTTTCAAATAACAATCCATTAAAATTATTATTCTCAATATTTTTTAATCCAAATGGTTGAACATATCTGGTAGGCTCTTCATCTTTTGTAACATTAAATAATTTTGCATCATCTTTTCCTGTTGTTAAAAGTATTGGTGCAACTGGCACACCTTCTTTAAATCTAGTTGAGCCTTGAGTATATATATATCCATACTCATAATTTCTTGGGTCATCAATGTTAGGGTACTTTGGATTTCTAACTGGACTTCTCACCATACTAAATGGACTTGTAGCAACAAGAGATGCTTTAGGAAAATTTTTTAATTCTTCTCTTGTACTTTCTAGTTCTTTATTTTGTTCATCATTTAATGCTTCACTTAAACTAACTTCAGAATCTTTATCTGCAATAGGATTTGTTTCATTTCTTTCTTCTATAAATTCTTCATTATATTTTCTTTTACCTTCAATTTTAATTACTGCATCATCAAATATAACATAATTATGTTCTACTTTATGTTGTTCAATTTTAAGATCTTCATTAGTTAAATTAAGAAAAGAATTTAAATCTTGCTTTGCTTCATCTATTTTAGATTCTGGCAATGTTTTTTTATCAGGATCTGACTTTCTAAATCTTGGAGATATATTTCTATTATCTTCTTCTAAGTTTGAAATTACTTTATCTGTTTCTTGTTTAACAAAATTATTTAATGCTTCTCTAATAGAAATAGGTTTACCATCTGTAATTTTTATTTGAGAACTTTGATTATATAAACTGTTTTGTATTCTATCTCTTATGCTTATATCTTCATAATTTAGATCTCTTACATTTTGCATTGTTAATGGAAGATCAATTGAATCTTTATTGTTAGCAATAAGGATCATTGGATTTTTTAAATATGATTTAATAAATCTTACTGGATTATCATCTATATCTACAAAGCTATCTTGTCCATAAGAAGGTGTATCTTTTTCTTTTATTAGATACATTTTGCCTTGAGGTTTACCTCTTGTATTGCCTGAATCAAACATGATCCCCTCAACATCAAATGCATATAGATTTTTTTCTGCAAAACCTACTTTGCCAGTAGCTATTTCAAAACTATTTAAAAAATTAGATATACTACTACTACTGAAATTTGTATTTGAAGTACCAAGTAAAACATTCTTTGCTTTTTGTACGGCATCAGAATCATAATTTAATTCATAACCTAGATTAGCGACCATATTTTGTAGATCAACATTATAATATTGAGGATTTTCAAATACATCATTTGTAAATTCTACCATACCATTAAAAACAGTTTCACTTTGAGATCCTATAGGTTTATCATAATCCATTAAATTTTCTTCAGCAGTATCTAATTTAACTTTGTAAACTCTGGGATCTCCAATAGTTTCTTTAGTAAAGTCATTAGGATCTAATTTCTTTAACTCTTTTATATTTTCTTTTAGCACTAATATTTTAGGGTGTTTAAAAGCTAAACCACTTTTTCTTTTATATCCTTCTAATCTTTTTAAATTATCAATGAACTCTGCACCTTCCATTTGTTTAGCAAGTTCTTTTTCTGCTTTATCAATTGCTTCTACTATAGCTTCCTTTGGTTTCTTTAATCTTTGAAAAGGATTATCTAATCTATCTCTTATTTCACTAAGTACATCAAGTTTAGCATCATATGTACTCATAAAATCTTTTACAAAATTTTGATTTAACCCATCAACAAATCTTGCATTTGTGTACATTGTATTTTCTATTGCTCTTGATTCACTTCCTTTAAGTCTTCTATATGATGAATCTATTAATTCACCTTTATAATTTACATTTATTGTATTTCTAAGAGGATAAGCATAAGTTGCGGCAATACCTTCTGAATCTGTAAAATATAATCCATAACCAAATGCTTGTGCACCTTCACCACTTCCTATCTTGCTTGTTAAAAATTGTTCAAAGTTAAAAGGAGAACCATGAAATGCAAGTATAGCAGCTTTAGGTATGTTGGAATAATCATATGAATATCCTTTTTCACGCAACCCCGCACTATCAAAAATAGTATCAAAGCTACTTAGGTATGCTTCTTTATATGCTAAACTATTTCTTGGATCATTAGATAGGTTGGGGTCACCATAATTAATAATTCCATATTGTTCTGGATTTTCTATTAATGTAAGAGTCGCATTGTCAAAGGCATCATCTGCTACACCTTCTGGATTTTCATCTATTATTGATTGTATTGTTTTAAATCTATTAGAATATTTTTTTCTTCTAATATCAAATTGAGTAATTAATTCCTTGTCTTTTGGAACATTAGGATCTAAATCTAAAACATCATCAATCCTAAATAAGTTTTCTAAATTAGTGTCTGATAACTTAGCTATATCTTCTATAGAAAGTTGGTTGTAAAATTCTTTTGTTGGTTTTATGTAATCATATTTTATATCTAAACTTTTTTTATTACCCTCGTAATCTATACCTTTAATTAATGATGACTTTATATTTTGTTTATTAAGAAATTTATTATCAGGTTGTCTTTGATTTAATTCATTTAATGTAATTAAACCATCTATATATAATCTTTCATTATCAGTAAAACTATCATATACATCAGAAGGAACTCCAACTTCTTTAACATCATTAATTATTAATCTTGGAGTGGTTGAAGTAATAGCAAAAGATCCTAGCATTCTTTCAACTTCTTTAATTGAATTATTAAAACTTGGTAACTGTCGTAACTTTTGTTTAGCTTCTTCTAATGATGTAGCTTCTATTTCTTCAGTAGATAACATACTTCTTCTTGGTCTACTTCTTTTACCATATTCTCCAATATCTTTAGCTGAATGATAAAATTTTATTTGAAATGTTCTTGTTGGTTTAATAATAGATGACTTTGCACCTTTACCAAATAAATCTCTTTGTGACTCCTCAAACTCTTGTGTTAAAGAAGGCGATTCATCAATCATAGCTATTGCATCTCTTAAAGTATTTGCAGCATCAGTCGCAAATTCTTCTCCCATTGGAGTAATATTCCATTGTCCACCACCACCATCTTCTACTCTCATCTGTTCTATAATATTGCCTTTATATTCATAAGCACCTAATCTAAAAGATCCATCAGGGTTTTTAATTCTTTTAGGTCTATTAAATGAGGCAATAGATGCTCTGGCATCAGTTCTAGAAATAGGAACTCTTTGTCTTCTACCTATTTGTCTGTCACTCTTGGTTCTTATAAGCTCAAATATATCAGATGCTTCCTTGAAGTCTGCATCATAGTGACTCTCAGCTATACCTCTAATAAAATTATATATTCTTTTAAATAAAGATTTAGGCTTACCAGCCATAGCAATCTTGCCATCAGAATAATCTCTAAACATTTCAGCTACAGCTTCTTCTTGTATAGCATCCATAGTCATATTTTTTTGATTGCCGTACATTACTTGAGCTCTATCTAAATAGCTATAACTTCTTGCAGTAGGCTTACCATTAATTATTCTTACATACTTTCTTGTAGCCGCTGCTTTTGTTAGAGCATTCCATTCTTCCTTTTTAAATAACCCTAATGCTCTTATTGAATGTATAATCTCATGGTTTAATACACTACCAATCTTTGCCTCAAGCTCCTGAGCAGATAGTTTAGGGTCATAGAGTTCCATAGCAAGGGTGATAATTCTTTTACCCTCTGTGCCCTCCATTTCAAATCCTTCAGGAAGTCCAAACTTTCTAAAAAGTTCACTTGAACTTTTTTTATCTGTTGGTGATATAGTTTTTCCATCAATATCTAATACTTCATCAGGAGTAATTACATTTTTAGTAACTAATTCTACATCAACTAATCCTAAATCTTTTAATTTTTTTCTAAAACTATTAGCAACTGCTTGTTGTGTTCGTTGATATTCCTGTGTAAATTCTGATTTAGTTGCTTGATCTGATGCTATCCTTGATTCATTTGCTTCAGCTTGTAAGTTATCAAATGACAAAGGTTTTTGTTTGACGTTCAAATCTTTGGCATATCTTGTGTTAAATTGTGCTATCTTAGGTTTTAATCTAGTATTTATCCCAGTAATTTTATCATTTAATTCATTTCTTAAATTTTCATACTCTCTAAATTTTTCAGTGGTAGCATTTTCTTCTTGATTAAAGTTAGCAATATTAGATTCAACACCTTGCAATTGACTAAAAGCAGACTGTCTTTCTGATTCTAGTTTTCTTATCTCATTTAATTCTTGATTTAATTTATAAGGTGACTTTGGTTTAGGTTGAACAGAAGTAATCTTATTACCAACATGAATAGACATTTTTCCATTTCTTTGAAATAGTTCAACTGGGAAGCTACCCTTTTTTGGTTCATTAACTTTAGATGATTTTACTTCTGCTTTAACAATATCTCTTGAATCAGATAAAGAATATAAAGGCTTTGATAAGTCTTGTATTAAAAATCCTGATGGAGTTAATTCAATACCTTTAAATTCTTGTAAACCTTTTGTTTTACTATACAAAGAATCTAATTCTTTTTGATTTAAATAAATAGTTTTAATTGATTTATCTTGTATGCCAGAAGTTTGATCTGGGTCTTTGGCACTTTTCTTTTTCTTATTTCTTATAGTTGTGCCATCATCTTGAACATAATACTTACTACCTCTTGCAGTTCTAAAACTTGTATTAGCATTACCAACTGCATTTTGTTTAGCAAGATCTTCTATTTGTTTTAAAAGATCTGGTCTAGTCTTTACTTTATTACCCCTTTGTATTTCATCAAATAATCTTTGGGCAACTAACTTTTCTTCTGATGGTTTCAGTCCTTCTCTTTTTATTGCTTCAGATAATTTTGTTTTATCTTCTAGTAATAATAATCCATCATCTGAATTTATCTGACCCATCAATGATTGGATTGCTCTTTGTACTTTAGGCTCTGCTTCTATTGCTTCTTGTTTTTGATCTTCAGTTAACTCATTAAATTGTTTTTCTAGTTTAGAAAGAGAACTTTTTCTACGACCACCAATTAATAAATCAAGGACACCTGCAGCACCACCACCATATATCCCTTCTTCTGCTGATCCATAAAGGCTATCTGATAAAGATAAATCTGGGTCATATATATTTTTAGCAACTAAATCTTGAGCAATAGATGCAAGTGCTTCTTGTCCACCTTCTGCAAGTGCTGTTCCACCAATTCTTTTTAAAGTTCCTTTAATTGTAGCAGCTGCATCATCTGCTTTATCTCTTGGAACTTTTTTAAATATTTTTACTAATGGATCAAGAAATCTTCCTAAAGGAATTGCTTCTGTTGAACCAATTATACCACCAAGAATAATAGCTGCATCTTTATCATTGTCTGGTATTTCTTGACCACTTTCTATTTTTTGAGAAACTCTATCAATTTGTTCTTTAGAACCAAGACCAACACCTAAAGTAGTTCCTGTTCCTAGACCTGCTGCTCTAACAGCTTTTATACCACCACCAAGTAATGATACACCTTTGGCTGCAAGTGTTGCCGGAACTATAAATGATCCTAATGATCCAAATGTCTGACCTATTTTTCCAGCAACTGAATCTTCATCTGGTCTACCTACATAGGTATCAATTTTGCCTGTAAGATAATCAGTTATACTTTCTGCTGTTTCACCAAATTGATTTGAATCTGGATCATATCCAAATGGTTGTGCAATTGTTTCACCGAATGTAGTTAAACCTTCTGGAACATTTGCAAGACTTGTAAGAAATCCACTACCAAAACCTTTAGCTACATTTGAAATTGTACCACTTCCTTTATCAGTAGGAATTAAGTCTTCATCAAAGGTTGGTGCGTATGTACCTTCTTGCCTTCCAATGTATTCTATTATTCGTTGTTCTTCGCTTGGAGTGGGAGTTTCGCCACTAATCTCTACAAGATATTCTCTTCCTGTCTGTGGACTTTTAGCATAAACTTGAGCCATATTTAATCCCTTGCATCAAATGCTAAGCCTAATTGATTTTCTAAGTTTCTTGCTAGTATTTGTAATTGTTCTAGTTGTGCATCTGTTAAATTAATTTTTTGGTCAAGATTAAGACCATCATCAGATAATTGAGCTTGTCCTAATAACTTCATAACATCCATATATCTTTGACGAACTTTATTTAAATCTGGTGAGGCTTTATTTAATTTTGCTTGTGCATTAATTAAATCTACTAATCCTTCTTCATATCTTGCATTAGCATCTGCCATTGCTTGAAGACCAACAAGACCACCTTCACCTATTGCACCACCTAATGTTGGTTTATCTGAACCCATTATAGCTAATCCAGCTTGTGCTAATGCTAACCATTTGTCTGCTTCAGCACTCTTAGTTCTTCTTTCCATTAAACCTAGTATTTGTTTTTCTAAAGAACTTGTTCCAGATTCAGCTATTGGTGTTGTTAGTAATCCATCTACTTGTTCATTAACATCAGAAGATTCACTTTCTGTTTCATTACTTTCACCAGTAGTTTGACCTTCACCTAATCCAGTTGATTGAGATTCATAATTTCCTAATAGATCTCTGCTTATAATTTGTGGTTGTATTCTTTTTGGATCATCACTAATGGATGGTCTGTTTGCATATCCACCACCACCATCTGAAAACATTGAACCTTGAAACAGATCACTAAAACTTAAATCTCCAGCTATACTTTGTGCTAGTGTTTCATCTGGAAGTTGTTTTGATTCATCAAAAAAATCTAATGGATTTCTTCCATCATCTTTTCTATATTTAAGATTTTCTGTTATTTTATTTTGTAATTCAGATCTAGGAATAATTTCTGTTTTTTCTTTTTTAAATTGTTCTGAACCCGGTATAATTATTTTTTCTTGATCTACAGAACTAGGCAATACATCAAAAACACCTCCTGTTGCATCTGGTACTGGCTTTGACACAGGAACATCTGGCTTTTCAAGTAACATATTAGCAACTTCTAGTTCATCATCTATACTAGCTGAATCAATAGCAGTGGATAATTGATCTGATGAATAAGGCATTTGATTTTTATTTTCAAATTTAATTATACCTTCCATTAACTGAGGCATTTTTTCTTTAATATTAAACTGCTCATCAGGATTAATTCCTAGTATATTTGATAGAGCAAGTTTATAATTTTCTCTGCTTTTCTCAGGGTTATCGCTAGGTGGTGCATACCTATCTACTAAAGAATTAACATTATCAATTCCATATTCATCTTGATAAGTCATTAAATTTCTGGCTAATGCTCTTAATCCATAATTAGGATCACTAAATGTTAGATAACCACTATCCATTCCTGACGTACCTAAAAATGGATCACCACTAGGTTTTCTTAGGTTGCCGGGATTGAAGTTTCGTATGCCTAATGGCAATCCATTCTGTGCTTTAATTACTCCACCTGTCTTCATAGGCAAAGAATTAATTCCTGTATTTTGTGCAATTGAACTTTTTGGACTTAATGAACGAGCCATGTCCATAATACCACCTTGAGGAAAACCTGCAGCAACAATTGATTCTTCTGCAACAGTTGGTTCATCTTGTGCCATTCTTCTATTCAAATCTTGTTTCATTTTTTCTCTTCTTGAAAGCTCACTTAAAACAAGAAACTGTGGAGCTTGTCCAGAAGGAGATTGCATTTCAGAAACTAATTGATCTTGGGAAAAATTTTTTAAGTTATCCTGTACTTCTAAAATATTTAACATATTAGCCACCAAATCCTCTGTATAAACCAAGTGCAGCGATACCAGTACCAAGAATATCTTGAAGTGGATTATACTGTGTAAACTTTTGAGTATCTGTAGAAGGTGAAATAGGAACTCCACGCAATATTGAAGAATAAAATTGAAGTGCTTCTCTTGGGTCATCTCTCTGTCTTATAAAATCTTCATAACCTATATCAAGTTCACTTTGTTCTCTTGCCATTTCTGCTTTACCTATTTGTTCTAATAGTCTAGCAGATTCAATATCACCAGCTTTAGCTTTAGCTTCTAAATCCATAAGCTGTTGTCCTTGTGCAGATGCCATTTCTGCAGCACCAAGTCCTAGTTTTTCTGCAGCAGCTCTTGCATCTCTATCTGCTCCAAATGCTCTTATTGCATCAGAGTATGCTTGTTGAGTTCCTTCTGCTGTTATATCATCCATCTGTCTTTTTAATTGTTCTTCTGCTTCCATATCAGCTATAATTCTACCACTACCACCAAAAGCATTGGCTGATATAGCTCTAGATGCTCTTTGATCTGCTAATTTTTGAAAATCTCTTAGTGCATTATCTTTGCGTCTATCTATTACACTTTGCATATAAGGTGACATATATCTTTCAGCTTGTTCAGGTGTAAACATTTCAGCTTCATAATTCATAGAATCTATTCCTCGTTGAATAGCTTTTCCTGTAGCATCTCTAGCATCACCTAAACCTAATATACCAGTGTTAGCAATATCTCTAACCTTATCTCTTGATGCAAGTAAATCAGCAGATTCATCTGCTAATCTCTTACCTTCATATGGAGTATATTCTCTCTTTGATTCTGCTTCAGTTCTCTCTAATAATCTTTTAAAATATGGCTCAACATATTTAGGAAGATTAGTTTGAACTACTGTTTGATCTGTTTGTTGTTGTCTTCCACCACCTTTACCCATTACTTAACTCCATTCTATAAGCGATATATTCTGGTTGCCAATTAAATTTTCTTAATACTCTTTGCCATGCTTTTCTTCCAAACCCTTCTAGATGTGTGCATCCAGAATCTTTTGCAAACTGAGATAGTTTTTCTTGTGCTATTGGTAACCATTTATTAATATTTTTGCCACCAATCCAATCCATTGCTAGTCCTTTTGTTGTAGGATAAACAACAAACCTAGTTGTTATTGCTGCAATTATTTCTTTATCTTCCATAACTATCCATAAATTATAATATTCTTTTAGTAATTCATCATAAATATTATCTATATTAAATTTACCTTTAGAAGTTTTTATTGCTTTATCAAGTAAAGGCTTTACATCTTCCCAAACTACTTCAACTCCTTCTCTTGGAACAGCAGTAAAAATCATACAGGCAACATATCTCCTACAGAAACATCAGGTGGTTGTTTTAATGAACCACCTCTCATCATCCTTACTCTATCCATCATGTCATATAATCTTCTTGAACCAGATTCAGTAGAGCCATTACCTATTCCACTAACAACATCAGCTGGAACAATAAATTCTCCATCACTTAATACAACATCTTGTTCACCTTCAAGAGTTGCTGGTATCATATCATCCATACCATCTCCAGCTCCTGTTAATAAACCTTCAGTTATATTAGCATTCATATCGAACTCACCACTCTGAACTCTTTCAACTAAATCTCTTAATGCTTCTTCACCAAACATTTGTAAGAACGCACCTAAAGCTATTTCAGGATTTTGACTTTCTCCTTTGATTGCCTGTACTGCACTATTAATAATATCTTTATCATTAGGCATACCTTCTGGTGGTACTGACTCAGCCATAATATCTTCCTGTATCATTTGTTCATCAGGTAACATACCACCTTCTTGTTTAGGCAAAAGAAATGATGCTAATGAACCAGAACCTTCATCATTTTCTTTAGGCAAAGCTGCCTTTGCTTCTTTTAATTTTTTATTTTTAC
>TARA_R100001463_G_scaffold26997_5_pt1 | contig 23579 bp, 18 predicted proteins | sample TARA_R100001463 | Tara Oceans TARA_R100001463 (sample SAMEA2622242) | marine metagenome | biome: marine biome (ENVO:00000447); feature: deep chlorophyll maximum layer (ENVO:xxxxxxxx); material: "saline water (ENVO:00002010), including plankton (ENVO:xxxxxxxx)" | depth 40 m
AGACATAGAAGGCTTTGATCAAAACGAAGATATCTGGGGAACTGTCATTACTTATGACAAAAAAGACGGAAAAAAGAAATACGTAAACGCTGATAACAGTCTTAGTGAGGTATTTGATTCTACTACAGCCATCTACTTTAAGATGCCAAGTTCTAAACTTGAGCGTACAGAGTATGGAGAAAAGTACAGAGAACCTACTAGAAAGGAAATAGCTTCAAGGTTTGGACTTGCTGAGGCAGAAATGACTGAGCAAGAGTTTGAAGACTACAAAGAAAGAGAGATCAAAAGCTTGAAAGATAACTATCAGGCTAAAAGAGAGAGCTGGATTAAAACTATAGGAAACTCTCAAAAAGAAAATCCTATTCTAAAAATCTCAGAAGTTACTCAAGGTATTCCTATAGAGAATGAAACTGTAGCTCCGTCTACTGTTAAAGAGTTCTTTGGTCATAATGATGTAACTGTTAGAGTAGCTACTGGAGATGTCTTTGAGATAGGAGGACGTACTATAAAAACTACTCCGGGACATACTATTGTAATAGATAACAAGACTAAGAATTTTGTACGCTTGCGCCCTAGAACTATTTCAGACACTGAAGTAGAGACAGTAGTAAATATATTTAAGACTTACGCAAAAAGACATACAAGGAACAAAGGTGACGGTAATATCGTAAGAGATGCTAATGCCCACTATCTTAGAGATAATACAGGAGCAGAAATTAATCCAAATACTGCTAACCTGTTTTCAGTATTAAATGATATAGTATGGTGGCAGGGAAATAACCTTAACAACAAAGGTGAAGAGATTAATACTAACCCTGATACAAAATTCCACTTTATTCCTAAATCAGGAGTACCTGGAGGTAAAATACGTATAGGTACTGCTGATTATAATTTTGTAGGAGAGAGGACAAATGAAAAAGGAGAAAAAGAAATTATACTAAATCCTGAGGTAGAGGATGCTGTAAGGTCTTTTCTTCAAAGCAGGTACCGTCAGATTACTTCAAGGAGATTTAATGCAAAGAACAGAAACAAAGAGTATACTGAAATATCATCTCTGACTAATGATCGAGGTATGGTTATGCCAAACCATATGAAGACTCATGAATCTTACACTGACTTTATAATCTCAGACAGATCTCAAGACGGAAGACCTATTGCTGAAGTAAGAATGAAAAAGGCTGACAAGCCTACTACTTCCGAAGGATACAATGATGCAGAAATAACCTTTGCTAATAGAAGACTTGTATTTGATTATGAGATAGATTCTTACAGAAAAGAAGAAGAGAAGAAGAATAAAGCTAGAACCCAGGCTAATAAAAACTCTAAGAAAAAAGCTGACGCTGCTAAGAAAGCAGAGCCTAAGCAAGATGTAGCTCCAGACAAGGAAGGAGATACTAAAAATCCAGATGCTGCTCCGACTAATGATAGTGCAGGAGACTGGGCAGCATCTATTGCAGACAGTGTTGGAGCAGGAGACTTTACTGGACTAGGAGGAGATGTAGAGTCAATGAAAAAACGCTTAGCAACTCCTAAGACAGGTTCTGATACACCTCCACCAAAGAAAAGGGGGCAAAGAAGAATTAAAGACTCTGTGTTTTCAGGTTATGAGAATACAGACCAAATGGAAAAATGGTTTAGATCTAAGTTTCCAAAGTCTGTAGGATTTAAAAGAGTTCTTAAGGCAGTAAATGGAAATAGTTGGGGAGAGTTTTCTGACGGTATAGTCACTATAATGGAAAATGCTGCGGAGGGTACTACATACCACGAAGCATTTCACGTAGTAGCGTCTGAGTTTCTTTCTGAAAAAGAATACAAAGCTCTAATAGAAGAGTTCTTGCAACGTCCTAATGCAGAGCAACTAATTGCTGAGAAAGCAAAAACTTACTCGGACTACAGTAGAGAAGGTATTATTGAAGAAATACTTGCTGACGAGTTTGCTGAGTATGAGCTATCAGGAGGAACTAAAAAAATAGCATCTCCTGCACAGAAAAGTTTCTTCCAGGAGCTTCTTGACTTTATTAAAGCAATGCTTGGTATAGGTAAGCCTTCAATACATGAGGTTTATGATAAACTAAGTAAAGGGTACTACGCTACAGCTAAACCTAATGGAAGGTCTAAGTCAGTTGTAGGTGCTAGGCAAAAAAGATTTGAGACTGAAAGCTCTCCTCTAACTAATGAGTTTATTAAGGTAGTCAACAGAAAGTTTTTCTACTTCGCTAATACAAAGTTTAGAGCAGAATTTGATTCTTACTTAGCAGGAGATCTTACAAAGTCAGGAGTACTTGATAAAATATATAATGAAATAAAAGACGACCTTACAAATTTAGTACGTAAGGGAATGCTTAAAGATATTAGTAACAAGGAAGAAGGTTACGAAGTAACAGAAAAGCAACTTCAAAATCTTGATAGATTTCTTGACAAGTGGGATGTAAACGAATCTTATACTGAGGATATAGATAAACTTCGTAACTCATTCAAAGAGTTCCATCGTACTAATGTCCTTTCTAGGTTTGATATATTTACTGAACTTGACATTGATGAAATAAAAGACGAAGAGTCTAAAGACAGTGGAAGTAATACTTGGGCTTTTAACAGTATGACAAGATCTGCAGTAGAAAGCTCGTCAAGAAGACTAAGATTATTTTTAGCAGGGTTGCCAGATACTCATAAAGGACAATACTTTACATATGAAAAATTATCAGAAGATTTTGGAGAACCTACAGCCATGTCTTTTGGTAAAGCATTTGCAATCTACTCTAACCTACTTGCTAATACAAGAACTGTAGAGGAAGCTTACCATAAAATAGTAAAGAACCAGGAAACTACTCCTGGAGCAGCTTTCTTAATTGAAGAGCTTAAGCTTAAAAAATTGTTTAGCTCTGACGCTAATCAAGGACTTACAAACTCAGAACTGCAACTAATAACTGACTTTGCACAAAGCTTTAATCTTCAAAAGATGGACTACAGCATTGCTGCTGTAGGAGAAAAAGGTTCTGGAGCTGTAATGAACGCTTCTCAAGATAGCCAGAAGAATAGAATACTAATGGACTATAGAAACAATGAAAGGATCATGGCTACCATGGGCTCTCAATATGTTACTGTAGATCCTACTACTGATAAAGTAAAGTATACAGGAATAATACCTGTTACAGATTTAAGAGGCACTAGAGCAGAAGTAGACTCTAAGAAAAGGCAAGTGTACCGATCAGTAGGTATAGAGTTTACTGATGAAGTATGGAACTCTCTTCCTGAAGACGGTGAAGCAAAAAGCCTTCAAAATGTAGATACTATTCTTAACAAGATGTTAAAGAAGGATATAAGTATCTATGAAAAATCAAGTAAGATGAGTGTCCAGTTAGGACTTCTTACAGATGATGTTATAAAAGTAGATCCGGATAAAACAGAAAACTCTCACCTTAACTTAGACGGTAGTAGAGTATATGATAATATTCTACACAACTATGTATCCTTTATTACTAGCGGATTAAACAAGGCTGAAAGTTTAGAGAAACTAAAGGAAGAGTACCCCTTCCTTAAAAGTGCATATCTGAACAACTCAAAACTTTTAAACGACATTCTATTTAATAAAAAAGGAGATAGAAATTCAAAAAGAAACCTAAAAATTGATTTAGGTGAGGGAGCTAGGACAGAAGACAAGTCTGTAAAGAAGGAGTTTTCAAGTATGACTCCGTCAGAAAAGTTCAAGTTTGTACTTGACATGTCTACTCAGAATAAATTCATGATGATCCGTGCAGGATCAAATTCTAATGAAAGATTTATTTCGTTTGGGGATGTTAAGATGGGTCAATCTGGAAATCTAGATGTAAAGGACTGGTTAGGTCTTGGTATTAAAATGCCAATGCTAGAAGCAGACATGATTGGGTATGCTAAAGATGAGCTTGCATACATTGCAGAAATCAGATCTATGTCTAAGCAATACTCTTTTAGTAAAAAGTTTGAAGACGCTGATACTGCAATTGACTCTTCCCCGGTTCTTAAAATATTGTCTAAAGACATCAATCTATATAAGACTATAAAGAATCTTATAGAAACAAAGAATACTTCTACTGAAATGCTTGAAGGCATTGATATAAAGTTATTCTCAGATCAAAATCCAGATGCAGTTACAACTGCTGGTCGTTTAATACAAGAAACTGTTATTCTAGAAGCAGAAGAGCTTGCAAGAAAAGCAATAAAACTAGGACTAGTAGAAGAGACTAGTGGGGGAAAGTATTTAAACTTAGGTATTCCTCAGCTTAATGATTCCGGGCTAATGATGCAAGTTGAGTCATTTCAAAACTTTAACAGTTTAAGAGATACTTTGTCACATCATGCTGCTGCATTTATGGTATCACAGATGGAACAGCAAAAAATATTTGCTGGCCACCCTGCACAGTATGTAAAGGAAGATAAAAACACTCAAGAGTTATCAGTAGATAACATGATTAAACGTATGAGTGGTATGATAGGCCCGAAGAAAGCCTCAGTACTTGACTCAACCTGGTGGAGGAATGTTGAAAGATTATTTCCTAACTCAGGAGGTATGTCTCGTTTATATATGGATAAGGACGGAAACATCAACGAAACTCTTACACAAGACAGTAAGCCGGTACTTAAAACTCTTATACTAGAAGACATCCAAGCTCAAAACTTAGGACTTGCTGAGTTTTTTGAGGATTATGCAGATATGAATGAAGCTGATGCTCAGGGATATGTGCACCTGGATACCTACAGAGACATGCTGCTTACTAACGGTATGTGGAACTTAGGTCTAGAAAAACTGTATCAGTGGGAAATGTCGAATAGAAAGCCTACTGTATTTAAGTGGAACGGTGAGAACGTTTCAGTAAAATCTGAAGCAGATCTTATAAATGAATCCGGCAAGCAGGTATCATTTAACCCTCTCAAGCCTCAGTACTTTGGGCCTTTGGCTGAGCTAGGGTATGTAACAAGCATGTACAAATTATCCGTTGTTCCGTTAATCCCTTCTGTAATAGGAGAAAGTAAGCTCAATAAGATGAGCAACTTTATGGCTCTTAATAATACAGGGATGATTGTATATGAGTCTGGAAATAAAGTAGGTACTTCTATAAATGAAGACGGATCTCTTACAAAGCTGTACGATGAAGATGGTAAAATAGGATTTAACCTAAGGAGTAAAAGTCATAATCTTCCTTACCAGCATATATACTATGAGTTCTTTGGTATCCAGGTATCTACTGGAAATACAAGAAAGGATAGTACTTCATACGGATCACAGGTTCATAAACAAATAATGTATGAAGTACACGATGGTATTAACTACCGTGATATGTCATTCCCAGAACTTGGTGTTAATGAGAAGTCATCAGTTTCTACAGAAAAGGTAATGAACCATTATCTTGATCTTGTAGGATCTCGTATTAAGATGGGAGCAGCTTCTCTTAGAAGAAGGTTAGGTATGGTAAAAATGCCTAACGGTACTTACGAAATAGAAGATGTAGATAAAACTATAGAGCTGCTCAAAAATTTAGTAGCAGAAAGGGACCTGCCTCAAGAGTACATAAAAGCATTTGATTCTCTTAAAGTCGATGGTAAGATAACTCCAATGGGTATTACTGTAATGCCTGCTAAGGGAGACATTGAACGTGCTCTATTTGCTATTGCAGATAAGATGACTGTTAAAAGTAAGATGAAAGGAGCAGGTCTTATCCAGGTAGCTAATACTGGTTGGGAAGAAGTAGGTGTTACTAGAAACTATTCTGACGGAAAGCTTGACTCTAATCAATTAGAGTTCTATCAAAACGAAGAAGGAAGAGTTACCCGTATGCAGGTATACGTACCTCATTACTTTAAAGAGATACTTGGAGACATTAAAGAAGGAGAAAATGTAATTATAGATGATAGACTAAAAGAGCTGTTAGGTTTCCGTATTCCTACATCAGGACTAAACTCTATAGATTCAATTGAAGTGGCAGGATTCTTACCATCTCATGCAGGTGATATGATAGTCCTACCTACAGAGATTGTAGCTAAAGCAGGTTCGGATTATGACGTTGACAAGCTTACAGTATACTACCCTCATTACACTGTAGGTAAAAATGCAGACGGTGTGACAGAGCTTAGATACTTAGAGTTTTATACTTCTGATGATTTAAGAAATGATCCTAATAAAGTCAATGAACTTAAAAACAGGGTTCGTAATCAAATTATTTCTGATGACCCTATCCTAAGGAAAAAGATAAAAGACATAGAATCTGAATACGATGCTGCCTACGTAGAGGAACTAAAAGGAGAAAAGAAAGCAGCTTATTCTGACTTTATGAAGTCAGACTCTGTTAAAGATTTTATTGAAAAATTTAATCTAGATCCTAATCGTACTAATAAAAGAGAGCTAGAAAAAAGATTTAAAGGGCTAAGAAGGACTATAACTCTTCTTAATAAAATGAGCAGAGAGTTAGAACAGTATTCCGGAGAAGATAAAATGGGATTCACTAACGAAATGTTTTTCTTAGAAAACGAGGATCCTATGCTCGTTGCTTCAAACTTTAAAGAAGACATGTCTAATGATGAGGCGTTAGATACAATAGATAGAATAATAACTACCGCTCAATCATTTGAAGCAGAGCTTGAAGTTTATTACGATGAAGATGCTGTTAAGGCCAGAGAAGAAATTCAAAAGAATATAGAAGAAGCTACTAAAGAGATGCGAGAAAGAATCTCTGAGCTGGTTAAGCCTGAAGTAGATGAAGCTTTTTCAACTATGACTTTGTTTGAAAGAAACGGAAAGAAAGCTGTAGAGAATGAAATCAACAGAACTATGCAAGGTATTGTTCTGTCTCCTGAAAACTATGAAAGATTAATAGAGCCTATTGGATCTAGCGTACTTAAAAATATAGCTGAAGACATTAAAGCTCTTAAAAAACAAAAAGCAAAGACAGACACTGTAGAGGACCTGTTAAAGATGAGTTGGAGTCTTGATACTGTTGAAAGATATCTTCAGGGTAAGAAGGGTGTAGGTATAGGAGCTTTACAGTCTGTAAATGAAATACTAGGACAGAGAGCAAGATGGGCTGTAAATAAAGATCATAAGCTAACTTATTTTAATACACAAGTAGGTAATTACACAGAGTTTGATGCTACGATGAAGCTTCCAAATAACAATATAGGAGGAGCTCCTGTATTATTTGGAAATGAATCATTTGCCGGTACTCAAGAAGAGTTATCCAAAATGAGGGTAATGAATAACTTCTTGAACGCTTATGTAGATATTGAAGCAGATCCATTTATTATCGACATCAATGCTGGTCTTGACATGGCTCCTACAATTATGTTTATGGTAAGAGCAGGAGTTCCTATTAGAACAGCTCTTTACTTTGCGAATCAACCTATTGTAGTTGAAATGATGGATGCCTTCAGGTCGCAAGGAAATAACATGCTAACTGTTGCCAATAAAAGAAAGGTAGAGCAGTCAGAAATAATAGAGGCAGTGTTTAATAAGTACTCTGGAAAAGAAAACCTTGTTAAATCAGAAGTAGATATTATAAGTAATGAGTCTTTAGAGAAGCACCTTAATCCGGACAATCAAAAAATGTCTGATGAAACTTTTAGAAGAGATCAGTTATTGATCCTTGACGAGTTTCTTAAGTTAAGATCTATGGGAGACGAGCTGTCTAATGCTATGAATGCTGTGAACTACGATACAAAAGGTACCGGAGGTCTTGCTGCAGCATCCCTGGTAAGAAAGCTATCAATGAAGACCCTTAAAAAGAATAATTTTATAAAAGGGTTTGATACTATCTTCAAAAAAGATAACTACTTAAGAGACTTTAGAGATTCTGTAGAATCTATTCCTGAGATGTACAAACCATTCTTCCCTGAATTTAATAAGCAGTTAGCTGCACCTGCTATTGAAATGCAATTTGAAGAATACTATAAAGACCAAAGGTTAGGATTCGATACTATGGTAAATATGATGGATATATTTATGCATGATATGGTACACAGCATGGTAATGATGATGCCTTTAAAAGGAAAAAACATTAACCTTACAGAAGAAATAAGAAATCTTTTTGTTACAGACAAAAAAATAGGTAACCCTTCTGTAGCCCTAGAGTTAAAGAACTTTGTAGAAAAATTCCCTGACGTAGCTAAAAACAATCCTTTCATAGAAAGAATTAATCCTATATTCAATGAAACCGGAGGTGATAGAATACTAATGTACGATCAGCCTTCGGACCCGTCAGAGATAGATGACGTTATAGACGGTTGGAGAGAATTGTTTAGGAGTAATGACAGAAGGATTAGGAACTTTGCAGAACAACTTGCTAAAGTTGCTATAATTCAAACTGGTTTTAGAAATCATCCAGTGGGTCTTACAAAGCATATTCCTTCTGAAGAAGTAGCAAAAATTATAAATAATGCTTTCGATCAATACAGATCAATGGGTATAGGAGGGAAAAGAACCTTCAAAAACTTTGCAATGCTTGACAGTATTCTTGGAAACCACAATAACCCTAATATATTACCAAGAACTGGTAGAGTAGCTCTTAAAGCTAAATACGCTTTAAAGGCTGAATACTTAGGAGCAAATAATAAAAAGAAAAGAGAAGATGCTGTAGCTGCAGGAGAAAAAATATATAATCTAAAAATTGTACAGGCTACCAAAACAGTAGTAGGTGAAAATGAGGATGGAAGTTTTCAAATGGAAGACAAACTTATGCCTGTATTTCAAGGAGGTGAAGTATTAATGGTCCCTATGGAAACCTTTATAAAACAATACAATGTTTTAAAAAGTAGAGGGATGCTCCAAGCACACACAGATCTTACGAATAGAAAAATTCTAAAAGGTACTATGCATGCCAGGAAGAGAGGCAAAGCTTTATCGCAAAATCCTTTACATGATAAAGCTCCTGAACTGGCACCAGAAACTGAAGGCGATAAAAAGCTAAAAGGTAAAGATGCAGTAATAGAAAGAAAAGACACAAACGGAACAGAAGATACCTGTAAAAAATGAGTTGTTCAATAATCAGAAATAGCAGTAGCCAAGTTATAGAGGGGGTATTTGCTGAAAATGGAAAGTCCTCTAAGCTCTACAAAGAACTTGTAGAAAAAACAGGAGACGCAGAGACTGCACTGGATAAGTGGACTCTTGCGTATGTTCCAGAATTTATAGATAACTATAAAGGAGAGAGGGATGAGAATGGAGAACCTACAGCAGAAGAGATTTTAAAGGCAGAGCCTGAAGGAGTAGAGAGGCAAGTAGAGGTCCTTAAAAAACTACTAAACCAAACTGTCCGTAAAACAGACCAGGGGTATGTAGAAATAGAAACTGATACAGTTGTAGCAAATCGTGTAACCGATTTAGTACAAAAGTATAGAGATGAGATAGGGGCTTACTCAAGTAGTGATACTACTGCCGCAGACATAGGTACTACTGTTCACTTACTTGTAGAGCAGATGTTTAAGCATTATACTGGTGTACAAAAAATGTCTCATAAAGACATGCTTGACGTAGTAGAAAAATCTTTAGTAGCTTCTGGAATAGAAACTAAGTGGGTAAAGAGTCTTGATAATAAAATCTTACTCAACTTAGATAAAGGAGTAGAGGCTTTATATAAAGACATACTTAAAGCGCAGGACAGCATAGACCCCGGCAAAAAGCCTGTTATACTTACAGAGCATATGATACACGACAAGTTTAAAAACCTTGCAGGTACCATAGATGCTCTTATAGTTTATTCTAACGGTCAAGTAGGAATGCTTGACTTCAAAACTATGTACGTCTCAAAAGGTAATTTGGATGACGGTGTAGATGTAGTTAGAAGTACTAAGATAACTGAGTGGAATATTCAGCAGAGTAACTACAAGGAAATGATTAAAACCAAATTAGGTATTGAAGATATGAGAGAGACTCGTATCATACCTATTGGAGTTGATTATAAAAATTATGATAAGGTTAAAAAGAAAAATCTTATTGGTGATAAGATCAAGGCAGTTAATATGGCAGGCACCATAAGCACTAAAACACTTGATCCAGTTCCTGTAGCAGGAGAGGTTACCGGAAAAGCTTTAACTGACAAAGCAATAAAAAGATTAGAGGGGGAGAGAGCAAAGCTTCTTGTAGACTACAGAGCTACTTCTGACTATAAGAAGAAAAGGGTTGTTGAGGTAAAGATGAGTAAGGTTGACCGTGCTTTACAAGCTCTTAGATTATACGATGATGTTAAAGATGTTACTAAAATGGCATCTAATACTATCCAGGAGATAACTAAGAAAATGAATGTGGTCAAAAAAGGATCTAAGTCTTATTTGTCTGCAAACGATATTAGAGAGTATGTAAACGAACTTAAGTTTTACGGTGAAATACTAAAAGCAGTAGATCCTAACTCCGAAGACTTTGAAGCTTTAAAAGGAAAAGATGAGGCTGCATTAAAAGCAGCAATGAAATCTGGCGAGGTTAAAAAAGTTCTAGACAAAACTGAAGCTCTTTATGTAGGAAGTCAGGTTAATAATATGATTAGTAATCTAGAGGGCATGCTCTTCGACAGAATGAATGAAGAGGCTGGGTCTGAAATAGATTTAAAGCAGACGGGTAAAAAACCTGGAATGTGGGCTAACTTCTTAGGGGTATCTGAAGTAGACTCTCCTGTATTTAAAAGACTTACTAGCCTATTTACAGCGTCAAGAGATAAAGCAGAGAACGATACTTTTGAAGACTTCTCTGTTATAAAGGAAAAGCATGCCGCTCTCAAAGAGTGGGCAAAGTCTAGAGGAAAAAATATACAGGAAGTGTTTGACATGATGGTTAACAAAAAGACCATGTCATTAGTAACTCCTGCTACTCAACAATTCTATGATGATAGAGATAAGGCTAAAGAAAATAAAGATTCAGCCTGGTTTAAAAAGAATACCACTTTTAATGTAAAAAAATTCGAAGAGGCTAAAAAGCAGGAGTATAGTATTTACGATGATCCTACTTTTGATGCAGCCGCTTTCCTAGGAAGACGTAAGAAGAAGAATGAAACTGATGCTGCTTTTAAGAAAAGACTTGATGAGGCTGTAGAAAAAGCTAAACAAGATTTTATAAACAGGCATGATCCTAGAGAAGGAAATACTACAGCGTATATGACTTCAATATTTTTACAGCCTAATGTAGAATCTGGAGAATACGCATCAGATCTTTACAAAGAAATGCATAAGCCTGGTAATCAAGCTTTAAAAGATTACTACGATATGTATACGGAGATGAATGAAAAGTTTGACTCTCTTGTAGGATCTGAGACAAAGATCAAAAGAAACTTTATCGCTAATGTATCTCAGTCTATGAGTGATAGGATGTTTGAGTTAGGACCTGCAGAAGGAATTACTGAAATGTGGAACAGCTTCAAACATGATATACAAGTAAGAGAGCAGGATGAAGTGCTAGGAAGAGTAGATCCAGCAACTGGAAAAAGTATGAGAAGCATACCGTTACTCTATACTGATGAGATCCGTATAAAACTTTCTGATAAAGAAAGGAACCAGCTCGAGTCTTCAGAAAAAATAAAGCTTGAAGAAGAGTTTAAAAAGGATAATAAAAGCACGTCTACTAGAGATTTTGAAAAAGCCCTTAAAGCTAAAACAGAGACAGCTATTGCCGCAGCAGAGTATAAGAAAGGAAAAAATATAAAGTCAGTAGACCTTACATCTTCTCTTATGTTGATGACAAATTCGGTACATAAGTTCTCTCAAATGAAAAACATTGAAGAGGATGTGCTTACTCTTAGAGAAATACTTGTAAACGGAGACGCTACTGAAACTGTAGTCGATGAGTTTGGAAGACCTATTAAAGACAAGTTAATGGGTAAGATTGCTGAACGTATAGGAATAAGTGATGACACATTAGCCCTATTTGATAAGCATGTAGACTTTCTCCTGTACGGTAAAAAAGGATCTGATATTCAACTTGGAGGTGTGTCAGGGCAGAAAGTGTTAAATAAGATGCATTCTTATCTATCACTTAAAGCTCTCGCACTTAACGTACCACTAGGATTTGCATCTTATCATGGAGCAAAATCAAATTTAAGGTTTCTTGCCGGGGAAGGAAGAGTGTTTTCTCAAGAGGATCTTAAGTACGCAGACAAACTTGTACCTATCATAAGGTCTGCAGAGTTTACAGATGAAGATGATATGTCTGATGATAAAATAAAAGCAGCACATGCTGTAGCTTTCTTCAGACCATCTACAAGAGACCTTACTTATGAAGAGTCAGAAAAAACTTCTTCTTCCTGGGGTAAACAAAACATGACTTTTAGAAATGCTTTTGTTCTCCATAGACTTGGTGATGATGCGATAGATAACAAGATTCTTGTTTCTATGATGAAAAGTCATGGCATTGATAGCACTGGTAATTTAGTAAGAAGGGATAGAGCCAAAGAAGGTTTTACTGCATTACTAGATATGGAGTTTAAGAATGAGAAAGGAAAACTTTCAATCATTCACGAAGGAAAGGATGTCTTCAAAGAAAACCCGGAGATGTTTACCATTATGCGTAACCGTGTAAGAAAGGTAGCATTTAATGTAAAAGGATCTATTTCTGAAGAGCAGCGAGCGGCAATGCAAGGAAACATGTTGTTTCAAATGGCTATGAAGTTTAGATCATGGATGCCGGGTATGGTGCAGTCTAGGTTTGGGGATGTAAAATATGATGCTGTACTAGACGACCTAGAAATAGGAAGGTACAGAGTATTCTTAGGACAACTCTTCCAGAACGGAATAGGCCCTGCCCTAACAAATCTAAAGGATGTAGCTATAGCTACTATGCCTTTAATGTTAGATCATTATAAAGGAAGGATGGGAGGAAAGTTTGCTGAAAAGAAATATCAAGAGTTCTTGGAGTCAAACCCTCACTTACGTGATAGATTTACTAAAGAAGAATTTATTCAGCTTATGGAGGATAAGATGCGGGGAGCTATTATAGAAGCAAGAACTGCCTCAGCCCTGGGAGCTTTGTTGCTCTTCTTATCTGCAGGATTAAATTGGGATGATGAGGATGATAATAATATTGTTACAAGAAATATGTTCTTGATGTTAAAGAGAACTTCTCTAGAACTTTCGTTCCCATATTCTCCTGGATCTGTTGTAGAACTTGCTAAGTTTCCATTCCCGGTAATGTCTCTTATTAAAAATATAGGACAGATAAAAGACAATACTATTGATGAGACTCGAGATCTTTTGTTTGGAGAAAATTCTAACAGAGACAGTACTCCTCAAATGTACTTTATCTCTAAGCAAATACCTTTACTTAATCAAGTAATGAATGTAGCTGGATTATTTAACCCATCTATTTACGAAACTGAGCAAGGTGTAGCGGAACAATTAATAGAAGAAGCTCTAGAAGACTAAAATAAAAGGGGAGGTAAATCACTCCTCCCCTTTCTGTCTAACGCGCCCAGTTTATAAGGTACTGGGCATACCCAAATTAATTGTACTGGTAAGTACTAGCTGTTTCAAGACTATTAATATACCTTCTTCTGTAAGGTATAATGTCTTCAACTATTTCTATTTCCTGCGTAGGATCTGTACTCTCCCACACTCTTATAAATGTATCACACATTTCTCCGTTGTGTATATACACTGTATCCTTTTCAATGCTAGGAACAGCATACATATAACTTAAGGTGTCTACATTTAAAGCAAAAGATAGTAGTAAAGGTATCATGCAAATGAATATCTGTTCTCCCTAATCTTATTCTGAAGCTTAAGAATAGTATAGCTAAGTTCTGCATTTTCAGATTTCAAGCTTTCTATCTCATCAAGCTTGCTTTGAAAATCATCATTTATTTTAAGTATATCCTCAAAGGTTCTATGAGCTTCTCCTTTATAAGCCCTAAGACACATCTGATAAGTACGGGTATACCTTAGATCGGTACCATACACATCGTTATGCGTCTTACGGTAATGAATAAGAGTAGCATGATTCTTACCCATAGACCTAGCAAGTCCTGATATAGAACATATCTCCTCATTCATTATAATGTTAGCTACTATACGCCTCGCATCAACAAGAATGCGATCTCTTTTCCTTGTAATAAGGTCTTCTTTATTTAAACCCATAACCTTGCACACACAATTTACAGCGCTATCAAGTTTAACCATATCAAATCTATCAACCATTTCTCTTAGGTATTTTTATTAATTCATATTTACAATCACTATCTGAGTTCTGATTAAGAACCTCCACCATATTTGACATCATAAACTCATCTTCTTCTTCAAAGACTTCATCTGATTGTGTTAACAGGTGTTTTGTATCTCCTATATGCTTCATTATACAGAAGCTATAATCTATTCTATTTTTTATCATATCTAATCTATTAAGGAATATTTTACATTTTGACCATCAAAATATTGTTTTTGATCTGCTAAGAATCTATCAAAAGATCCATATTTATCCTGGTACTTTTTGTTTTTACTATACATTTTTATCATTTCTTTTTTAGAGATAAGAAGTTTTTTAGTCATAATTATATTTTAAAATTTTACGCGCGTCATACCTTCAGGGATGTATGATGCCCTGACAGGTTTATTGTCAATCCAATGGTATTGCTGACCATCTTTGATTCTAGGCTTATTATAGATTACACTGTCGTAAGGGAAACCATGCTCATCTAACCAAGCTTCTGTAACTACTTTATGCTTGTCTGTACGAGCTGTAAAAAATACTACCGTATCTCCTCTGTCTTTAAATTCTTGAATCTTTTTAGCAGCGTTAGGAAAAGGTTTAGCAATTAAAAATTTATGAGACTCTTCGTTAGGTACATCTTCACAAATAGTACCGTCTATATCAATTAACCATATCTTACCCATCTTCTTTGTTTTGGTTTAATACTTTCTCTATCTCACTTACTCTTTGGTGAGTACTTAGCCCACTATCGGCTGAGTGTATAATGTCCAGTATTGCTTCTATCAATTCTTTCTTACTCATATTCTATTTTAATTACTTGAAGATTGTTTTCTGTATTATATAACTTACAAAGCTTACCGTCATACTTCATCCAGCAAGCCCCAACCGGTGTGCCTGTATACTCTCCTACATCTTCTGTAGTCATATGTACATCTTCTGGTATATCTTTATAGTATATTTTACCAATATCAGTACTGATGTAGTACCTATTAGTTAACGATAAATTTGGCTCTTCCTCTCGAAGGTTTTCACGGTCTTCCCAATAATCTCTATAATTTTTCATCGTCTCGGTTATTTCTTCTGTTACTGCATTTAGCATCTATAATTAAAAATACACATAACATTAAGAGTGTAAATCCTATTGCTGTTAAAGTCTGATCAATCATTTGTTTTGGTCTTCAAGTTTCTTAATAGCTGCTGCAAGATATTTTGCAGTATCTAGAGTTTCTTCATAAGCATGCTGTAACCACTCTTTAAGACTATAATCCTCACGATCTACAGTAGTACCATATTCTTCAACTCCTTTCTTATCAGAGTCTACAAGGTCTTTAACAATACTCTTAGTAATGTTACATGCTCCTTGTAAAGTATCTTTAACCATTTCAGGATCTACTTCTTCGTTATTAAATTTATTCATTTCCTAAATTATAAAGGTTATACAATAATGTAAGCTCCTCCCCTTCTTCAATATTCTTAAGAGTCTTTACATATCTATAATCACCATCTATCTTTGCTTCAAGATTAGGTTCTTTAGAATGATTAATAAATCCTCCAAGAGGAGTTCTAATAAAACGATCCTTAAATCTCTCGTCATATACATGTGATATACCAAGAACTTCTCCTTCTTTTATATCTGTAACTGCAAATAAACCAAGACCGTCTATGTTAGATTGCTTGATTGTTAACCTGGAATCCAGGGGTTTATAATACTTAGTTTTTATTTCCATAATATTTTCTAAATTATACAATTTATTCGTCAATAACACATTGAGTATCAATAAGATACAGATTATTACTTCATACACTACTTTATGGGGTCTATAGCTTACTTTTTCTGTAGTAACAGACTTATATAAGTCTTTCCAATCATCATCATACTTACCCTCAAAATCACAATTAGGGTCAAGAAGATTGCAAGTTACATCGTCAATCCATTGCTCATAATCCTTTACAGTTTCGTCTGGATTAAGATCAGGAAATACAATATAAAGTAGACTATTTACTATATCATACTCTTGAATTTCTTCATAATGATATATAGTAGCTATCTTTTTATCTGCATTTATTTTTCTAAATGTAAAATCCCTGCTGTACTCAGCCGGTTGGACAGCTATAATCCAGTCCCTTATACTTAATAAGGTTTGCCACTTTTTAAGGGTATTCATCTTCATATACTGTTAGACAAATATCTATAAAAGCAAAATAGAATGCATAATAAGTAACACATGGATCCTCATCATAAGATCTATATCCAAAAAGTATCATAGGTTTTATACCTATAGTAAGTATCCAATCTTTATCTCCAAACATGTGTTATAAGTTTACAACTTCACAAGAACCTCCACTACATGCAAGTTCATTAGAAAGATCTGTATTATCAGTAATCTCTACTACTTTAGTAAGATCGACTTCAGAAAGAGCAGCATACCTTTTGTTAAACTCTTCTTCAGTTATCTCTTCAAAAGGAGCTTGTACATAAGTACCACCATCATAAGGAAGAACTGATAGACCATTAAAGGTATTTCTGTTTTCCCACATCCATTCTACAATACCTTCCCACTCATCTTCTTTTACAGATACAGTAGCAGATACGTTATGAGTATTACGACCATGAATATGACCTTGCTTTACCCACTGCATATTCCAACGCTGAACACGCTCAAGCATTTCTAATGCTGTCTCGTCCTCACGAAGAGTTGCAGTATCTGGAGCTTTCTGAGGAATCTCAATCACTGCAGAGTTAGGGATAAGTGTCATATCTTGTACAAGTTCAGGATGATTAATTGCAAGATACTGATATAACGCCTCATCCTTACTGCATTGCATACGTCTGATATAATACTTAGAATGCCACGCATGTATACCTGATGATGTACCTACTACACAAGATGTAGTACCGCTCGGCTTTACTGTAGTAATACGAGCAGCAGGACTGATACCTATACTTCTAGCAGTCTCATAGTTAGCTTCTATAGCCATACCTGCAGCCTCTTCAAGATCAAGCTCATATACACCTCCGTTACAGATACCTGTCATACCTACACCTACAAGAGCATCCTTTTCAGTAGTCTCTCTCCAGATAGGTCTCAGATAATGAAAGTTAGTAAACCCTGCTTGTAGTGTACCAAAGAAAGATGCAACTGAAGCACGTTCATTTAGATCAAGCTGGTCTATAACATCTCCTGCATTTACTTCTGTAAGATTACAGAACTGAAATGGTCTTAGTGCAATCTCACAACAAGGGTTAGTTCCCCAATCTTTATCGTTACTAAGATATGTTCCAGGTTCTCCACTCCCACTCTCTTCAATCTTCTTCCAAAGATTTACAAAGAACTCTTTAGTTATTCTGTGACGTAAAAGAACAGCACTGTTGTTAGCTCGCCCACGCTGAGGATTGTTTTCCCACCATGCACCACTCTTACATGCTATCATCTCATCATCATCTGCAGAGAATAAAGAAATCAATGCAGCTCTACGGATACCACCAGCAAGTACAGCATCTGCAATATGACAGATCATATCATGTACTTCTATAGGTGTAAGTTTTTCACCCTCTTCTTTGCGGTCTAACATAAGTTCAAGATTGAACAAACATTTCTTAAGAGGTTCATGTCCCGGAGCTTTACCACCTGCAGTTACTAATCTTGCACCTTTAGGTCTGATGTCACTAAAGTCAAACACAGGCTTGGTCTTTCTGAATCCAAAGTATGCTGACATAAGATGACGTACAGCGTCTGCCCATCCTTCAATAGAATCGCTTACAAGATACTTCTGGTTTTTCTTAGGCTTATGAATCTCAGGAAGTTGATTCACATGGTCTCTTTGTACAGAGTATCCAACACCTGTACCTCCAAGCAATAAGAACATAGTCTCACTGAATGCACGATAATCATCAATAGGTAGATACGCACAATTATATACTCTCGACTCTGACTTCTCAATAGCTGCTCCAGAAAACTGTGCAGCTCTCATAGACATCAGAACTTTTTTATCGTATAGAAACTTTGAATTATCATCTATCTTATCTTTTAACTTAGGGTACCTTTTCTTCATCATATTGACGTACCTGTCAACTATTTCTTTCCAGGTCTCCCTTCTTTCTTCTCCTGCTACGTGCTTAGCGTACTTATTGAAGACAACAAGGTCACTAAGGATTTGATTGCTTTTATCCATTTAAGTCGATTGTAGACAGAAAAGGCAGAATTTCTCCTGCCCTTTCATGTCGATGTTATTTAAAATTTACTTTACTTCTTCTCCTAAGAGCTCAGCGAAGTCAGGCTCAATATAATTGATAGACTTCATTACTTTATGATCTGACTCACGCTTGATTACGTAATAACGGCCATTGTCCATTTCCTGGAAATAGCATTTGATCTTAACATCCTTCTTGTTAGGATGTTCTCCATTCATATATGCAGTAACAGTTTCTTCTGCCTCTTCCTTGCTGTTGCAAAACTTTGACATGTTGCTGTCATATATTTTAGTCATAACGTAGTTAATGTCAAGGCCATGTATCATGGTCATTCGCAAAGCAACCCAGACAAGATCTCCGAGTGCGTCTGCAATTTCTACTATATCCTGAGTATCTCTACTAATAGCAGTGCGAAGCTCTTCTAACTCTTCTACAATCTGCTCATAATGAGACCCTTGTGTACTGGAATCAGGAACTCCCGGCTCATTTGTTTTAGGAAGTCCTCCAATTCTACTCCAATTTGCTACTCTATTTATAAGAGTTGGGCGTTTTACTACATATTTAGGTCCGCCTTTATTCATGTTATTTTATTTAATAATTAAAAATGTACTGAGAAGACAAATATAAAGGTTTGTTTGGTACCCTTTTTTAGTACTTCTCTAAAAATGCAACTAAAGTTATTAATGTCATAGCAGTTCTTGTAAACTCCATTGAATAGGAGTTTTGCCCTGCTCTTCTAAAACTTCATTACACTTATTAAACACACCACTTTTAAGAAATCCTCCTCTTCTGCCGTAAGCTTCTGCTGCAGGATGTGATGCTTTTATCACTGGATTACCCTTAAGATGTTTTTCAAATGCTGCCGCCTTTGCACCTAAGAATATAACAGGTACGTCAGGATACTTTGTAGTAACATCTTCTAGGAATCTTTCCATAAAAGGTTTCCACATCTCAGTATGAGATCCTATTTTACCTGCTTCTAAAGTAAGAGCAGTGTTCAACATAAGAACACCTTGCTTGCACCAAGACTCTAGACTATGATCAGGAGTAAGCTGCAACACATCAGTAGTGTTCTCAACCTCTTCTAATATGATCTTCAAAGAAAATGGTACTGTCTTAGACTTTTCTAAATCTACTCCAAATGCAACACCAGTAGGCTGACCGTACTTAGGGTACGGATCTTGGCCTACAAGTATTACTTTAAGTTGATCTGGAGGGGTTAATTCAAGTGCTCGAAAAGTATCTTTCTTTGAAGGTATTACTAAGGTAGCCGCTCTAAGCTTAGCTACCCTAATACCTATATCTACCATGTCTTTCATGATAGGATCCATGATCTCACTCCATTGCGTCAGATCTGAAGACCCTGTATCTGTCTTTATATGTTTCCCTATCTTCATCTATTATATGATATAACTCGGCAGACTCAGGAAGTTCCTGCCCTATTCGTTTTTCTACTTTGATTCTTCTTTTCTTAGTCTTATGCAATATACCGTATATCTCATGAGTCTTCTTCATAGCATGAAAGTCTAATATCCTGACCTTCAACTCTTCAGAAAGTTCAGAGTACTTGCCCTTAATAAATTTAAGGAAATCCTCCTCATAATTAACAGGCACAGTAAATATATAGATGTAAGAAAAATCATCTACTTCTAACCTATCTACAAAATCTGAATGATCTTGAATAAATTTATCAAGTACTTGGAATGAGTCGCTATAACCTTTTCTAATTAATAGATAAAGGTTAGTGTCATTCATTCCTTCCATCCAGATAAATAAATTCATAAAGTAAGTATTCCATTTAAGCTTAGCCCTTGTATCAAATATCATAGGCGTGAGGAATATTGCAGAATCACTTGTCTGCATTGAAAATAGATTGTATAGATGGTATCCTTTCTTTTGTATACTTTCTATACGGAATAGTCCGTCCCGGACAGGTATTACCTGACCAGGAGCAAACTCCATTCCTGCATGATTTACTTGAATTACTTCCCCGTCTTTAAGAATTTCTTCTGCGGTCTCATCTACTCTTATACTTACACAAGTAGGATCTTTTATTGTGATAGAAGTTGCTGTTTCCATGGTGCTGTACAGTTTAAAGGCATGTCCATATTATTTGAATATACTTCTCTAGAATAGTTCCAAAGATCTGACTCATAATGCCAATTAAGATCTTCAAGTAAGGTTATCCAACCTCTTTTAAAATTACCATAAAGGTCAGTATATCCATAATGTCCTGCATTCATATCATCGTCTGATACAGTATACGTAAGAACATTGTTTCTGCCTGTAGTACTGACTACAATAAACTTAAAGTTCTCTATAGTGTATCCTTCTGCTGTAAGATTAGAAAACATATCTTCGATTGCAGCACTATACATGGATGCTTGTAGATAATACTTGTATTTGATAAAAGAAGAAGAAAAGTAATAAACACTGCTAGATGTAGTCTTAAGATCTACAGGATAAATCTTCTTCTCCTCATGATCTATAAGTACAGAATCCAAAAGAGCTTTACATAAAGTACCTGACTGTTCCCAGAACACAGGTAACTGAAATAAAAGATCTTGTTTATCTGATTTACTTTTAAAGAACTTACTGGCTACTTTATTATTTAAGCAGTTGTATTGCATTCTAACAAGCATGTCGTATTCTGATAAAGACAAAGAAGTCTTGCCTTCATTTTCTACCTGCTCTGCTGCATAATCTCTAAAAGCCTCAAACTGTTTTAAAGCAGTTTTCTTATAAGAATCTTTATAACCAGACTCAGCAAACGCTCTTTCTATTTTTTGCTCATCTGTAAAGTTTTCTAATATGTCAGTGCTTACTTCTTTAATATAAGCTTTTACCATATTTCCCATCATACCTGTAGGACATTCATGATCAGATACAAAGTATCTATTAGTCCATTCTTCTGATGATTGAAACATCATAGCGTCAAATGCACTCCCAATACGGAATGCATCTGACTCTACTCGTTCTCTACTATCTATAACATTTCTAGGGTCATCATCAAAATCACTAAGAAATGATCTTGATACTCCTCGCGCATCTCTATACTCTTGCTCTGTCATAATGTTTATTTATTAATTGGTTTAAATGTGTATTTAGTGTACTATTAAACTCCTCAAATTCTATAAAGCTTTTAGGAGCTGTAACCTTATGGTTAAACATATTATCAAATATACTAATGTCAGATACAGTTTTAAGAAAATCATAGCTCTTAATAAGCTTCTTTGCTTCTACACCTATATTATTAAAAACATGCCCTTTTACAAGAACGTCTTTATTCACAAAAAGAAGACTGTCTGAAGGTATATCATAAGTCAAACTACCTATGGCTTCATTAATAGCCTTATCCTTTCTTATAGAAACTCTATTACGGGTATTATTTTTTACTAATAAACCTAATAAGGGAACAACTGTATCATAGTTAGTTACAGCGTAAACAACATTATCTATAGCAAAGAAATTAATACCTTCTCCATAATTACCAGTCCGTACTTGGCGAGATGGTACTACTCTTTGCGAATAATAATTTTCTGAATTAAAAAGAGTGCTTCTAAGTTCAGGCCTTCTTACATATCTAACATAACTACTTAAACTTATAAAGTCTGTCTCTTTGTCTAAAATAACTCTAAACGGCAAATAATCTGAATCTTGATTATACTTAAGAATTATACTTAAAGGGCAGTTTTCTCTAGAGCGTTCTGATGACATATTTTCATTATAGTTTCTGCCTAATGCTAACGTAGGAGAAATATAATCTTTTCTAAGTTTTTTATCTGTATATAGTCTTTTCATAATTCTACTGTTTCCATCATTAGTGAGAGATCATACTTAATAAAGAAAGGTACTTCTCTTGTAGGATCTGTACCATATTCTAAACATGCCCAGTTATTAAGGACAGCTACCATTTTACCTGCAAGCATAGCTGCAGTATGTGAGGTTGCTTTAAAACTGCAAGGAAGATCAGGAACTTTTGCATCATCATACAAATGATCATCGTACCTAAGAGTATTCTTTGGTGTTACAGCAAATAACTGAAATGCCTCAGCATTCATCCTACCATCTATAAAGAGTTTAGGATTATCCTGTTTTTCCCAGTTTCTAAACATATCTTCCCTGGCTTGCATGTTATCAAAACATGAGACCATAATAGGAGATACTGGAGAATCTGGAAGATACCTATCTGTAGTATAAAACAGACTAGGTTTTTTGCCGCACATCGTATCAACATGATTACTTACTGCTTCTACCTTAGTCTTATCTACATCTGATTCTGTGTAGAATTGACCAGCAAGATTGCTGTATTCTACAACATCAGGATCCATTAACATTACCTTATGATCACCTGTTCTCATCAAAAGGATCATAAACCAGGATCCAATACCACCTGCACCTCCTACAATAATAGGAGGGAGAGATTGATTGAACCATGGACTATCTTTAAATCTACCATATCTTGTATCATTCATTTTTTTATATTTAAAATATATATCTAATAGTATTCCACGGTATTATGGATCCGTGCATGTCCTTAAACTGCGTTATAAGATCTGACTTAAGTCCTAACTTATAGCGTAGGTTCTTACCTCCATACTGAGATATCTTTGACTCTTGTATACCTGGCACCCATAAATGCCTTTCTACGTTAGAGTTTTTAGTTAAGTTATGCTTATGACGAATCTCACTGTGTGTAAGGAATATAACCTCCGCTAATACTTGATCCTTGTAATCTACATAGTCATCAAGCATCTGAAATAATTCTCTGTAGTCTTCTTTCCAGTTTCTATAAAGTATTACAGGACTGAAGTTTACATGAACATCGTAACCACTCTCTATAAAAGCATCAATGGCTTTTATTCTATCTATTATTTTACTGGTGTGCGGTTCATGTATATCAGACAAGTGTTGTGGCATCAGACTAAATCTGATACGTACTTTACCGCCTGGATCAAAGTCTAAAAGAGTTGGATTCACATACTTAGTAGCAAATGAACCCATAGCTATAGGATGGTCCTTGAAAAACTGAAATATCTTCTTCCACTCATGATGTTTAGCATGCAATGCAAAGTCCTCGTTACACGAGATATCATAAGTAACATAATCTGGATGGGTTTGATTAGGCTTTTGAACGTCTGCAAAATATGCATGGCTGTTCATAGCTGTTAGTATCTCCTCTGTGTTTGTAGCCACTGTAAGACCCGTAGGTTTACTACGTTTCATATAACAGTAACTACA
>TARA_R100001463_G_scaffold3381_2_pt1 | contig 23353 bp, 13 predicted proteins | sample TARA_R100001463 | Tara Oceans TARA_R100001463 (sample SAMEA2622242) | marine metagenome | biome: marine biome (ENVO:00000447); feature: deep chlorophyll maximum layer (ENVO:xxxxxxxx); material: "saline water (ENVO:00002010), including plankton (ENVO:xxxxxxxx)" | depth 40 m
AGAAATACAAACGTTAAGACCTTGGGATAATGTACCAAAAAAAGCTTTAGCCCAAGAAATAGTTGGCAATAGACTTGTGTATGGTAATTACACTCAAGGATATGACGTTGTAGATCAAAACGGCTCTAAAATAACTTTAGATTTAACGGCTAGCTTACAAAATTACAAAAACATAATACATAAAGAAAACTATCCTTACAAATCAATAAAATCTTTTAGAGATTATCAAGTGGGTATAGTCTTTTCTGATTTTTACGGTAGATCAACACCTGTTTTGACTAGCGCTGAATCTAGTTTTCATATAGATATGAAAAAAGCTTCAGAGTTTAATGAGTTAAATGTTACATTGAATTCTTTAATACCATCTTGGGCTGATAGTTATAGGTTTTATATAAAAGGTGGTGAAGAAGAGTATTATAATTTAATACAAAAAGGTGTTTATTTGTCATCAGAAAAAGATACATGGATTTCTTTTGATTCTAAAGATAGAAATAAAATAACAGAAGAAGATACGTTAACTTTAAAAGTTGGTGGTATAACTAATTATGATGTAGGTAGAGTTAATTCTTATAAAGTACTTTCTATTAGTAATGAAATACCTGAATCTATAAAATATTTTAAAGTAAGAAGATATTACGAAGAAGGAAGAGAAAATAAATTTGCTAATGTTTTAAGACCTGAATATTTAAAAGTAGGTAAGCCAACTATAGATTTTAGAAGTAGACAAGCTCAAACCAGTAGAACGAATGATAGCAGGGACGGTATAAATCCATTTTTAAATAGTACACATGTTAGAATAAGTATAAAAGAAGATTTGGATAAAAATCCAAGATTTTTTTCATTTTTAGAAGTAGATAGTATTCATGCTAAAGGAGCAAACACAAGTTCACCAGAACAGGACCTAGGTGCTAGGTGGGAAATTATATTAAAAGATCCTTTACCTGAAGAATACCAAGCTATAATTGGTGAAATAGAAGGTAATCCTAAAAATATTATTTTTGAACTATACGAAGAAAAACAAATAGACAATATACAATTTGAAGGTAGATTTTTTGTAAAAATTTCTGCTGATAAAGATTTTGCTGTAGCATATGGAGGCACTACATCTGTTGAACAGTATGCCATTGCTGAAACTATAAAAGTTTTTTATTACAAAGATGCTTTAATAACAGCTGATGATGGTATATATCAAGACCCTCCTTTTACAGATACAACATTAACTAGTGTTACAACTATTGAAAGACCTTATGTTGATGCGCAAGAAAGATGGGGACAGTTTTTAATAAATCCAAGAGGATATACAAATGATAGTCAAGGCAAGGGATCTACAATTAAAGAAGGTTATACTATGGATGGTGGAGCTTTACCTTTAAATCAAGACGATGTAATTGTAGGCTTTAACGGTTCTAATCCATCTATAGGTTTAGAAAGTGTTGGTAGAAGTTTAGGTCATCCAACAGCTGGTACTTGGTTTTTAGACGAAGGTAATTATGTAGGGTTAGTGACAGATCCAGATTCACCTATAAGAGCAACTCAAAGAACTTTTACAATTACTGGAGATGGAGGTGCTAGTTTTTTACATCATCCAGACGGTGGTCTTGATTATGGTAACGTTACAGCTGAAGCTGGTACTAACTCTGCTTACGATTCTGCAAATAAAGTTATAAATTTATCTCTTGGTGGTTGTCAAGCCTCTTATCTTACATCTCAATTTGGTGGTGCCAGCGGTGTTGGTGTTAAAAGAAAAATATCTCCAAAACCACACGTTTGGGCAAAAAGTTGGTTTGAAAGCACAATGTTAAACGGAGAGTTTGCATCAGGACCTGTTGGAGACTCTGGCTTGTATAGAAAAGGAACACCAGCTCCTAATTTTATAAGTAGAATACACCCTGGTAGTAGGTTAAGATGGAAAGAAGATCCTACTGAAACTATATATAATATAAAAAATGTTGGCTATAGAGCTTTATTAAATTATACTATAAATGATAAGCACGGAAGTATAGAGCAATCAAGCGGTGTTAGATTTGGTACTTTTCCAGCTTACTTTAGATATCCACATAATTTTAGACATAACTGGAGCATTGAATTAGATCAGACTATGGATAATTGGAATCCAATAAATGCATCACCTAATAGCGCCTTAACAAACGGAAGTGTTGTTACTGTTACAATAGGTAGTGGTGAACATCTCACCACTCTACTCACTACTGTTCCTGCAAATGATTCTACATTTTTTCTAGCAGATGCTGGTACAGATGCTAATAAATTACATGAAGGTATGGTTCTAACTGACTATCATCCAAGTGGTGGTTCTAGTGCCGCTGTTACAAATAACGCTAGAATACATAGTATAAAAAGCTCTACTAACACGCAAGATAACAATAGAGCAACTGTTCGTATAGTAAATGATCAAGGAAATACAACCATACATAACTACGTAGATGGTGATGTACTTACTTTTAAACAGCACTCTATGGATGGCTCTTCTAGCAACATGGCTGAAAGAAGATTAAATTTATATTCTTATACAAATGGAAACTTTAATACTAGCGCTACACAATACGATAGTGATTACATTCCTACTTTAACACCAGTGGCTATAGGTTATAACTTAGAAATATTAAACGCAACAACATCTGTAGTACAACAATTGTCAGGAAGCTTGTCGTCTTATACATATAGTGTTTGGGAAACTTCTCCTAAAAACATTCCAGACGTAAACTTATTTACAGAAATAAATGATGTTCATTACCCTGAAACTAGTTCTTTTAATTTACAAAATATTATAACGCCTGGATCTAGAGTTTATTTAGCTACAGAGTTTTCAACAGCAAATAATGTAATTAATAATACTTCAACTCTTGATAATAATTATACTGGAAATGTTGGTTGTACAGTTTATTCAGGTAGTCTTAATAAGTGTAGAAAATATGGTTATGATAGTGAAATATTAAATTACGATGAATTTGATTTATCTCTTATATCTGTTTCAAATCCTAATGGTGTTTTAACAGATATTTTTGATAGCAACAATGTGTCTATAGTTAGTATAAATCGAAACAGTATAAATTTATCTGAAAATTTTATTACCAATTCATCAAATACTGTTATAAAGCTTACAAGTAATTTTCCTTATAATGGCGGTCACACTATAATACACCGCGTATTAGGCAATACTATAGAATTAGCTAACGCTAATAACACACAAACAAATGCTGTTAATGGTTTATTAAAGTTACAACTTAAAAATCCACAAGCTGCAAATTCAGGACCAGATATTTTAAAAGTAGTCGATAAAGATAAAACTTTATTTTTAGAAGTTGTAGAAAATGTTGAAAATTCAAATATAGTTAGAGTAAAAATAGCAAATCAAAATTATAAACATAAATTAAATTACTTTAATTGTTATTCTTTTGGTAATGGTATAGAGTCTGTAAGCGTAGGTGATGAATTTAATAAACAAAGATTACTTAATAACGGAAGGATATCAACTACTATTGATTGGGATTTTATTGAAGAAGAAATACACAATGGTCTTATATATTCTGGAATATATAATCCAGCTAGTGGTTTAAATAATTTAAATCAATTTATTCAAGCAGATAAAATAACAAAAGAAGTAAATCCTGTTTATGGTAGCATACAACGTTTATTTACTAGAAACTCTGATTTAATAGCTTTTTGTGAAGATAAAGTTTTAAAAATATTAGCTAACAAAGATGCTTTATTTAATGCTGATGGTAACATAAACTTAACAGCCTCAAGAAATGTTTTAGGTCAAACAATGCCTTTTGCTGGTGATTATGGAATATCAAAAAACCCACAATCATTAGCTTCTGAGTCTTACAGATTATATTTTGCTGATGAAAAAAGAAAAAAAGTATTAAGATTATCTATGGATGGTTTATCACCTATATCTGATTATGGCATGAATGATTGGTTTAGAGATAATTTACAAAATGCTATTTCATTAGAAGGTAGTTTTGATGAGAATAAAGATGAGTATAATTTAACTATTATAAAAGATACAGAGCACGATAGCCATACTGTTTCTTTTTCAGAAAAAGCAAAAGGTTGGGTTAGTTTTAAATCTTTTATACCAGAAAAAGGTATATCTTTAGGTAGAGATTATTTTACATTTAAAAGTGGTAAGCTTTATTTACATCATCAAAAAAGAGATCTTTCAACGCCTGATTTTTTACCTGTAGTTGAGTATAATTCAATAGATCAAAGTTATATTACAGACTATAATTATAATAACTTTTATAATGTATATAGAGAATCTGAAGTTGATGTTATTTTAAATGATGGCCCTAGTATTGTTAAATCTTTTTTATCATTAAGTTACGAAGGTACTGATGCTAAAGTAGATAAATTTATTGAAGAGTCTATATTAAGCGAAACTCATAGTTTACCAACTGTTTTTTCAGATAATGATTATTATAATATTCAAATTAAAAAAGGTTGGTATGTAGACATAATAGAAACTGATAAAGAAAAAGGTTCCTTAAATGAATTTATAGAAAAAGAAGGTAAATGGTTTAATTATATAAAAGGTATTGATATACTAGATTCAATTAACGAGTTTGGTCAATTTACAAACCCAGATAATATTTAAATAAATAGTTATGAAATTACACGAATCGTTTTTAGGAGGTGGTTATTTGACAGGTTCATCAAGTATGATAATATTTGGTTGTACAGATGCTAATTCTTCAAATTATAATCCTAATGCAACTAATGATGATAATAGTTGTATACAGTGTATTTATGGCTGTACTAATGCTTCTTCAACTAACTATGATCCATTGGCCACGTGTGACGATGGTACTTGTATAGTTCCTATATATGGTTGTATGGATGTTAATGCTTTTAACTATAATCCAAATGCCAACGTTAACGAAGTGTCAGATCAAAACGCTGCTGATCCTTGCGTGCCAATTGTATATGGTTGTGTTGATGTAAATTCTTTTAACTATGATCCAAGTGCTAATACTGATGACGGTTCGTGCGTAGCAATTGTTTATGGTTGCACAGATTCATTAGCAACAAACTATGATCCAAACGCAAACACTGATGATGGTTCTTGTAGTTTACCTTATTATAACTGTAGTGTTGGTGCTTCTAATTTAACCTTTAACGAAACTATAACTCAACCTGGAAATACTTCTTCTTCTGTTTATGTAACTATAGGTGCTAGTTATAATGTAACACCTGTAAATAACATATATTTACAAAATAATAATTCACCTGTTCAATATCAAGATTTTACTTTTAGTAGTTTTTTAGTTCAATACAAAATTTGTGGAACTGGTCTGTTGACTAATGTAAACGTTCCAGCATCTTCTGTAAATATTGTAGAAAACTTAGATTTATCTGCTTCTTCGTGTTATGAATTTATTATTACAGCTAGTTGTGATTATACTGGAAACGCTGGTTATATACCACCTGCAACAGCACATGTTTATTCTTTACAAGTAAATACTCCAGCTTTAATACCTGTTCTTGGTTGTACAGATCTTTTTGCACTTAATTATGATTCTAATGCTAATACAGATGATGGTAGTTGCGACTATAATGGATGTACAGATCCTAACGCTACTAACTATGATGCGAATGCAACTATCGATGATGGTTCGTGTTCGTATAGTCCTATTTATGGTTGTAATGATAGTGCTTATGTAAATTATAATTCAACAGCTACTGTAGCTTGTGATAGTGGTGATCCTAATCAAGCTAGTGAAAACTGGAACTGCACTACTCCTGGTCCAAATTGTTGTTGTGGTGATTTAATTTATTATGGATGTACAGATCCTACTGCTACAAATCAAGATCCAAATGCAAATACACTTTGTACAGATTCTAACGATCTTTTACAAAATAATAACGGGCAACCTTGTACTGAATGTATATATCCATTTCAAGTTGGTTGTACAGATAGTACCGCTGGCGATAACCCTGATATAAATGGATATTGTAACGATGGCGATGGTTGGCCAACTTATAATAACTCTACTTTTGTTGGTGTTGGCGTTTTAGGTGGTTGTACTCTTAATTCTCCACCTATAGCTGGTTATAATGTTTCTAATTATAATCCTGAAGCAGTTCAAGATACAACACCTTCTTCGTGCACAACGCCGGGGTTTGGCTGTACTGATGATACTTCTTGCTCTTACAATGTTAATGCTACTTCAAATCCTTTTAACGCTTGCGCATCACCTAGTGGTTTTTGCCCACAACCTTCTAATGCTAATGTTACACTAGGTAGTAATCCTTTTGAAGAAATAATTGTAACTTTTACTCCTGAATGTACTATTATACCCGGCGTAACACCTAATGGGCACGTGGAAGTATCCGTTGTGGATGCTAGTACTAATACTCAAGTTGCTGGCTACGGCGCTTCAGCAAATTTTCAATCAGGCCAAACTATAGCTGGTTTAACACAAAATACCAATTATAATGTTCTACTTTTTACTAATTGTCCATTACAAGGAGGAGCAACGTCTAGTGCACTAACACTTAACATAACAACGCAACAAGTTTTAACTCCTGGCTGTACAGATCCTACTGCGAATAATTTTGATCCTCTAGCAAACACCCCTTGTACAAGTTGCACAGGTAATAACGTGCCTAATTGTTGTTGTACTTATGATGTGTTAGGATGTACAGACCCAAGTGCAAGTAACTATAACTCAAGCGCCAATGTTGATGATGGGAGTTGCCTTATAGATGGATGTATGGATCCTAACGCAATTAACTATGATCCAACCGCAACAAATGATGTTGGTTGTGCCTACTGTCCAGATATACAAGCCGTAACAGGGCAAACAGTTATAGATGGTAATACTCCACCAGGTACAGCCGCTAATAATCCAATAACGGGTAGATTATCTATGTTTGGTACTTATTCTTCAATGGGTGGCACTGCTATTGGTTGGAGAGCTAGTTTAGGTAATATATATGTTGCAGGTGCTTCTAATGGTCAATTTGTAGCTACAGAAGATCTAAATTGGCAAGCTTTAGCTCCCGGTATACACCGTATATCCGCTATATATTCTACTACACCTATAACAGATCCTTCTACAGAAACTTTTGCTAATTATAGTCAAAATCAAATAAATAACGGTTGGACTGATCCTGGTAATATACAGTTTAAAGGAATATACCATAATAGTAATGGTAACTTTTCTGTAGGTGGTATGCCAGGTGGTCATACTATGTATTTATATTTAATGACTCACTGTGATCCTAATGAATTACCAAACACAACTACAACATCTATACCACCATCAAGCACGGTTAGTATGACACCTATAGAGTTTTTAACACCTGACGTATCAGGTTGTACAGATTCAACTGCATTAAATTATAATCCAAATGCAAACATTAATGATGGTTCTTGTAGTTATCCTACTCCAAGCTGTAGTGATCCAATAACTAGTCTTGCTATAACTGGATGGACAGAGTATACTGGTGTTAATAGTACTAATGAAGTTGGTTACTATCCTACGTTTGAATGGCAAACACCTAGCAACGCGATTAATCCACCTAATCAATACGCTTTGCTTTTAGACGAAATTATTCTTTATGATACTAATTTTGGGTTTACCTCAATAAATAATCAAGGTAAATTAGCTTTAACAGATTTGTCAGTAGATATGAAGCAGTCTGCATATGATGAGCCTAACGCTGAAGGAACAGGTGATTATGGAAATAGTTTTACAACTAGTGGTTCTGGTAATAATTACCAAAATTATATACTTAGTGGTAATCAATATAATACTTTAGTAGGTTTTGTTAGTGATTCTGGAGTAAATATTGCAGGGTATAATGGTAGTGTAACCAATTTTTATGGTGGTTTTTTTGCTGCTACTAGTGGAGAAGCTGGACACGACTCAATAAAGAGTGCTTCTATGGTAAATAGATACAACTTACTAGACGCAAATGGTACTAATACTTATAGCAGTTTTTTACATGCCAATAACGCTTGGAGTAGAGGACCTTTAGCTATTACCAACCCTAATAACGCTCAAAATAGATACGCGCTTAATCCAACAAGCAACATAGGTTTGGCGCACATAGAAGGAAATGCTACCGCAATTGTTAGAGCAACAGTTGTACCTGATTGTGGTTTAGGTTACGAAACTGTAAATGATCAAAATGTAGATGTAGACAGAACAATAAGTTATGTTACACCAGCTCCTTGTATTGACTTTGATATCACGGACTCAATAACCGATGGTTGGAAAAATGGAGATAGTGACTATCCATATCCTCATCCTGTTAAAGTTGTGGGTATTGCAGATAATGCGGAATATGATCCAAATGTTCCTACTAATAAGCAAGTAGGTGTTATTGTAAGATTTCAAATTAACAATGGATGTCACTGGGGTAGTTATGAAGTTCCAAAAATGGAATTACATAGAAAAACTGATAGTAATATTATTGATTATAGTTCGATGATGGGTAAAATAAGTTTTGATCCTTACAACAATGGTAATGGAAACCATATAAAAGACCATCAAATTGGGGCATTTGGCCATAATAGTGATTACGATTATATATGGAATCCTGAAACTTATGTTGCTAGCAATACACAGGTAAATAAAGTAACAGTAAACGCGTGGAATAGACCAAACGGTATAAGTGGAGGTGGTTTTTATTCAAATACATTGAACGCAACACTTTACAATCCTATTGATGTTAGAAAAGTGGATTTACACCAAAGTAGATGCGCAGCTTATTTTAATTTAGTAATACCATTAAGTTATTTAGGTGGTTTATCTCACTTTGGCGTTAACACTAAGCAAGATTTCTTAAGCACTTATTACAACAATTTAGGCTCTTTTGGCGGTGTTCAGCAAAAGATAATGGATTTAGACAATATAAATGATAGTAATAATAATTTTTACGGAATACAATTTAATTATGACACTAATAGCGATGGTTTAAAAAGATATTGTTGGAATGGAAGTGCTAATACTTATGATTCAAATACCACGGGTACTCTTAATGAAAGCGGTACAGTTTATGCTCACAGTCATCAAGTAAACACAGGTTTTAGATTAAAATGGGGTAATTTAAATAGTGGTACTTGGATGCCATAAAAAAAAATATAAATGAAAACAATAACTAATGTAGTTTTAAATACTAGTACTTTACCACCTGAGGCACAAACTCTACCTATATCTATATATGGAGATGAAAATGCGGTTTTTAGTTTAATAGTAAAAAAAGGTGCAACACACTGGTATGATTTTAATGCTAGTCCATCTGCCTTTGTAACTAGTGAAAAAATATTATCTAATATAACTATTGATCCTAGTGGCTTTTATAATACTAATATAAATATACCTGCTGTAACAGGTACTACAAACTATACATTTTTAATAATAGCGGATACAGCCTCTGATACAGTGCACGCTCAAAGAAACGAAATTAGAAACTCAGATGGTAGTATTAATGAAAACGCTTCAACAGGTTCTGACTCTGCTGTTTTAAGCAGAACTATTACTCAAATTACAAATACCACTATAACATTTAAGGGCATATCACATGGTAGTTCTGGAACTTATAGCTCTGTAGGCTCTGATGCTATAGAGGTTCCTGTTACAGGTTCTAATACACCTATTAATTTTACAATAAGCGTAACACTTGGTTCAAGTGATTTTGTAAAAGTACGAGATCCTAATGATGGTGATTTTTCTGCTTTAAAATCAGCTGTAGTACAAAGAATAACTGAAGATGAAGAAACCGGCGCTAATATTTATATTTTTTCCGATGATGAGTATGGTACTGGTTTTTTAAGTGGTATGCAAGTTAGACATAGTAATATTAGTGGAGGTGTAACAAAAGTAGGTACTGTTTATGATAGCATAAATGGTATTAGCTTTGTAACTACAGAAGGGAGTGTAGCAGTTGAAAATGTATTAAAGTTTTATACTACTAGTAATGCTGGTGTTCAAAAAATAAACGGAAGCTCTTTAAGTTTTTCAAATTTAAGCTTGTCTTTAGCAGATGTTTCAACTACGGTTAATGACTCAGATGCAAACGGTAGTGACTCTTTAACTACTTTTACCGTAGCTAGTGCTGATGGTATAAAAGACGATACTAGTACATTGCATGGTGTAAATATAGTTGGTACACCAACAGTAACAAATATAAGTGGTGCTGATTTAACTATAGGAGCTGGTCAAGTCTTAGAAAATACACAAGCTGTAATATTTAGAGGTGCTAGTAGAGCAGCTACAATTACAGGAACTGTTGTTGTTCCAACTGTAGGAACAAGCAACTTTAACATGTTGTTTAATTTAGATAATGTTTTAACAGTATCATAAAATAATATATTATGCCATTACAAGTATTACAATTTTCATTTGCAATAAATTCATCAGTTAATGTAGGAGACCATGTGTTTTATATACCTGGCATGATGAATAGTTCTCAAGGGTCTTTACCTTCAAATTATTTTGATGAAGGTTATTTAAATAATGCTTTTTATTTTGGTAAAATATATTCTATATCAAATCAAGATGCTATTAATGGAAGTCCATCTATTACAGTTGATGTTTTTACAGATGCTAACAACGTTCAAGTAGTTAGTAATCCTACTATAGATGATTGGGTTTTTTATTTAAAAAATACAGTTGTTGATCAAGATGATTTAAAAGGTTATTATGCTACTGTAAAGTTAAAAAACAACTCAAAAGATAAAGCTGAATTATTTGCGTTAAGCGCTAATATAGAAGAGAGTAGTAAATAACACTTAAAAAGTGTGATTATATAAAAATGAATAAAAATTAAAATTATGTTTGATTTAATAACAATAAATGAAATATTAGTAAACGAAGCGGCTATACCTTGGGTAGCAATAGCAACTATTGGTTCTGCTTTGTTAGGCTCATCATCCGCTAGTAAGCAAAGAAGACAATCTCAACAACAATATGACGAGCAATTAGCTCTTCAAAGAGAACAACAAGAGCTGTTAGAAAAAGAAAAACAAGCCTATAGAGATATTGAATTTACAAATCCCTACAAAGATATACAAAACGTGTTTGCTGATATGGAAAATCCATATGAAGACATGGAAAATACAATGGAAGATCTTACGGTAAATCAACAACAAGCACAGTTTATAGCGCAACAAGGCGCACAACAAAGAGCTAATATACTAGACAGCTTAGCAGGAGCAGCAGGAGCTAGTGGTATTGCTGGTTTAGCACAATCATTAGCTAATCAAGGAAGATTACAAGCGCAACAAGCTTCAGCTAGTATAGCGCAACAAGAACAAAGAAACCAAGCATTACAAGCGCAAGAAGCTAGTAGATTACAAACTTTAGAAAGACAAGGCGCGTTTGCTATTGATCGTATGCAAAGACAAGCTGATTTACAAGCTGACATGGCGTTTAGAGGTGGCGAGGCTATGGTGCAAGAAGCAGAAGCAGCTAGGCAAGCCACTATGCTTGGTATGCAATTTGGTAGTGCTGCTGGTGCTAATCAAGCTGTACAACAAGGTTACGCTAACCAAATGTATGCAAATCAATATGCTAACCAAATGCAAATGCAAAACTTAAGTAATTTTGCAAGTTTAATAGGGCAAATACCTTCTGGAACTTTTAGTAGTGGAGGTAACAAATAAAATAAATAAATATGGCAAAAAAATCAAATTTATTCGGTAGAGCAGATGCATCATTAGTAAATGCTGCTTTTAGAGAGGGTATGACTAGAGGTCCAGGCGATCTCAGTAAAGTTTATCAAGAGCAGCTCAACACAAACAACATGATGTGGCAAACTATACAAAAAGGTTTTGACCAAGCTTTTGGAAAGACAATAGCATTAAATGAAAAGTTTGAAGAAACAACAGATAAAGTAATGTCTAATATAATAACTGGAGATACTTATGACGATGCTATGACAAGTATGTACAACGATGAAATAATACGTATAAAGAACGCAATAAAAGCAGAAGAAACAGGTAGCTTAGAAGAAAAAAAATTATATGCAGAGCTTGAAAGATTAAAATCATCTACAGATGCTTATGGACAAACAATGATAAAAATTGGTAAATTTGTTGAAGATAGGCAACATAATCCTCATGCAATGGGCGATGAAAACTTAAAAACACTTACCTCTATAATGGATGGTACGGCTAAACACAGAATAGTTAATGGTAAACTTGAAGTTTCTGCTACTGGAGAAGAAGGTACTTATTTAGGCTTTGAAGAAGTTAATGATTTATTAGCACCTAAAAACCATGGTAATCAATCAGATTTAGTAAAAAGAGCTGGTGATCAGTTTAAATTTTTTAAAGAAAATAGAAAAGCTAAATATGATGAGAGAGCTAGATCAGCTAATGTTAACTACATATACAACAATAATTTTAAAACTAAAAAAGACTGGGCAGATCTAGCAACAACAAGGATTGCAGAAATGCCATATAGCTTAGTTGAAGCTATTCATGGTAAAGACCCTGCTATGAAAGCTACAATAGATATGGCTCTTGATAAAATACAAAGTACAGACCCTAAGTTAGTTAAAGCTTTTGATGTTTCTGGACCCCAAGGTAAATCAGATGGTAAAATTACTTCTGCAGACTTTAATAACGAAAAAAACAAACAAATGTTGATAAAAGCTTTGACAGATGTTACTGACAAAAACTTTAATCTTGATCTTGCAAAAAGAATAGGTGCTGAGTTTTATGAAAGACATTTAATGAATCCATACGCTACGGATGGTGTTGAAAACAGGGCTGTTAAAACAAATAATAATAGAGGTAAAAGCCAAAACATAGGCGTTAGTTATGGTAATAAATATATATCTAGATCAGCAGCTGATGCTTTCTTTAGAGACATGACTAATAAACAAAAGAAAATATTTTCACCAAATGGTAAAACTTATGAGTTTATTAACGGTCAGTATTATATAACTAATTTAGTTAATCCAGAAACTCAAGATCTTTTACCACCACAACCACGTAGTAATATGCAAATACTTTCAGCCGCTGAACTATGGAACGAAGGTTATAGAATAGATGAGTTTAAAGGAAAAACTAGTGACGAAGATGCTAATAATGTACTTAATAATGCTTATCAAAAACAACAATCTAGCCAAGTACAAGGTATATATAGTGATGTTTACACTGATCCAAATGCAGTGGTAAATCTTTTTCCAAATTTAAATTTAGAAGATCAATAATATGTATATATTAGACGGCAATACTATATCATTACAACAATTGCAAAATTTTGCTAATGAAAAAAATACTGACGTAGATACTTTACTTCAAACTTTACCAGGTTTAGAAGAAGTTAGACCTGACACAACTATAAATCCTACCACTCAACAAGAAGATGATGTTGTTGGTCCTTTTGGTTTGCCACAAGTAGATGTTTCTGGTGGTGAAAAAGATACTGCTATTGAGCGTACTTTTGGTAAAAACTTTGTTACAGATTATTTTGGTGACTTGTATAGAGCGGGTGCACAAGGTCTTGCTCAAGGTAGAACTGTTGACGAAGCTTTTGATGTATTTAAAAAAGGTGAAAATATTTCTGACGAAGAACTACAAAGATTTATTGATGTAAATAATGAGTTGAAAAGATATGGCGCTTCTGATGAAATGAAAGAATATGAAAAAATAAAAAACGAAGCAGGTGGTGGGGTTTGGGGTTTTATGAAAGGTATGGTTATGACTAGAGGCCAAGTATTACCACAGGTTATAGTAAGCTCGGCTGCTGGTATGGCTCGTAGTTTTTTTGATTCTGAAGAGGTTGCTGCTTCAACAGGCGTTGGTGTTGCAGCTGGTAGTTTTGTGCCTTTAGTAGGTAGTATAGGTGGTGCTGTAGCTGGTTTAACAGGTGCTATGGAAACTAGTTTAACATTTGCTGAGTTATTACAAGAAAAACTAGATGGTAAAGAGTTTAACAAAGAAAACGTTAGGGCTATATTAGAAAACAAAGAAATGCTTAATGATATAAAATATAAGTCATTAGCTAGAGGTGGCGCTATTGGTGCTATTGAAGGTGTTACACTTGGTTTATCAAGAGGTGTAGCTGGTAAACTAACAAAAGCTGGTATTGGTAAAGGTAAAGTAGCTAGAACTGTAACTGGTATAGAAATGACTGGTGGTGCTACTGGTGAAGCTGTAGGTCAAGTTGCAGCAGGTCAAGAGTTTGATATAGCAGAAGTATTAATGGAAGGTGTTGCTGAAGGTAAAGGTTTAGTTAATGTTGCTGATATATTAGCTAAAAAAGAATATAAAATAAATAATAAAGAAGCAAATAAAAAACAAATACTAGAAATAGTAAATGATCCTAATATAAAACCAGAAGATTTATCTAATATAAAATTTTCAGTTACTGGTGATATTAATCTTGAAAATCTTGTAAAAATAAAACAAAACGATGCTGCTCTTGAGACTCAAATAGATAAAAAAATAACTGATACAAAAGATAGAAAAGAATTAGTTGAGTTAGAAAAACAAAGAATAGTAAAAGAAAGAGAAGCAGCTAAAAAAGGCATTGAAAAAGTACCTAATGCACCTGAAGAGTTAGCGGAAATACAAGCTAATATAGATGAAATAATAGGTAAATACGAAGGTGCTGTAGAGTTTGGTCAAACCACTGAAGCTAAAAAAGCCGCTAAAGATATACAACAAAGAAGAATATCTGATACTATAGAGTTGCTTAAAGAAAGCAATAAAATAAAAAATGTAAAAGCTGCTTTCACTGTTGAAAATAGTAAAGAAGCCACAGACACATATAAAAAATTACAAGAACAATATGGATTAGCAGATAAAGATGTTTCTAACGCTGATGGTTTTTTTGTACCAACAAAAGATGGTAATATAATTGTAATAAATAAAGATGTTGCCGGTAAAAAAGGTCAAATAAACGTTGGTGGTCACGAGCTTCTACATGCTGTTACGCAAGAGCATTATAATAGTTTAGACGATGCAGGTAAAAGGAAATTTATAGGTGATTTTAAAAAGACGTTGTCTAAAAACTCTTTTACATATGTAGAAAATATAATTAAAGAAAGAAATAAAGGTGATGAAAACTTAGATTTAGACACTACCGATGAGTGGTTAAATATATACTCTGATGGTATTATTAAAAATAAAATAACATACGATGAAAGTATGTTTACTAAATTTAAAAATTTTTTACATAATGTGTTTAGAAAATTTGGTTACGAAAAAGAGTTTAGTAGTGGTGTTGCTACTTATAACTTTATGCGTGATTACAACAAAAATATAAAAGAAGGTAGAATTAGTGCTAGAGCACAAGCTGTAGCTGGTACTACCGCTGTTGAAGGAGAGGCTAAAGGCTCTGTAACACCTGAACGTAGAGCGCAAATAGAACAAGACGTAAAAGATATAGGTAATACTTACAGAGTTGAAGGTGGTAAAAAAACCTGGGATGCTGGTGGTGCTGATATAGCTATAACAGAAATAAAAGAAAATAAATATTTTGATGATTTAATAGCTGCTACTTATAAAGCTGACGTAGTGCCTAAAGATTTTGTTAGTAAAGTTTACTCTGAGCTTACTAGCCATATTAAAAGATTTAATCCAGAAGAAAATGACAATTTATTTGCTTATATAAATAGTCAAGTTAGAAATAAAGCTGGAAATGTTTACAATAGAGAATATAAACAACAAGAAGAGCTAAAAGGCGCAAAAGATATAGGTGCTAGAACAAAAGAAGGTGCACCTGTAGTTCAAGTTGCCGACGAAACTGCTACACAACAAATAGAAGATATAGACAAAACTGTTGCTGTTACAGACAAAGCTAGAGAGCTTAATCAATTTGATGTTGAACTTGAAGATGGTTTAGTTGAAGCTGAAATAAATGCAGAGGTTGAAAGCTTACTACAACAAAATCCTAACGATTTAGATGTACGTTTAAAAAATCTTGTAAAAAAAGATATTAGAAAAAAACTTGACAATGCTATAGGTAAGATACGTAAAGTAAAAGGTAAAGTTGAAATTGATCCTGAGTATGAAACTTTTATTAGAAAAGAATATAACGAAATAGTAAAAAGTTTAAGTATTACGCAAATAAGAACTACATATAAAAATTTATTTGATCGCGAAAAAATTGGTGTTGAAGATGTCAAAAAAGTTGATGCTGAAACAGGTAAAACAACTTATTTTAGAAAAGGCAAGTTTATAAACAAAGTAAATAAGCCTAAGTTTATAAAATACTTTACACAAGGTGGTTTTACAACTATAAGAGAAAGAAGAAATAGTTTACTTACTCGTATAGCTGAAAGAAAAGTAAACAACGCTGTAGATGCGTATATAGAAGAAAACTCAAAAGATTTAGATGCTGTAACAAAAGCAAAGTTTAGACAACTATCTAATACTGCAGAAAACTTGTTAAACGAACAAAAAAGCTTTGATGCTGTTAAGTTTAGTAAAAGTTTAGAGCAAAGAACAGAAGAGCTTTTTGAAACTGGAGATTTTTCTACTAGAGGTAATGCTTTAGAGCAAGCTATAATAGAGCTTATTGAAAGCTATGGAATATCTAGAAAGTTTATACAACCAATGGGACCTGCTACAGAAAAAGGAGGCGTAGCTGATATAAGATTAAAAATATTTGGTAGAGAGCTTAATCTTGAAATTAAGATGGATGATAAGGTACCTATGGGTCAAATATTACTTAGCTCATTAGATTTTAATAATTTTAATGTTTTTGAAATTGCAAAAGAAGGTTATGAGTCTATAGATTTTAAAGCTGTATTAAAAAAAGCTGAAAAAGATATAAAAAACTATATTGAAGCTTACAATAGAAAAGTTAAAGTTTATAATGAAAAAAATGGTACTGACGAAAAGCCTATAACAAAAATAGGTGACCAAATGGTAGAACCTATATATAACGAGTTACAAACAGAAAAGCTAATGTCTGCTATTAGTAGAAATAGTGTTGTTTTTAGTAAAGATGCTCAGCCATTAATAGACTTTTACTTGTCTAAGCCCGCTGGTAGCGTAGAAGCTTTAGAAATATTTGGTATGGGTTTATATTCTTTTGTAGAAAACTCGCCTTTTAAAAACGCACCTTTTATAAAAGATCTAGCTAGAATAAAAACTTTTATAAGAGTTCAAAAAGGTAATAGAGTTAAAGAAAAAAATAAACTTAAAACTAACAAAACTGGTGATAACTATGTATATTTTAGATTACAGTTTCAAAATAGAATAGATGGTTTAACTAAAGAATCACCTGTAACAATAACTAATAAAGAGTCTGTAGCTAAAATGTTGGGTATACAACCTCAAACAGCTTCGTTATCTAAGTCACCTGGGCTTACTAATTTATCTAATGCTGTTTTAAACGCTAGGCAACCTAGTCTTAGTAAATCACCAAGAGGTATGTCAACCTTTGATTTTGACGAAACTCTTATTATAGACGGTAAAAACTTTATTATAGCAAAAGATCCTGCAACTGGTGAAGAGATTCAAATAAGCAGCGGTAATTGGCCTTTAGAAGGACCTAGATACGCTGAATTAGGATATAATTTTGATTTTAAAGATTTTGTAAATGTAAGAGGTGGTGTTGATGGACCGTTACTACAAAAAATGAAAAACCAAATTAAAAAGTTTGGACCTAATAATGTATTTGTTTTAACAGCTAGACCACCATCAAGCGCTACAGCAATACACGAGTGGTTAAAAACAAAAGGTATTAAAATACCATTAAAAAACATAACTGGTTTAGGTAATAGTACGGGTGAAGCTAAAGCTAATTGGATGTTACAAAAGTTTTCTGAAGGTTATAATGACATGTATTTTGTTGACGATGCCTTACCTAACGTAGAGGCTGTTAAAAACGCACTAGATCAACTTGATATAAAATCAAATGTTCAACAAGCTAAAATTAAATTTAGTAATAGTTTAGATGATAATTTTAATAGTATATTAGAAGACGTTAGTGGTATCGACTCTAAAAAAAGATATTCAAAATCTAAAGCTAGAAAACGTGGTGAAGGTAAAGGCAAGTTTAGAATATTTGTACCACCATCACATGAAGACTTTGTAGGTTTACTATATAACTTTATAGGTAAAGGAAAACAAGGTAACAAACATAGAGACTTTTTTGAAAAAGCTTTAATAAAACCACTTAACAGAGCGTATCAAGAGTTAAACGCGGCTAAGCAGTCTATAGCTAATGATTATAGAGGTTTAGTACAACAGTTTCCAGATATACGTGAAAAGTTAACTAAAAAAACTCCTGATGGTGATTATTTATATTCAGATGCAGTTAGAGTTTATTTATGGGATAAATTTGGTTTTGAAGTACCTGGCATGTCAAAAGCAGATATAAAACAACTAAGTGATTTAGTTAAATCTGATGTTGATTTACAATCATTTGCTGAAAGTATAGGTTTGATATCAAAACAAAAAGAAGGTTATGTAGCGCCTAGTGAACATTGGGAAACAGGTGATATAAGAACTGATTTAGCTGATGCTACTGGTAGAATAGGTAGAAAACAATTTTTTGCTGAATTTATTGAAAACGCTGACATAGTGTTTTCAGTAGAAAATTTAAATAAAATTGAAGCTATTTATGGTAAAGATTTTAGAAGTGCTTTAGAAGATATGCTTTACAGAACTAAAAATGGTACTAATAGAAATGTAGGTAAAAATAAAATTGTAAATAGATTTTTAGATTACTTAAACGGATCTATTGGTGCAACAATGTTTTTTAATGCTAGATCTGCTGTACTACAGACTTTGTCTACTGTTAACTTTATAAATTATGCTGATAATAACATATTTAAAGCAGCTGAAGCTTTTGCTGATCAAGATCAGTTTTGGAAAGACTTTAGCATGATATTTAATTCTGATATGTTAAAGCAAAGAAGAGCGGGAACAGCTTTTGATGTTAACGCGGCTGAATTATCTAGTGAAATATCTAAGTCAAAAGAACCTGTAAGAGCAGCTATAAGGCATTTGTTGCAAATAGGTTTTTTACCTACACAAATTGCTGATAGTTTTGCTATAGCTTTAGGTGGTGCTTCTATGTATAGAAACAGGGTTAATACTTATATTGAACAAGGTTTATCAAAATCAGAAGCTGATAAAAAAGCTTTTACTGACTTTCAGGAAATAGCAGAAACAACACAGCAGTCTGCTAGACCAGACAAAATATCACAACAACAAGCCTCACCACTTGGTCGTATGATATTGGCTTTTCAAAATACGCCTTCACAATATGTAAGATTAATGAAAAAAGCTGGTTCAGATTTAATTAATAGAAGAAAAACTCCACCATATAAAGATCAAGCTGAAAGTGATATGTCTAACGTATCTAAAATCATATATTACGGTGCTGTTCAAAATTTAATCTTTTACGGTTTACAAACAGCTATGTTTGCTATGATGTTTGATAATGACGAACAAGATGAAGAGTTTTTCTCAAAGAAAAGAGATCGTATATTAAATGGTAGTATGGACACTATATTAAGAGGTATGGGTGTAGGTGGTGCTGTAATATCTACTATAAAAAACACAGCTATAAAATGGGCTGAAAATCAAGGCAAAGGTTTTGGTAAAGAAGACAACGCTGTTGTAATGGAAATGTTACAGTTGTCACCACCAATAGGCATTAAAGCTAGAAAACTTAGTAGCGCTGAAAAAACTTATGATTATAATAAAAAAGTTATAGATGAAATGAATACTTTTGATATTGATAATCCTGTTTGGAGCGCTGTTGGTAACACTGTGGAAGCTACAACTAACTTACCTTTAGCTAGATTACATCGTAAAACAATGAATTTACGAGAAGCTGCTAACACTGAAAATGAATGGTGGCAAAGATTAGCTATGGCCATGGGTTGGAGCCAGTGGGATGTAGGTGTTAAAAACGAAGAAGTTGAAGTTTTAAAAGAAAAAATAAAACAGAACAAAAAAAAGTCTAAAAAACTTAAAGGTAAAAAAAGAATAATGAAAGTTGGAAACGATTATATACTGATAAATAATTAAAAAAATAAGTGACTATATAACAATGGTGAAAAGACTAATAATATTACTAACAGTGTTTCTAGCAGCTTGTTCAGCTCCTAAAAAATGTTGTTCGCAAACAGATCTAAATATAGATGTTAAAAAACTATTAAAGTTTTCTACATTTTATGCAGCCGTGAACGGTGGAACGTCATTATCAGATGTTGAAGTATTTTCTGTGGGTAATGGTTTGTCTACGCAAACTATTTCAACTCCTTATGATTATAATTTTACTATTGGTTTACGTAAAATAGCAAGGTTTGGATATGAAAATAAAGCGCAAACATTTTACGATGGAACTGAGTCAAACTATAGTGATGCGGCTACTGTAGGTAAAGTTAAAGGAGTTGAATATCTTTTTGAAGTAGATTACAAAAGACAAGAAGGTATTGACTATATAGATCAACATCATTTTATTAGATTTAGTTCTGATGATGGTTGTCCTAGTGGTTTATGTGTAAACTTTTTTGCTTTAAAACTAGAATATTTACAAGATGGTTTTGCTGATGTAGAATATTTTGAAGCATCAGAAAGATATAGACATCGTAAAGGTAAAAATTTATCTTGGAATATTGGTCTAGCGCACAGGTTAGCAGAGCCTTACGGTTATGATCCGCTTGACGAGTGGATGTTATCAAACGGTAATTTACATTATACATATCTAGCGTTACAAGAAGGTTATAATGTTGATGTGTATAGCAACGAATATTATAGTCCAGCTGGTGAGCTTGTAGCAACAAGTGCAGAGGTTTGGGAAGCTGTAGTAATACCAACAGTGTTATCAGATTATACTGAAAAGAAAAGAAATGAATTAAATAGAATAATGCAACACTCTATAGTAATGGGTTTTGATTATTACAAATACTCTAAACAAACTTGGTTACACGCGTGGGGTAATTTATTACCTTGGCATTATAACGATGGTAGTGAGTTTAGTTATCATAATTATATAGAAAATGACCAATGGTATGATTATTCTTTTGGCTTTATATATGGTGTAAAGCAAAACAAAAGTTTAGGTTATTTTTTAGAAGGCAAGTACAATAAGTATTGGAACAGAGAGTGGTACGATTTTAAATTAGGTTTAAATTACGTTATATTTTAAAATGGCAAAAGAATTAAATGAAGATACAGGTTTTAATATAAGTATTAAAACATTAATAGGTATAGGGTTTGCAATGGCAACTCTAATAGGCATGTGGTTTACTTTACAAGCAGATATTGCAGAAGCAAAAGAACTACCCGCGCCAGCAGATCCAGAAGTTACACGTATGGAATTTGATATGAAAGATCAAATGATACGTAACACTATTATGACTACACAAAAAGATGTAGAAGAAATAAAAGTTACGTTAGAAAAAATAGAAGATAAACTATACAATAGATAATTAAATGGAAAACGAAAATGCTAATTGGAGAGTTTACGTTGTGTATGTGTTTATTATGGTTTTTGTATTTATCAGTAGCACAGTGTTCGGACAAATAGAAGTAAAACATTTTAATGCAGGGTGGAATGAAAACAACAATGTTCCGTGGTTTATGGATTTATCTGATTGTAAAACAAAAAGTCATACTGATATAGCTAAAAATCCAGATGATGCAAAAAAATATAAAATAGCTGTTGTACCTACTATTATTATATTTAAAGATGGTGAAGAAGTTGCTAGGTTTCAAGCTGATTTAAGTTTTAAAATGATAGCAACAAGAGAAGAGGTACAAGGAGAAATAGATAATCAACTAATGAGTGACTTTTAATTATGCCAGGATCAGAAAGACAAAATAGTATGTTTGAGAAAAGTAATGGTTTTAAAATAAATCATCCATTTGCTGTAACTAGTTGCGGTAGACGTAGAAATGACGGTTCACCATTGTTTAAAAAAGCTGAACCACGTAGAACTATAGGCAAAGGTAAAAACTTTAATAAAGTTGCTAAAGACAAAGGCGCTAGAGGTGGTGCTGCTGGTGGTGGTATGACTGAAAAAGGCGTAAAAGAATATAGACGTAAAAATCCTGGTAGTAAATTAAGAACAGCTGTAACAGGTAAAAACCCTTCAAAAAAAGATAAAGCAAGGCGTAAATCATTTTGCGCTAGGTCAAGAAGCTGGACAAGCGAAAGAGGTAAGGCTGCTAGACGTAGATGGAGATGTTAAAAAATAAAAAACTATGAGCAAACAAAAATTAAAAAAAATATCTAAAGAATTAAAAAAAGCTAGTAATTTACATGCTGGCCAAGCTAAAAAGCTAGACAATATGTTGTCGAAAAAATCACCTACTTTAAAAAAGTTAAGCGCTAGTTGTAAAGCGGCAGCTAAAAGAAAATTTAAAGTATATCCTAGTGCTTATGCTAATATGTGGGCTGCTAAAACACAAAGACAAGGTAAGTGTTAAATGTATAGTCAAAGTAATAATCCATTTAAAAAGCGTATGGGTAAATTTAAACACTCAGACGCTCCTGATGCTAAAGGTAAGTTTAAGTCACTATCAACTAGCGCTTTAGCTAGTTGGATGATTAAGTCACGTAAAGGTAACTTATCTAGAATTATAAGTAGCTTAAATCAACAAGTAGTTTTTAATAGAGGTAAAAACCCTAGTTATGCGCGTAAAATGAAAACTACTATGAACATAGTTAGAAAACGTTTAGGTAAAAAAGAAAAATAATGGCATATAGAGGCGTAATGAAAGCTAGAATAAAAAAGCTATACGGTGGTGATGTAACTGTTGAAAAAGCTAGAAAGTTAAAAGCTAGAAAAGATGCAACACCTAGAGATAAACAATTAGCTAACTGGTTTATTAATATGCAAACCAATAGGCCTAAATCACCTATAGTAAAACGTAAAGATCCTATAAAAGGTACTGGTAAAAAACCAAAAGGTAGTGGTAGACGTTTATATACTGATGAAAACCCAAAAGATACTGTAAGTATTAAATTTGCAACTCCTAGCGACGCTAAGGCTACTGTAGCTAAAGTTAAAAAAATAAATAAGCCTTACGCGCGCAAGATACAAATATTAACTGTAGGAGAGCAGAGAGCAAAAGTGATGAAAAAAACACAAGTTGCTGCTATATTTAAAAGAGGTAAAGAAGCAATAAAAAAAGCTAGAAAAAATGTTTAAAGATTTTAATACAAGTTCGTTTAAAAAAATGAAACCGCCAGGTGATAATACATTTGATACTTCTCAAGAGATTAAAGCGCTTGCTAAAATACCTTTAAAAAAATCTTTTGTAAAAAAATTTGATAATATTGAAGCTGCTTTTAAAAAAACTGCTCAAGATAATAATGTAAAAGATTACGACAAAAAAATACCATCTAAACTTATAAAAGAGTCTGCACCAATAATATTAGAATTAAAAAAA
>TARA_R100001463_G_scaffold33080_3_pt1 | contig 23338 bp, 18 predicted proteins | sample TARA_R100001463 | Tara Oceans TARA_R100001463 (sample SAMEA2622242) | marine metagenome | biome: marine biome (ENVO:00000447); feature: deep chlorophyll maximum layer (ENVO:xxxxxxxx); material: "saline water (ENVO:00002010), including plankton (ENVO:xxxxxxxx)" | depth 40 m
ATTTATTGGCTCCATCGTTTACACTAAATTTGGTAGCGTTATGAGAAATTCCAGTATCGTGAGTAGTTGGAAATTCTCCAGAAACACCAGTTAAACCAGCACCTGATCCAAAGAATGCACTTGCACTTACAAAACTAGCAGATACTGTTCCAAGGTGTGCATTTCTCCAACTTTTAGCTGCACTACCCAAATCAAATGTATCGCTAGCATTTGGTAGTAAGTGACTAGTAATATCTGCATTAATTGTAATTGAATCATCTGCACTATCACCTATTGTAATTGTACCATCTGCTCTAATATTTCCAGATGCATATATGTTGGAAGCTGTGACATGTCCGGACGTTGATATGTGTGCTTGTGATGATAGCTGCCCGGTAACTGTTAATGTACCTGTAATTGTTCTATTTGCAAGGTTTCCAGTTATATCTAAATTTTCGTTTGCGCCTGAACCATTTAACCTATATAAAATTTTATCGTCTGTATCATGAAATAACAAATCATTGTAGACTGATCCTAACGAAGAAACATTTGGAACCGCTGTTCCTCTTAATATTCGTCCAGCTGCATAGCCACCTAACTGACTACCATTTCCAATGTGTAGTATGGGCGTAGTTAATCCCGATACGGAACCCGTAGTAACACCAATTTCACCCTTTTGAAGAGTGTAACTGGCAAGCTGACTGGCCGTTCCTCGTCTATGTTTTATAATTTGGCCCATTATATTCTCCTACTAAAAGCGCTTTTGTTATAAATATGGGGTTTATTGAAAACCTTCGCCTAAATCTATCACGCCAGATAGATCTCTGTTTCCAATTGTCCCTAAATTTTCCATGAATAAGGATGAGCTTCTAACTACATCCCCAACCTGTTGATCTACTATTCTCATAGCTCCACTAACTATTAGTCCTTCGCTACCTGTATAGTAACTATCTAAAATTGTTTGTCCAGATACTGTTAATGATCCACTTATTTTTACATTTCCTGCTATATCTAATCCAGTTTCTAAAGTTGTTCCAACGTATTGGTTAACAGTCATATAGACATACTGAGAATTAGTTGGGTCCACTGCGGAACTATTAAACTGCAAGACTCCAGTTTTATAATCAAACACGTAATCATTTGTTGAAACTATAGAAGACCCGTCTAAAGAAGCTGAATCTAAAGATGTAGACTTGTAAACGACAGCTAAATATCCTGGAGTATTATCTTCAGTTGTAGCGTTTGCAAGTGCAGGTGTAGAATATTTTGGTGATATAAAACTAGTTTGTTGATTTGAATCTACTAACTGTGCACCTATTCCACTATTGCTACCTGTTGGGTTCAAAAAGAACCAAGCTTCATTGTTTAAATTTGACTTTGTTAGTTTGTGTCTATACCAATACTTTACAATATTCTCTCCACTTGACTGGTGAAATGCCCTATTTTGTGAGCTTCCACTAAATGGTAAACTAGAAGAAGGAATTAGTTTTGCTTGAGTGTAAACCTCAGATGCACCAATATCTAATACATCTGTAAACGCTTCTTGTGAATCTAAAAGTCCGTCATGTGTATACCTTCTCGACCCTAGTAGTCGATTGGATTTTTTTTCTTTGTCTAAGGCTGCCATAATCCCCTCTAACTAAAGCTTAGTGTTAATGAAGTAACTGGTGAAGGATCACCCTTGTATCTAATTATCACGTACAGTTCATTATCTGTATTATCAATATACATTCCATCTGCATTTCTTACTGGAACAGTATAAGTTGTAGATGAAACACTACCACCAGTATTTCCGTATAAATCTATATTACTAGAAAATGGATTCTTATGGTTGTCATTAGATACTCCAGCTTCAATCAAGTTACTAGTAGTTTTGGTTGGATCAAATATTCTACAAGTTGATATGCTTGTATTTCCACCTGCGCTTGTTCCACTTTTTAATATCAAACCTACTGCAACTCCATTACTAGTAGAATCCCAATTTTGCAATGCTGTTCCTACATTTACTGTCATACTTGTTTTAGTTCCACTTGTTTGAAACCTTCTTATATAATACTTGTAAGTTCCACTACCATAGTTTGACGGATACCAATACCTATACGTTCCTCCTGGATCAACCAAAAACCCTGGTTTAACTTGTAAGTCATAATCAGCAAGTATTCCACCCACCTGAAATGTTGTTGTAAAGGCATCTCCTGCAAATGAAGTTACATTATTATTTAACTGTATTCTAAAATCTTCTCCAAAAAATGTTTCTTGTGTTCCATCTAAATCTCCACCATCGTATCCTTGTGCTCTTCCGAATATTCCTAAACTTCCACTTGCTGTTGGTTGTCCAAAAGCTCCTGCAACATGGTAACTAATATTTTGTGTATCCAATGTAGATTGGTCTGCTTCTCTGTTTCTTGCCTTTACCAAAACGTTAAAAGAAGTATCAGTAAACGTCGAAGATTGTTGTATATTATCTGATGTTCCACTATCGTAACTAACTGAAGCTGTTACTATAACAATGTCATCGTGTCTTGGTACTCCACTATTTACTGCAGTAGTTCCATCACTTTGAAACACTTTTCCACTCGTCTGTATTGTTCCACCGTTTGTAGAAACAGTATCTCCACTTAATGACACACTACCAACACCTACAGAAGTTGTTGTCATATCTACTAATGTTGTTGATCCTGCATACATTGGACTAAACAATCCAGTTATTTTTGTCGATACTTCATACGTAGCGTCTATTAAATATGGAGCCCCACTTAAACTTCTAGATGTAGCAGTTAAAGCCTTATGAGTTGTTCCAGTATCTGATAGTGAATTTACACCTATTGCATTATTGATTGCAGTTCTTGGTGCGTAAAAATAATTTCTATTGGTCCCATTTACAAATTGAAAATTTCCAGAACCAGATGCCATTCCAACCTTTAAATCATGAAAATTATAATATCCACTTGAAGATATACTTGAAAACTCCTTCTTCGTTGCATGATATTTTCTTGACAAAGAACCGCTCATTTGTGATGATCCACCTACATTTGCAAATTTTCCATCTTGAAATGCAGCTGGAATAACTGCAGGTTGTGACGTATTAATTTTTGCAAGGGTCAAACCATTTGATGAGCCGAATGATGTGGTAGATAAATCTAATACAGATTCTGTTGTAAACGTATTTGAAGTTTTATTTGGTGAAGTATTACTGGAATTATCACTAAACGATTGTGTTGCATGAACTCTTACTTTAAACTCTGTTGCTGCACCACTTGTCAAACCACCCAAACCAAATAACTCTGAGTCAACGGAAGAACTAATAGTTGTAGATCCTCCACTGTTAGAATCAAAATCTACAAAGTAATCGTCATTGTTATAAATGCTTATGCCATCAAAAACCTTTGCGCCAACACTTGTCCAACCTTTCGAAACCAAATAATCTAATGTGGCATTACTCAATGCAGCATAATTCTGTGGAACCCTACCGGATATTTGATTTGCAGTTCCACCTAAATTATTGTTGTTTGTGTCGACACTTGCAAATGTTTTTGTGTTTGGAGATGCATCTGCAACATCAAGAGAATGACTTAGCACTCCAGACATGAACCTTAATATTTCACTCACATGTGTTGAATTGTCAAAATTGTTAAAATAGCTTCCTTCTAAATTTGAGCCCCAATTATTTGATGTTGGATAACCATTTTGAACATTATCTGCAAATATTGCAGTTGACTGGGTTGTAGCAGCTGCAACACGAATCGATCCAGTAAATCTATGTGTATCGTCACTGGTATCGCCAAACATTGTAGAGCCACTAGAAAACGAAGTGGTCATATGAGTTACAGAAGAACTAACTATAAATTGTTGAGCAGTTAAATTTCCCTTAATATCTACTGATCCAGTTATTGCCAAATCATTTGTTGTAGATTGTATAGATCCAGTTTCTCTAAATATTCCTGAAGAGATTCCAGTCAATTGAGAACCATCACCCATGTAAGTACCGAATGATGCCGTTGATTCTGCTGAGCCACTTATTTTTGTTGCGGCTGGAAATAAAACATTATCAGCAGAAGCATCCGTTTTAAAAAGAATATCGTTATCATTATCTTTGACAATAAAATCAACATTGTTCGCACCATTATTAATAGTGACCTCATGTGGCTGGCTACCCTTTTTCTGCACTTTAATTAAAGAAATACCACCTGCTTCAAGTTGAATTATGTCATCTAAAAAGTTTATTCTTGTATCAGCATCATCATTATGTGTGATGAATTGACCAACTGTTACGCCATCAAACGATGGTGATGTTGATGTTGCAATATCTACTGTTACTGCTTGTGATCCATCAAAGGATACATCTGTAAAATCTATGTTGTTTCCAGATGTCAACGTAATTGGGTTTCCCAAACTACTAGCAGCACCTCCAGTTCCATTAGAACCTCCACCAGTATTTTGTATTACCCTAATAGAATTTGTACCGTCGTCACCAATATCCGTAATTGGTAAAACGTCAACATCTGTTTCGTTTGTAACCAATAATTGTTTTGGTGTTATAAATTTTTCTGTGTTTACAGGATTAAACTGTTCAGGAAGCAAGTAACCTTTAAGTGTTACAGAAAAATTAGTTTTTATATTTCTTCTGTTTTCTTCATATTCACTATTGTCTTCAAAGCTATCTATGGTTGCCCTAAATCTAAATTTTCCTGGTTCTCCCCAGTATGAACCCTCTGCCCAATTTATTCGTTCAACAATGCTGTTCATTTGGTCTGTAAAACTTGTCCAAATAATAAAATCATAATTTAACGTTACGTAATCTGGAACAGATACAGCATACATTTCACGTTTAGGTGATATTCCCTTCGAAGCAGATAATTTATCATATCTGTTTTCTCGTGTATAGTTTGCTTGATATGTTTGAAACAATTTTGGCTGTTGAGGATCTAACTTATCAACAGGAATGGTTTCGTCCTTTGCCATAGAAGTACGTCTAAACGCAATGGCTGGTACTATAATTTTTCTTTTGTTATCCCTTAAAAATCCTTGTCTTTGAAGGGCAACAAATCTCTCTGGATTGGCATACATTAATGGAACTTTTACACGTTCACCAGCTTCCATAACTTCTGGTTTTATTACGTTTTCAAAGTAATAATGTAAAGCACTATCTATATCTAACAGATTAACGTGTTTACTTTTTACGCTATCATTTTCCCTAGATAGTTCTCTTCCTCTATTTACCTTTTCTGGTAATGTTTGCCTATTCAATGGTTTTTTAGACATTAACTAGACCTCACTCGTTCTATATTCAATCTAGAAACCTCGGATAGATATGCAGTACAAACAACTGAATGATTATTTTCTTGCATTCCAGCTATCAACTGGTTTTCGTTTATTGAAGCTATTTCAAAATTTGCGTAATTCCACTCTATTAAATCTCCAATATCTGGAACATAACTTGCATCTGTCAATGACTGTCTTAAGAAAGAGAAAGATACATCTTGATTTGCATCTGGTCCGAACTCATTTGTTTCAAAATCAAAATCTTGAGCTTCTATTATGCAGTTCAATCTGATACCTTTCTGATATGTTCTACCACTAGAAGACTCACCATATAGGTTAACATTTGTTTCATAAACTGATACTTTATATGCAGTGACTATTTGATTTATAATACCATCTTTAGAAGCCTTAGCGTTACCCACTAATTCTTTATTAACAGTATCGAAAAATTCTAAGTCTCTAGATCTTACAAATCTTCCAGCCATTCCATTATCCTACGTAGATTAATAGTGGCACTTTAGTAAGTTTCTCCTGTAACCTAGTACTTTCTTCGCTATCAGCTTCCATCATCATCTTTCTACTAGTTTGTTCTAGGGTCTCTCTTAATTCAGTTATTAGTCCTTCCTTTTCAGTAGCAGCTTCAGATCTTAGAGTGTCTCCATCCATCGATACTTCTGAATTTGGAATAGGAATACTGCCAAACTTACTCCTAATATTTCCAAGAAGTTCCTTACACAGTGCTAAACCATATTTTCTAATCCATTGTTTTCCTACATCATTAATATACTGATATTGCATATTGCTATACGGTGCATTTGAGTAATCAGATATTACATCAGCTGATCCACTTACTCCATTAACAATGAGAGCATTGTCACGATCAGACGTTAATATGTAATCAAAATGTAGCTTTGTATTATCTTTTGGTATTGGAAATATTCTAATTTTATTGTTGATAAGTGTAAAAGAATATGCAGACTTTCTAATCTGATCATTAAATTCTATGGATTGCATCCTAAGTAGATCTTCAAATACCGGCATTAATACGAATGAAACTGCTGGAGAATAATCACCAAATCCAAATCCTTCTACAAAGTTAGCAGTTCCATAACCAGTTGTTGAATATGGATCAAAGTATTTTGTAACTGCTGCAGGAGGATCGTGATATACTTTCTTTATTTCTATAGCGTTACCAGATTCTGATACATTTGCCCAAAGTGCATTTAGGTCATAATCTTGACTTCCACTTGAAACATTAATGCTTCCCTTCTTCCAATCAACAAACCCACCAGCTCCAGCTTCTGTACCATATTGTTGACTTAAAAATACTGTTCTTCCAAGAGTTGGTGTTACCCTCTTTCCAGTTAGTTCAGAGCCAGTGCTTTGACCCTGTAAATGTAATAAGTTATCTCGTATGTTAAACTGGTTTACTTGAGAGCTATATTCAGTTACGGCTTCTTCTAAACATGCGTAAAATGAACCCGATTGTAGTTCTACATCTACTATAGGATAACCTAGTCTTTTAGCAGCCCAATCTGCAAATTGATCAGCTGATGAAGTAAATTCCGTATCAGTATCGTAAAATCCATACGGTGTTTCACCAGTCGAGAATGAACTACTACCTTGCCAAATAGCTACGGCCATGATAATATCTCCAATTGAAAACGTTTTCAGGTATAAATATCGTGTTACTGCATTAAATAAGGGCAATAAAAAAGGGCTCCAGTAATAGGAACCCTTTTTTATTTTGGTCTAAAAATCTAAAAAATTAGATTACACAAGACCTGAGTCAGCAACGTTGACCAAACCATAGAACTCGCTTCTTACCATTTTCTTGGCATAACGAGTCATTACACCTCTACGTGGTGTAAAGTTGGTTGGATCGTAGACAACTGGTGTCAAGATTAACGGCACATATGGTGCATATACAGCACCTGTTTCTAAGAACTGTGCTCCCCTGAATCCACAAAGAATCTGATCATCTTGTAGATATGGGTTCTTGTACACGTTGAAACGATTGTTCAACAAACCGATTTTTTGCACGCCCATAGCGTATGACTTAGTAACGTCACCATCACTATCTGTAGCAAAACCAGGAATAGACTCAAGAATAGTAGCAACTTCAGGTGAAATCACGATGAAGTTAGCACCACCACGTAGTGTCTTTTTATGGATTGCATTAGATACTGCTTGTATCTTGTTACCAAGAGTTTGGAACCACTCGCCTTTTGTATAAGCGGATGCGTTAGCACCAGTTTCAGAGAATATAGAATTCGCTGAATCATACTCATACCCGACTTTGGCAGACCAGTTTTCAGTCTTAGCAGAAGCATTAGACTTCAACATGTCAATGATCTCTAGATCAATTTCCATGGTCACGTACTCAGACAGCAATGCTGTCAATTCGGCCTCAGCGTCTACCGCGTGGTATGCGTTGAGGTCTTGTGCTAGTTCTGGTGTCCAGATAGCTTTTAACTTACGAGTTTTCGCTGTAATAGCGATAGATCTCATTTGTATATCAACTTCTGGTATACCAACATTAGCTTCTTCAGGATTAGATCCTTCAGAGTTTGATGATACTTCAAAATCACCACGAGTCGTATCTGTTGGAGCTTTATGATAAGCTACATGGATAGCCTCATCAGATCCAGAAAGATTCGCCTGTACTGGATCAACAATAAAGTTGATATGTCCAGTAGATGAATTATAGCTTGTAAAAGCAGGATAAAATGCAGTTAGGCTGTTAATGCCAGAACCTGTAATTGCAAATGCTTTTACACCGTCTAGATCGGGTGCGGTTAACTGTGATGATGAGACAATAAGCTTGACTAAGCTACCTGCTGCAGCACTTGCAGAAAGGTTAGCGTCAAATCTTACGTCTGCTACTGAAACAGAAGCAGTTGTATAGAATACATCAGCTTTTGTGTCATTGATTGAGTAACCCCATTTTCCTGCGCCATAAAGGCCACCTGCAGGATCGCCAGAAGCGGAGGTGTTACCGTGTAAGTCAGCGCCTTTACTATGTAAAGCACCGCCTTGTTGTGTTGAACCATACTTAAAGTCTAAGTAAAAAATTAGACCAGAAGGTAGATTCATAGGCTGAACAGAAACAAATTCCTGTGCAGAGAGTTCAGCAAAAATTCTACGAACTAGAGGTAGAGCAACACCGCTCCACTGTTCTTGGTTTGCAGAAGTTCCCACGTTTGAAGCTTCGTCGATTAACTGCTTTGCTTGGTTTTCAAGCAATACAGACATACCTGTTACTTCAGATTCATTTTTTAGTCCTTCTAGGAGACCTGTTGGTTCCCACTTATTGACCAATTTACGTGAGGAAGCTAAAAGCTCATTGTGAGGATTGTATCCGCCCATTACGTCTTTTATTTCATTTTTGAAAGACATGATCGTTTCTCCATTAAATAATGTTAGCTAGTTTCTTCATACGGGATTGAAAATCCGTACTTTCACCGATTATTGATACTTTCTTGGACTCTGTAGAAGCTACGGGTTTAGACGCTTTGCTTACACGCTTTGCAGATTCATTAACAGCAACACGTTTCATTGACTCAGCAAATGTAGTATAAACAAGTTTAACTTCGCGTACGTTAGCAGCTCTGTCAAACTGTTCAATTACTTTCATCTTTTGAGCTTCAGATACATTTCTGCTTCTGAATAGCTTGTTTGTGTAAAGCAATTTAGCGTTAAGAAGATTAACTTCAGAAAGCTTATCTTTAAGATAAGATACTGTCTGCTTGTACTCATCGAGTTCAGCAGCAGGTACCATAGCTTCTTCAGCTTTTTCTTCTTCGTCTTCGTCTTCCATACCTTCTTCTTCAGATAGCGCTTTAATGATTTCATCAAGATCGACTTCTTCTTCTTCGTCTTCCATCCCTTTTTCTTCTTTCATATCTTCGTCTTCATCGTCCATGTGTGCACCTTCTTCCATCTCTTCTTCATCTTTCATGTGCTCACCTTCTTCGATTTCATCGTCTTCATCATTCATTTCAGCTTCTAACTGTCGTAGTACTTCTTCGAGGTCTTCGTCTTCGTCTTCCATATGTCCCATCTCGTCCATTTCCATGTCTTCGTCGTCCATATGTTCGCCTTCTTTGACTTCTTCGTCCTCGTCTTCCATACCATATCCTTCGCCCATAGCTTGATCAGGGGCTTTTTCAAGATTCTCATCTTCATTGCCACCTTCTTCATCACTACCTTCGGCTTCAGGACCTTGTCCAATACCAGAAGTATCGCCTGCATCACCTGCAGGTTCTTTATTATCACTAGATCCGATTTCTGAAGTGTCCATTTCTTCATCCATTTTTTCTTCATCGTCTTCACCGTGATAACCTTCATCGGCTTTTTCCTCATCGTCGCCTTCCATTTCAGCTTGTAGCTTCTTAGAAAGCATTGATTTCAGATGCGGGGTAAAGGCCTCTTCGAGGGCTATCTTAGCATTTGCCAATGCGGTTTCGCGTACTGCTTTAGCGTCAGCAATTGCTTCTTTTAATAGTTTATCCATTTGGATTCTCCCTTAAAGAGATTATATAGTTATTAGGGAACTATAATCTGATTCGATTAATTTGGAACACCTAACGAATGTAGGTGCATTTGGTTTTTATATAAGTATGGTATAATATATTTAAAGTTCAGCTTTTTTTGACCTAATTTGTGCCCGTAATCTACCCTTAGCTCGTCTATCTCTCTTTAGTGCTGAAGGTTTGACATAAAATTGTCTTTGTTGTAATTCATGCAGTATGCCTGAATCTTTTACCTTTTTCTTGAACTTTCTAATTGCGAATTCGTATTTGTTGTTTATAACCTTAACTGATATTGCCATTTTTTACCTTTATAAATTATTTTTAATCCAATTTTCTTTGATTTCTCTAAAATTTACTGTTTCTGATTTACGTTGTTTATTTTGATCTCCACCAAAGGCACCACTAGCTGTTGATACTCCTATACCATAATTTGCCTTTTCACCATCCTGGTATATGTTACCTTCTGAATCAACACCCATCATCATTCCATCATCACTATCTTTCCATACAACAATAGTTTCACCGTTATCTGCTTTCATTTTTCCTTGCAATTCTAACCTATTCGGAACATCTTCGTAATCATCTCCACCAATTGCCTGTTGCATTCCTTGTTGCATTCTATTTATGTCTTTATCGTTTTCAACTGGCTCAAATTCTTGATCATCTCTAGCCTGTTGTCTTGCACCTTCTTTTTCTGAAAAATCTTTTATGGCTTGTTTTATATCACCAATAGTCATTGGTTTATCTGGATTTATTGATGCAACAGTAGTATCGTCATATTTTGATGAAACTAAATCAGCATCGTCCCAATATACCTCTTCATCACCCATAATATCTTTTATTTCTGGATCCTTCATTATGATGTTTTTGATTTCTTCTCTGCCTATTTCCAACCCGTTTGGTCCAGTAATTTCTCGTTCATCATCGCTAGAAGGTTTTGCTTTAGGTTCATCTGCTGGTTCATCTGCGGGTTTATCAAAAATATTAACTCCCTTTTTTGCAGCTCCATCTCCACTATCTACTTGCTTATCGTATTCTATCTTAGCTGGATGATCTGCTGCCATTCTCTTTGCAGCTTTAGCAGACATTTCCTTTTGTTCACCATCATTATCTTTGTACTTAATAACTGCGTCGTCGTCTATCTCATTGATGACACCATACATTGATTGATAAAACTCTTTAAGATGCATTAATCTTCCCCTTCGACCTCGTTGATCTCAAAGTATCTATTAAGTATACCACCCATATCCTCATATAAAGCAGCCATTCTATCCTGTAATGCTTGAGCTTCAGTTGATATTTTAGCAAAGCCTTGAGCTTGCTTTTGTAAATCTTTCATGTTTCTCTGTACAGTAACTTTATCAAACCAATCTGCTGTTTCATCTACTACATGTTTTTGCGCAGCTTTTGAAATCTCAACAAATGTTTCTGCAACTTCTGCTAAATTATGTTTTTTGTATATAGAAGGACCATAACTAGAAAAGTTAGAAACTTTTTCTACCAAGTCTTCCTGTGTCATTAATTTTTCTTCGTCTTCTTTAGCAACTAATTCTTTTGCTATTTTTAAAAGGGAAGCACCATCATTTCTATGGCTTTTCATATCTCCAATGGCTTCAGGAAACACCATTCCACCAATCCCAATTTCATTAATTAAATCTTTAAGCTTTGCCATCTTAGTTCCCCATCAAAATGTTTCTAATACTGACCTCTACGGGTCCCCATTTGTTTGCTGATACGATAGATCCTTTAGACTCGTTTACTGGGCTTAAGAATGCACCGTGAGTAGAAGGATTAGATACAAAGTCAAACGCGATCAATTCAAAATCATTCTGTACTTCATCACCAGATGATTCCTGTTTTATTGATCCTAAGCCTCTGGAACTTATACCTAACTTAATTCCACTTTTAAATAATTCTTTCAATATGTTTCCAGCTGGAGTACTTAATACTTCAACAGTTCCCATAAGATCGTTACCTCTCCAATGCATTTCTAAAACATTGTGAGAAACGTTTTGTAAATTTACAACTGAACTATCTGGATGATCTAACTCTCCCATTGCTCGTCTATCACTTATAAATTCATTTGTATACTTCTTTGCTTCGCGCATAAGGATTTCTTTAGGATAAACCCTACCGTTTTGGTTCCTAGATTCTGCGCGCTGTAGAACTCCCTTTACAACCAATCTGCCTCCGTTTTTATCCATAGATTCATTAATCTGACTAGGATCTACATCGAAGAGAATCGTGTCTACTAATAGTGATTTATCCATTATACTAAGTCCTTTACTTTTGTTCCAAGTCTTGTTAGCTTTTCTGAAATTTTATTCAAAGCGTTTTTAGTTCTCTTCATGTAACGTGCTGACTGGAACTTCATTTCGTTTTTAAGTTTTACATTGTATTTGACAAGCTTTTCTATTTCAGTAATCTTATTTCTTATTTCTGTCATAGACTTAGCTAATTTTTGTTTAGTTGACATGGAATCATCGTTTCTATAATGCCAATAATTTTCTTTAACTACACTCATACCAGCTGACAATTTCAAATCATCTTCGTCTTTATCGTCATCCTTAGGGTCTCTAAATGCATGTGGTGTTTTAGGTGGACCAGCTCCTCCATCTAACCCGCCGGTCACGCTCATCTCTTCTAATTCTTTACGAATGAGTTCCTTTAAAAATTCGGCTAGCTTTTTACTTTTTGAGGGCACCCTTAACCTCCGATACAAGTTGATAAAATCTCATAAGCTTTAAAACGTTACCGTCTATATTTTTCTGAGATACTGATGTTTTGTTTAATAGAGTTACACACTCTTTTAATTTTATCTTTACAACCTTGTTATTGATCTGTGGGTATAGCTTTTTAATTTCTGATAATACATGTTTGAACTTAGAACTTATAAAATCATTTAACGATGAAGTGTTAGATATACAATTAATGTATTCTCTTAACACACCCCTTTGTTGGTTATTCAAAGACCCGGTATATTTCTTATTGAATCTTTCAACCAGGATCTTATACGCTAAAGCTCTTAAATCTTTATTTTCTGTTTTTAATTCGCTGATTAAGCTTTCTTCAGTTTTCTTAGATGGAGCCATCATATTTTCAACTATTGTTTGATAGCTTCTATCATAACTAACTGGATCAGAATAGTTTTTAGTTAATACATTATGTACTGATGCCATTAACTTGTAATTTGGTATTCTATTCTTAAAAAAGTCTGAGACGTCAAAATTTTCCTTTATAGATTTGATGATCTCATACTTTTCCCTGTTTAATTTTTTAGTATTCACATTTGAAGAGAAGGCTTTTATTGATGTTTCAATCATCTTTTCAGCCCTTGTTCTATCTTTAAATTTGGAATCTAATATCGCAGAGAAAAGTCTCTGCTCTTTAAACAATTCAGAATCCTTGTTAAAATGTTTTTTAAGGATCTCCGATGATTTCGAATCCCTTTCATTTAAAATATCTGATGTTATTTGTCTGGTTAGCAGCTCAAATAGCAAGCCCGTATTTTTAAATTTCGAATGCTTCATATAATCTATACCTAGCTAAGTTTTCATTAATAAATATAAAGAGACTACAAAAATCTAGTCTTTTTCATTACCCTTTAATTCGTCATCTAATCCCTCTATCTCTCTTATTATCTGCACTTCTGATTTGCCCATTCTTTTTGTCATTGCATCTAAATGAGAAAGCGCTAAAGGACTCTTTCTGTAATTTTGTTTTATGTCAGGTGTATTATCTTTCCTTGTTGAATGCGTATAGTCATACTTTCCTAACGCATCCCTTACACCATAAGTTTCCCTATCTTCCGTATCCCTATCTGATTTCTTATCTTTATCGTCTTCATTCTCGTCTGACATTGAAGGCTGAGCGTCTGGTTTCATTTGCCCTTCTTGTGCAGGTTGAGCTGGATCGTTACCTTCATTTTCTATTGAATTCTTTCTAAATGCTTGCTTCTTATCTTCTATTACCTGATTCCTAATAGAATCAACTTCATCATCACTAAAGTTAAAAACATTGTCATAAATCCAATCAGTGGATACTAAACCATCTCGTTGCATAGCTTCAGCTAAACCGTTTTTCTTTTCCCATAAATCAAGTCGTTCTTGTTCATAGATAGTAGAAGGACTAGTTAACTCTAAATCAAAATCCACCAAAGCTGAATCTGTAAATCCTTGTGCATATAGGTGGGCAACAGCAATTTTTGTTAGCTCACTAATTGTTATTCTTTGAATTCTTTCTATTGTTCTAGCGAAGCGGACATCTTCTGCTGCCAATGTAGCCTTTGATCCAACACCTTCTTCATAACCCAAGAAAGCTTTAGGTATCTTAAGAGCAGCTAATAATTTATTCCTTAAATATTCTATATCTTCAACTGCTTCATACGTTAAACCAGGTAACTGTTCTATTTGTGTTCCGCTATCTCCACCTCTAACTGGTAAATAAAAATCTTCTGTTAGATTTTGCATATTGTATCTAAGGTTATATTCTCCTGTTTGTTCGTCTAAAACTGGAGCTTTCTTAGACTTATCCATGATTCTTTTCATGTATGTGTCTACTTCGTTTGGTGGTAAATTACCAATATCAATCTTAAATATTCTTTTTTCCGGAGCTCTCATAATTCTATGAATCAACATAGCATCTTCCATAAGAGACAACTGTTTCCAAGTTCTTCTACCACCCTCTATCATAGACTTACCGTATGGTGCATAATTAGAATCAGATAACAATCTGAAATGTGCAACTTCGAAATTTTCTAATTCTTTTCTATTTGTATTTCCAATTACATTTCTAGGATCTGTAGCATCTAAAACAAACTTAACATCATATGGGTTTTCAGGATCAAAATTTTCTACACGAGATAGATCATAAGGAGAGAGCGGCATAACATTCACAATTCCGTACTTTTCTGATATTTCCAAATGTAAATAAAAATCCCCATACTTACACATATTTCGTATCCATGGCCACAAATTAAATTCAATGTTTAAAATATCGTAAAACAAGTTGTGAAGTATTTCTTTTATCTGAGCATTGTTTGACTTTATTTCTAAAACATTTCCGTACTCTGACTTCATAGTTGATTCATCTGCGTATACATCTAATGCAGATGCCAAAATAGAATCGTCATCCATTGCTTCATAATCTCTGAATATAGCCATTCTTTGTGCTTTAGCCAATTCACCGCTGTAACCCATATGACTACTATATCCAGCTCCAGTATTGAACATCTTCGTATATCTATCCATCAATGTTCTCGAGCCTTGTTGTATATCATCAGTATCGATGACCTTTAACTTTCTACCACCTACGTTTCTTACAATAACGTTAGATGAAAAAAGTCTTCTTATTCTATCTAAAAATGTGTCTTGTTGTGCCATTTTATATTAACCAAGTTAGTGATTCTTTTTTATCTCCTACGTGTTGTTTCCAACCGTAATCATTTTCTTCTTCTATAGTGTAAACTCCAGAGTTTGCATCTATCTTTGACATTGCTTCTCTAGTCACCCTTAAATTTTCTTCGTGTAGTCTAAGACTTGTTTCACGTATCCACAATCCAATAGCCATACTCATAACTAAATCATCATTGTATCCCTTCATAGCTTCAGCACGACCGTTGTTAAATATAAATACGTACAATTCGTCAATAGTTCTAATAGAGTTTATTCGTATATGTCCCTCCATTAAGAACTTAGACAACTTATCAATTACTAAAGGTCTAGTTTTTGCGCTGGTAGTAAAACCAGGTATCATGTTTCTATCTTCAGATCTATATCTGTTTGAATATTGTGTCTGTGAATCAACATATTTTAGATCTCTACGCATCCAAAATAAATTTCTATATTCTCTATCAAGTAAAACCTGTAGTACTGCCCAACCAATATTGTTATTCTCAACAACCATCAGAGCATCGTTATATTCGGTACCAACCGATAATAGTATACCTGCATATCGTGTAGTATCCACCTTGCTTTTAAATTCAGCTACTTGTTCTAATGTTTCTAAATCCAGAATATGAAATGCAGAATAATCACTGCCATCTCCACGTGCAACATCAGCACATAATACATATTTTTTATTTGGTTCTGGATGTTTCCACAGCCATAATCCATCAGAATATCGTTTTTCGATTGGATCATGTACACATTTATCTTGTATTTCCTTTATAATTTTTGCAGGAACCACAGATTGACCAGAACTAACGAAATCACAATCACATTCTTGAGCAGCCATGTCAACACCTAATAGTGCATTTTGCTCTGTTCTCCATTCTTCACCCCTATCTGGATGAACTGTCCAATGTAATCGTATAAAATTAAAATTATTTGTGCCAGCCTCAGCTTCTGACCATGTTTTATGAAACCAATTTCCCATACCATTTGGAGTAGACAATGCAATACATTTACCACCAGTTGCCAGTGTCTGTTGTGATGCAGTCCATATATCGTCTATATTTTTAATGAATGCAGCCTCATCTATCAATAGCAGTGATAGTGCTTCAGATCTACTAGCCTCACCAGTCGAAGAAACAGCTTTTATTTGAGATCCATTTTTATATCTAAGAGACAGTTTGTTATCTTCAATGCAAGCTTGACTCAACCAAGAAGGAAGCATCTTGTGCATAACCCTAACTTTAGTTACCAAGTTTTTAGCAACATCTTGTTTTGTAGCAATGACTAGTATGTTCTTATCGTTATGAAAGTTCATTAGCCACAGTGAGTAACCTGCGCTCAATGTGGATATTCCTAGCTGTCTAGCTTTTAATATTATGTTATAGTCGTTATCCTTTAATGCACTGAGTGTTTTTTCCTGAAAAGGGTATAGATCAAATTTCATTTTACCCTTCATTGGATGCTGAATATAGCAATAGTTCCTCATAAAATAAATGGGATCCAATGCACACTTTACGTATTCACTGGTTATTGCTTTTTTTAAATCAGCTTTATTGTCTTTGGGCATCAAACTTCTCTATAGTATCGTTAATACTTTTTAGTGCATTGTTCAAATCTTTTAGTGCATCTTTTGCTAATTGTTTTGTGGCCTTATCTGTTTCATATGTTTCTATATGAACAGCTCCTGATTCTGGATTAACTGGTTCAACAACCTGTAAATCGCCTTGCTTTTGCCAGTCTTCTATAGATTGTATCTGTTCCAATATTATTGACTTTTTATTTTTTAAAACCTTATTAGATTGCCATTCTTCAAATTTTCCAGTTACTCGTAAATCGTGTTCAAAATCTACTTGACAATCAAAACAGTGCCCATAAAACATCCACATTTTATTGTCTAACTTTTTCTTCATTACCTTGTCACATTTTGGACAAAACCATGGCATTCTAGCATCAGCCATTATATCTGTCAATCTACTTTTTTGATCTCCAGGCTTTTGCTTTTTTCCTTCGTATCCAACCATAATAGGTTTTACAACTGGCTTACCTTCTAATATTGCTTTTAATGCTCTATCTTCACTATTCATAACTTACCTCGAAAATTTTTCTAATCCTAAAATTTGATTTATTGGTGCAAAGAACCCAGTAAACTTAAACACTTTACCATTATATTTGAAAACCAATCCTTCGGATGGAGCAGCCTTAGTTAAACTTGGCATAGACTTTAATTTTGCTAATTGTGTTTTTAACTTATCCATATTAGAAAAATCTTTCTTTGCCATTAATGCCTTTGACGCCTTGTTTAAATCGTCTACTAATTTTTTAGCTGTTTTATCTGGGTTTACACTTAAGTAATTGCTAGCATTTGCCAATATTTCTGCTCCAACACCAAAGAATATATCTTCAAATGGTCTCATGTTATTCTTCAGCATTTTAGCATGATCAAGTTTTTCCGTAGACTTTACCCAATCCACAAACTTTGGGTAATCACCCTTTAATTTGTTAATTTCTGTCATTTTATAACTTTTATCAGAGAACGCCCATCTCTTCATAAGAGGATATAGGACATTGTCTGGTATATTTGCAAAGTCCGAAGAGTTTGCTCCATTTAGTATGTATTCTAACCAAAAGTGTTGATGATATAACGATAGCTCATCGCTATCCTTTAATCTATATATATTCTGCAACTTGCTCAAAGCGCTGATATATTTTCCCTTCTTTGCGGCATAATCCTTATCCTTATGCATCTTTATGACATTTGGACCCTTAAATGCAAATTTAGTTTTTATTGCTCCATTAACTTTGTTTATAATAGAAGCCAACTTTGCACCTCCAGATTTTACTTCACCAGAAGGTGTCCAAGCTTCATTGTATTTCAATATGCCGTGAAATACTATTGTAGCGGGTCCATCATAGTCTATTACATTTAAATTCTCTGGATAAATTATTTCTATGTTTGCCCAGTTTTTACCATTATTGAACAAGGACATTTGATCTTTTGCAGACATTCTTTCAATTGAAGATGCAATGTCTTTCATAGAATACACAAACGCATTACGTACACTTGGTATATGGTTTTTAAACTTGGCCTTAACACCCTTTAAATCCATACCCCCAGATTTTAGATCTCCTTTATTTCTGGCAGCCTTTGCTTTACCATCTACAACTGAAATCATTATATTTTGTCCGTCTAATTTTTCTGTAACGGCTTCTTCTTTGTCTAATTTACCCTGTAACCCTAAGTCTATTATGTCCTTCAGTTCCCCAAAGGTCAATCCATAATCATCAAACGGGTGTGCCATATGTCCATAGGCTCCTCCCATAAGCAATAACTCCTTTTTATTTTCTTTTGTTAATTTTTTTGGTCTTGGATTTAATGGTCCTTCTAAATACTTTTTAGAAATATCATCTCCAACTTCTTTATCGATCAAATCTATTGTAGATTCTGTTAATTCGTTTGGTTCCTGCAGTGTTATTATAATCACCATTTTACCACTTGGATATTTTACTTTTTCTACAGATTTAACACTTGCTTTAGATTTTGAACTTCTTATTAATTCTTGTTCACTGTCAAAATCATTGTCTTCGCCATCTATATACAAACCTCTTATTTCGCCATTTTCATTTGGCTCTATGCGTATAAGAATAGAAGTTTCATCTTCATAATCGTTTGTTGGTTTACTGAAAAATCTAGCAGTACGTGCACTTAAACTAAACCCACTAGAACCGTGTCCACTTTCGTCTGGTATTTCAACCATTTCACCTTCTACAAACCTATCTAAAAATGTATCCGCATCTTCTGTTGGAATAACGATTCCACGTTCTATTGGTTGTTCAGCTTTTATTGCACTCGTATGTGCAATTTCACTCATTCTTTCATTTCTGTCTCTTATATCTTGCTCTGAGATCTCACCATGTCTTATTGCATCCTGTATTGCTTCATAACCTCCAAGTTTTTTCCAGCTTTGTGCATCGTCTTCTAGTTGTCTACGTTGATCTTCTGGCATATTTTCTTTTTGACTTCTATACTGTTCTGCTACACGATCTCCATAATCATTTACGTTGTCAACTGTTTCAGCTTCCTTCGTAAACGTATACTTAAAATGCTCTAAATCATCTTCATCTCGTATTACATCTACACCATCAACAATATTTGGTTTACGTGGTTTATTACCATACTTAGCTTTCTTATCTGCTTTTTTCTTCTGTAGATCGGCAAAACTTGGTATCTTAATCTTTGGTGCTTTAAACTTTATCTTTGGTACCTTTACTTTTGGTTTATCAACCTTACCGTGAGTACCTCTTTTTATTGCCGCATCTCTAGCTTTTTCACTATCGAATGTTGCGACCTTACCAGAATCTTTATTTATTGCGCTGAATGTTTCTTTTTTCTCAGTTAGCTTCCTAAAATTAACAATCTTTCGACCATTTATAGTCGGCATACCATGTTTATCTTTACCGATATCTTTTACTTTTATTTTTTTATTTTTAAATCTTCCAACTAAAATAGTATCGCCAACATTGACATCTAATTTTATTTCTTCTTTAAAAGATGTTGTAAATAAATCAAACACTTTGGGATCAAAATATCCAAATAGTTTTTTGAAAAATTTCTTTTTCATATTGACATCAAACTTTTCAGATCCTAACAATTTTCTCATTGTTGTACCACTTATTTCCATACCGCCAACTTTAACGCTTGAATGTGGTAATTCTAAAGTATAACCATGATGTTTATATCCCATAAGCTTATTATAATTTTTTCTGTATGGTTTGAAGTATTTTCCTCCACTCAATCGTCCTTCGTCTTTTTGTCCAACTCCAAAAACAAAAGCTGTAGTATCCTCGTCAAATTTTTTCATTAGTGATTTTGGTGCGTAAACTTGTTTATCTTGGACTATAGCCTTGGACGGTATACCCATTTTTATCATGTGTCGTTTTTTCTGGCTAAAGTTCATTGGATGTCTAGTTCCACCAGTTTTATTACTGGTTACTATATAAACTTCATCAAACCTAGATTTTAGAAACTCATATGAAGCCTTATGATGTGGACCAAAAGGTTGAAATCTACCAGGATATATCGCAACAAGCTTCTCTATATTGTTTTCCTGTTCACGTATACTTCTATTTAATTTTTTATGTACACGTTTCATCTTTTTTCTTTGCGCTAAACTTGTAGGCATCCAATCTGAACCGAATGTGTACTCTTCTTTTTCTGTGTATATAGATTTGTCTTTTCGTTTCTTTGCTTTCTTTACTCCCTTTCTACTTGGAGATGGAATAATTCCAGCTGGAGCTCCAAACTCTTCATTGAATTGAACCCTAATTACTATATCCTCGTTTAGCTTTGCACTCATAGTTGTTTGTAGATGAGAAGGAATAACAACTACTTGGCTTTTCCTATTTGGTCCTACGCCCATCCACTTTAATATATCCCAACCTAGTTCATCTACAATAGCGGTAAGCTCTTTCATATGTTTTTTATCACCACCAGCTAATGTTTTATCGCCAGTCATAACGGCTCCACCGTATGAAATAGTGTTTGCTCTGCCTTTCATTAAATGTCCATCATCTTCCATAAACCCTACTTCAAAAAATGGATCTCTAGCAATATCTGAAAGTATATAATCTACAACTGGCCATCCCAATATTTTTGTGGCCTTGCTATCTGATATTTTTTTGTAATCTTTAAAGCTAGCAAAAAAATCATACAACCCTTCGTCAGAATAAACTCCTTGTACCTGTGAGCCCTCGTTTATCCCTTTAGACTTTACGTACCTCTTGACAGTAGACTCATCCAAGACGATACAGTCCTTACCATACATTGTTTCATATATTAAGTTTTTTGCAAAATCCATGATTTAACTTACTAGAATCTACACGATTCTACCTTAAATGTACATGCTTTTTTTCTAAATATCGCCAAATGGATCGTTCTGACTCAACTGAGCTGGCGCATAAGTACCATAAGTTGATGATCCCTTATCGTGCCTTCCAGATATTGTCGTATCGTTTTGAAGAAGCGGTATGTCGCTTCCTGCCACCCCACCAATATCTTCCCCAGCTAACGTATCAGGTCTAGCCTGTAAATTGCCAAGAGAAGTTTCAGCTAGTGGAGACGATGCAAATCTTCCAGAAGGGCTACCAAGAGGTTTAATATCTGGTAACGCTGTATCTTCTAAAGCCATTTGTTTTCTCCTTAGACTTCTAAGCTTCTTCTATACCAACCAAAGTAAAACTTTTCTAGGTCGGGCTTTCTTTCGACCAAGTTGGCATAGTATTTCAATCTGTAAGCCCTGACTCTTTCGAGCTCAGCACCTTTTAAAGCCGAGATTGTTTTGGGTCCGATGAAACCATCGACCTTTAGATTCGCTCCTTTAGCGTTGGCAGTTTCTTGCAATATTTTAGTTGCACGACCTGCACCCATGTTTACACACATATCAAAATAGATATGACGGAGATCTTCTTCAAGATCCGCGCATTTATATTTATCCCAATAATCTCTTCTATAAATATCCTTAGCACCATCTTCTGTGAGGTTTTTAATGTCTACATCTGGATATGCCCGTTTAGATATTCCAAAATTAGTCTCACCACCAGGGTCTTTAGGGTCATTTACATAACCACCCTCGTGATGTAATACTACTTCTACTATTTCATCAAAAGTTATTTTCATTTTTTATTCTCCTTTAACATGATATTTCTACGATCATAGTACAGTCATCTAATGATACTGTTCCTGAACTAATTCTAGTTAATACTAAATCTACACCTATTGCATCTCCTGCAACAAACGTATATGTTCCAGCGGCAAACGTAGTATGAACACCAGAGCCACCGGCTACAAACGTATGAGTTGCATTTGCTCCACTAATATCAGAACCATTCTTAGTAACCTGTACCTTACAACTAGATCCACTACCTCCTGAACTGTTTACATCGTACTGTACTGAAACTCCTGTTACTTCACCAGCTCTAACCATTCTGTAACCTTCTCCGTTAGATGCACCGTTTGCAGCATAACCCTCAAAGGTTGTGGTCGATGTTGTTGAAATAGTGCTGTTTCTACCAAACACTAGTACCATTCTAGTCTTAGCTGCAACCTGTCTTAGACTGGAATCAAACAGTACACTTTCATTTAAATGGAGATCTCCAGCTGCAGTAAGTCTAAGTCTTTCAGCCACTGTACCGGCATTATCGGTTGAGAATATAAAGTCTCCAGTGTTTGCACTGCCCATATATTTATACGCAATTCTACCGTCAGCGTTATTGGCTCTGAAATCTAAATTGGCATAAACACCACTAGTGGCATTAGAATTGTAAATTAATATTCCATCACCTCCACTTCCTCCAGCAAGAGCGTTACCACTGTGTGCTACCGTGCTAGAATTGTTAATGTTTACCTGAAGGGTTTTATTCGTTGTCTTCGTACCAGTTCCAGTTATCGATACCCTATCTGCAGATACATCTGCGAATATTACATCGGTATCCACTGTAAAGTCACCAGTAGAAGTTATACCTCCAGTGATGTTTATATTACCCGTTCCAGTAATATCATCACCGTTTAAATCTAAGTCGCCGCCTAATTGTGGAGTCGTATCTTCTGATAAATTTCCTAATCCACCAGCGGAAATCACCGATCCGTTAACCCTAAGTTCCGTAGCATTAATAGTTCCACCAACGTCTAACGTATAACTTGGACTGGTATCTAAAATTCCCACTCTAGCAGTACTAGCATCCCATGTCATTAAGTCCCTTAATGGTGGGCCAAAGTTCTGAGTTCTCATTACAAGTTTAGTGTTACTACCAGTAACGTGTGCTAATGTATGTATCCCTATGCCAGCAGTACCAGGTTTGATAAACGTCACATACGCTTCGTGCATACCGTTACTATTTTGACCCACTATATTTAGCGTAGAGGCATTTCCAAATTGTACACCGTCGTAGGACATTGCTGTGGAATGTACATTACTATTAACTGTGCCTCGTCTACCGAGCCCATAATTTCCTCCAGCAATAGTCATCTGACCGTGTATTGAAGCAGTTGGAGGATTATCCCTCGAACCTGTCATGTGAAAGAATGATCCAGACCATAAAGTTAAACCATAATTGTAATCACCTGAAAGTCCTCCTGGATGCCTATCGTGAGGAATAGTAAAATCTGCCATTTCT
>TARA_R100001463_G_scaffold16596_1_pt1 | contig 23207 bp, 27 predicted proteins | sample TARA_R100001463 | Tara Oceans TARA_R100001463 (sample SAMEA2622242) | marine metagenome | biome: marine biome (ENVO:00000447); feature: deep chlorophyll maximum layer (ENVO:xxxxxxxx); material: "saline water (ENVO:00002010), including plankton (ENVO:xxxxxxxx)" | depth 40 m
GTTAATGCGCCAACGGAACGGTTCTTCATTCCGGCTTCGGTTACAGTTTCGAGGTCTAATAAAGCATCTAATAGTGTATCTTTATCAGATTGGTCGAGGTCTAAATTATTGATGAATTCTACATCACTCTGAAAACCACCTGAGATGTCTTCATTAATATCAGTCTCGGTTGTCTCATCAATCGGCGCAGTTAATGCACGGTTATGTTTTGCGGCACGAGAAACAATCTGGTTAAAGACTTTCTTGTCGCCGCCTGTGATTTTGTTAGCTTTAAATAAAGCCTCGCTAACTTCTTTAAATGTATTCTTTAGTCTGTCTTGTATGTTTTTAAAGACGACATCTTCAGCAACATCTGTACCTTGCCTAGTCTCGTTAATTTTAAGCTTTTCTGCATCGAACATGTCGGCGACACGAGCATCACTTTCAGCTAGACGTGGGTTATTTTTAAGCTCATTCACTGACCTGTAGTTGGGTATAGTTTTAACTGTTGTTTTTAAATCTTGATACGCCCCTTTAGGGTCTGTGATAACATTTGCCCCAGCCTTTACTGCGTCGGCTGTTTTGGATGCCCCAGACTTTACTGCGTCAACTGTTAACGGAGCGGCTGTTTTAACGCCGCTAATTCCTGTATCTAAAGCACCTCGAGTTGCGCCGCCGATAATACCTTCACCAACAGCCTGTTTAGGGTCAATGGTCAGCCCTTTATCAGTAGCTATGGTCTCACCAGTTTGCTGTATTACACTCTGTCCACCCTCAGTAACAGCCTCAGTAAGAATGCCTTTAATTTTACCGACACCAAGCAAACCAAAAGTATTAGCTAAACCAGTAAAACCAGCTGTAGAAAGAGCGATTACATAATCGTCAGTGGTAGCCTCTTCAATCGTCTTGCCTTGATTTTTTAGACGTTCTCTTAGGACAGGACTAGCAATCTGCATTGCCTCAAAAATAGTTGGTAAACTAAATCCACCTATCACTGCGCCAGCAGTTGTGCCAGCACCGGGAGCAACAGCTGTACCTATTGCACCGCCAGCACCTGCACCTGCAAGACGTAAGCCCATAGCCGCACCTAATTGACCAGCCTGTTCGGCAACGGCTCTGGGTAGATATCCGGGCGCATAACCGCCAACAGTAAATGCATCTTCTGGTGGGTTAATAAAATCAGCCGACGCTGGTCTATAATTAGGGTTAGTCTCTATAGCGTTGCGTAAAGAAGAACCATCAACACCAAAGAAGTCTTCCATAGTACCAGCTATGTTTTCAAGCGGCATATCAAAGCCATATCTAAACGCACCGCCGAAACTAGTGTCTACTGGTTGTGTCTGCGGTGGAGTGATATTCAAGCCCGGATATTGTTCACCTAAAAGTGTTTGAATATCGGTTCTTTGTTGTTCTTGTGGTAAAGTTCCAAAAGTATCTGGTACGTTAACTAGATATTGTTGACCACCATAGGTCACAGTAACATCGACCATTAGTTATTATCTTTATTATCTAAATCTATAGTAAGTGGTTCTTCTAATGTTTTAGCCATACTCTCAGCTAAATTTAAATTAAAGTCTGTTCGACTTTCACGGAACATCTTGTTTGGGTTGTCTTGCAGTTGATTTCGGTGGAATTGGAATAGCTTGAGTTTTCTTTGCTCACGTTCGTAGGCAATGTTAACAAGCTTCTTAAATGTTTCTGGTGTCTGTGCGTAGGGGTCTTGTGCGGCACTTGCGGCGATTGCTCGTTCACCCTCGGTAATCTGACCCTGACCTGCAAGCAACTCTCTAGCCAACTCGAGAACCATTCTGCTTCTGATGTTGTCAATTTCTGTTAATGCATCAACATCTTCTAGTGGAATATTAAAACTTCTTGAGAGTTGTCTACTTAGTTGTTTATAGACACTAACACCTGCCGCATCATAGCCAACGTCTAAGTATCGTTGAAGCATTGCTAACTTTTCTGGAACTTTGGCAATGTCATCACTAAACTTATTAAATTCTTTGATGTCTTCTTTCTTTGCATAATCAATTTCAGCATCAGATACACGAGTTGAGCCGGGTGGTAGTTGTGCTACCGTTTCACCTGTGGTCATGTTTTGGAATGTACTCTGACCTAATGGGTCAAAGATTTCTCTGTACATAGCACCTGTACCATCGATGTAGTTTTCACCCTTCTGCCTTTTCTTTAAGCCAAGAGTTTGAAGACCTAACATGTTGCCTGTAGCCTGACGGTCACGAGTGTCATCTAAAATAGAACCATAAGTCTTAGCACCTGCCTCTAAAGCCGCTGGCAAACCTTTAGGTGAAGCTCCAACCATAGCACCACCAGCTCGAATGAGCATTTCGTTGCGTGTTGGGGTACGACTAAAAGCTGGTGAACCACGACGGTTACCAGTCATGGATAAAGCACCTAAGCCCATGCCCGGATTATTGAGCGCACCTGTGTCGATGCCTAACTGTTCAAGCATCATAGCTTGTAATATTGGATTATTAACTGCCATTCTACTAACCTCCTAGACTGATAGGTTCATAGGTAACGCTACCAAAATTACTGCCATAGCTAGATGGGATTTGGTAATAATTCGGGCTGACACTACCGCCACCGCCGCCGCCAAACATTCCGGGGAACATTTCCGGCAATTGTTGACCAAAACCGTAACCCATTTGTGCGCCCCCTATAGCACCTGCTAATGTTGAGGCTGTAACGCCTGTTGGATTTTGTGGTGATTGTGATTGAGCGTTACCAAGAATGCCTGAGTTGTATTTAATGTAAGCATCGAGAGGGAAGTCACGAGCTTCATTGAAACCTGCCATATCAGCGTTAATAAAGTTTTGTAAATCTTGCTGATATCCCAATCCTGCTTTGTTCATGTACTCTGCAAGTATGCCTGAGTTTTTAAGAGCATTTTGGAATGCAGTAGACTGTGAATTCGCAATATTATAAGCATTTGTTAAGTCGGTATTTGATTGGTTAAGACTTCTGGTCAACAAGTTGTCTTGTATACGAGCTGTGGTGTCAGCTGACCTGTCATCAAAAGCTCTCTGAGCTAACGCTTCTGCGACACCTGCACGAGAACTATTGGTGTTACCTGTATTTGATGCGCTGACATTAATCCCCGGCAGAACATTTTCAGTGAGTGTTCGTCGGCTGTCTCTTAATGCGCTGTCAACGAGTGGTTGGTATATGTCTGGGTTGTTAGCGTAAGCCACTGCGTCGTTAAATGTTTGACCGGAAACCGCTTGATTATAGAGGTCATTATAGTTTTGTGTGAAGCCGGACGTGTCGCCCATCATCTGATTTGGCAAACCCATGTTATCTGAACCAAAGCCGTAGATGTAGTTGAGCGCATTCAAGCTGTATGGGTCTAGACCTGCGTAGCGTTGACCTTGGTAGACACCTGTGTCTAGGGCGGTGTTGAGTGCATCTTGACCGCCAGAATATGTGTCCTCAATAAAAGGCTTGGCGAGATTAAAGCCCTCCATTTGGGCTTTAAGTTGCGCCTTCTGCGCTTTCTTTGCATCTTTTGCGCCTTTATAGCCAAGCCCTGCGCTGACGATTGTCGAACCAATGGCGGCTGTTACCGGGTCAATTCCCATATTAGTGTACTCCGATTGATGTATGTTTGTAGAGAATGTAAACGTCAGAGCTGTCAGGCTCTTGAACCAATATCTGAGGTTTGAAATTAAAAATCTTCAGAAACTTTTTATGCTTTTCGTCGTTTACTTCGCAGTTTGCGTACATAGGCGTATCCATCTGACTGGATAGCTCTTTGAACGTCTGCTTTAGCTCTCTCTTGAGTGATTTAGTCCACGTCGAGTTAACATCACAGTGAATAAACACCATGTGAAACCCGGCTTCGTTAATGTGTGGCTGTAATTCAATATTGTAGTCGTCAGTATCGACGACAGGAATTCTATCGAACAGCATAGCTAGACCTGCGCCCATGCGTTGCCAGTGTAAACGACTAAACCAGTGTAGCCGTTGCCAAGTGCATCCCAAGGACTTATTGCATAACGCACCATACCCCTGAGTGGGTTATCCGGCGGCTTGTCGGCAACCTGAATTGTCGCCTCGTTAGCAGACCTAAGCGAATTCTCAATGCGCTGTAGTTCATCTTGGATGTAACGACGTACACCCTCTTCGTATACCGGGAACTGCGCCCTGACATATGGTGTGGCTGTCGTATCCGTTTTATTATTAATAGCCATCAGCGTTTACCAGTTGCAGTAACGTCAAGGTCGAACCCAGAAAGCTCGAAGTCTTTTTGGTCGCTGATTGTAACTTTATAAGATAGATAACGACCTGCTGCACGACTATCAATCTTGTAGTCAGACGACATATCAAAACTTGTGGAAGTTGAATAAATCGGGCTGTCACTTGGTATGTCGGACGCACCAAACTCAAATGTCAACGTGGTGTCGTTTGAATTCTTGGTGTCAGCCTGGGGGTACAGTCGGTTGATTACCTTGTAACCACGAATGCCTCTTTGGGTCTCATCGAGGTCAATACCCACTCGCTCAACAATTGCACGTTTAGTCGCCTCGGTATCCAGCTGGAAACCAATAGAGCCGTCGTCACTGAGGTCGAGACCGTAAATTTTATCGCTGGTCAATCCGTCTGCGGTATTATCCTGACCGACCATCACGACGTGACGATTGAAGCTATCTTCTTGGTCATAGTATGAACCACCTACCAGCTCATATGTTAAAGTTGAAGCCGTTGCATATGAAGCAACAGTGTCGAGGTTAATAATGGTAGCCGAGGACACATTAGGTAAATCCATGAACGACCAAGTGTTCTTTCTGTAGTTGAACACTGCCGCCCGGTTACATCTTTCTGCATTCGGGAAAGCCACCAGCTCGTCGCCGGACTTGTAACAAAACATAATCTCGTTAAGAGTTGGGTTATGTTGTACGAAGCACAAATTCTTAGATGCTTGGTTCAGCCCGGTGAAGATAAAATTCTTTACTCGCTCGTCACAAATTGACTGCTTAGATGTGCCGTCGTGGGCGTAGATATCGAAGTTGTCAAAGACGTAGTGCTTACCTTCTACCTCGACGATACAATTCTGAGAGATAGCCCCGGCATCGGTAAACAGCTTCCTGAAATTGAATAGGAACGTGCCGCCTACAAAATCCATGAGCCAGACCTGAGTGCTGGTGTAAATGATAAAGTTACTACCCAGCGTCAACCCATCAACAATTGCGGTGTCCTGCTCGACGAGGTCAACGAAGCCAGCCAACTTTGTAGTGTCGGTGGCATCCCAGCTATCAGGTATTGAGTTAGCTAAAACGACGTTACTAAAGCGCACCCGGTTGGGGAATGTTGAACTGCCTTCAGTCATATTCAGCGCAATCAACTGGTCGCCGAATGCTCTCAGAGACACGCATCTATGATTACTTGTCCAGTTAGTCAGGTCAGCAAAGTTTGTACCAGCTGGCGCACGAAACACAGGCACTCTGTCCTGTCTGTTAATATAAGTGACATCAGCAAGGGTCGTACCAGTAAATGGTCGAGGGTCATCCGACGCTGATATCGAACCCGAGCGGTCTGTTAAAGAACCATTGCTGTACTCTTTAATGACGTAGTCATTACTAATGACCAGTGCGGTATCGAACCCGGTTGATGGAACTATGCCGAAAGCAAAACGTGGGTTGTATCCGAGAGAAGCTAGTACGGTTCTAAAGATTGGAGAACGACGCACCTTGCCTTCATCAAATCGGACGTTAACTGCTTTTGAATATGCGCTTAGTGGTAAGTTGTAAGGACTAACATCTGTGACCACTCCGGCATCTCCAAGATTACGGATTGGTATGATAGCCATAGGTTAGTTTCCTTAGATTAATTGAGGGAGTGCATGAGAAGTATAGTCATAACTAAAGCTAAACCTATTACTGTTAACGAGTAATCCATGTTATTCCTCTAAAGTTATCTTGACTGGCTGTTCTGACATTAATGCTTTCCGTGCATCATCGACTTGGTTTCTGAAGCTCTCCACAGCCGCCCCGGTCTGACGAGACTGTTGGGCATTCTCCACAAGCAGGATTGGTAGCCACGCCATAGCACAACCATATTCGTCTATTTCAGAGCCGTTATGAGTGCCTCGGAGCTTTACGAACCAGCCGCATTTTGTTTGCCTACACGCATTAAAACCGTCCAGTGGACAGTTGCTCTCTATTTCAATCTGCATGTCTAGCTCTTGGTACAGACAATCACGTCAACGTACTTGACATCAAAATTGTGGGTATCCGAGAATGTATGAGTGTGCGAGGGAATATCTAGAGACGGTATTGAGTGAGTGTGACCACCACCACCGCCAGTGGTCTGTGTGGTTATAGTGTAGTTACCGAGGTTGACTGAATTCTCTCTTAGCGGTCTTTGTGAACCGGGGCTGTAGTTGTTGTCTTCCTTAGTGAACGCCTCGGTGATGTCGTGGCTGTGCGATGGTATTTGACTAACAGACAGTGTTGTCGAGCCTGTGGTGCTTGCCGACGTGCTGAGTGTTCCAGAACCCCCGGTTGTACCTGAGATTGTGAAGTCAGTATTGAATGAGTTACTAAAACCATTAGAGCCGCCACTGCTGACCGACCCAGACACGACCCGAATAGCCGCATTGTCGTCAGTGGTATCCTTAACCCACTGATTTGGAGCTGCGGATTGCCTAAATAGCATTTTAGTTCCCGAGGGCGCAGGAACGGTGTCAGCTAGTGCGTTAATTTGAGCTTGGGTAAGAGTAACAGCTCCTGTGATATTCGGGAATGTTGCCTTGATAGCAGCCTTGATTAGACGAAGGTGGTCGTCAGCCTGTGCTAAGGCATCTGTCGCCGCCGGGTTGCTTGAATTCAACCCATCGATGAATGAAGCTGTCTCTAATGCCATGATTGAATAGTCCTAATTATGTGAATGTCGATACATTGGTCGGCTTACCGCCTAATCCCTGTCGTTTTGAGCGTTTCCTACGCACCGCTGAAGCCTTCTCAGCCTTTGTCATACGACTAGCCTTGGCTTTGGGGACACATTTGGGGTACGCACGCCCTGTTTTGCTCTTGGATGCCTTTTTACGACCACAGGATTGGTACTTACCGTCCTTTTTCGGTGCGCCAATGTCTACCCAGTCTTCCTTGAACCACTTATTTAGGCTCATCTGTATGTTCCACCACGTTTCTTGTAGGTACGCACGAGCCAAGCATTGGCATACGCTGATGGATAGACCTTGAACTTCTTCTTGGCTTCGCTTTTGACACGAGAGTAGAGCTTAGGGTTCGTGGGCTTAGGGGATGTCTTTTTTGTCATGGGAGACCTCTCATTAACGATGCCGGACAACAACAACAACAAGCCAACAAAGCCTCGTTTTTGAAATCGAATGTTATTTAGACCCACCCGGGGTCTGTTTTTGGTCTATGGATGTTAATGTGTTGTATTTATTGGGTTCGTAAGTGACCGGATAGATTATCCGTGAACATTTAAACGACCAGCTGGTGTTTTCTGAATTTTATTGGCTCGAGGGCTTCTATTTTAAATAAAAAATACCACCAAAGCACCACCAAAGCCCACCACAGACCGCCACAGTTCATCCCTGGCTGTCTTTAGCTATGCAAGCCAGTTGACGACAGATACGCTGTAGAGGCTTCTATGGCTATTCCACGATATGCTTGTGTGTGACACATCATAACTAATTGATTAATCTATAGTGATTACAGGCGTTATCCCCCTAAGGGTAGACAAAAGTAGAAGTATTATTGATTTATTGTGTATTGGTACTTGACGTATTACGTCTAGTGTATTATATAATAGATATAGTTAGAGAGAAGGAGAAATAACTATGATTAAAACAGACCTACAAAAGAAACGTGAATTTGACGAAGAGTTCGAAGAACTAGTATCCACTGTGAATAGCTTTTGGGACATTCTAAAGAACAGAATGGGTGACTTTCAGGCTTCACCCAATGAAGATACCATCGAGCAAATAAAAGACATCTGTGGGTGTTTGAATGAGGATATACAAACTCTTTCAGAATTCGTCGCAGAAAACCAACACACCACAACAAATTAGTCGAAACACCCGAGAGGGTGTCCAGTGTGAGTGACCTCGCATTGCTGACGAGACAGGTCAGAATTTAATGAGAAAGAGAGACATTATGAGTAACGATTTATTAAAACTATTAAACAACAGTTGCGAAAGCGACTTGCTTGGCGACCAAGTCATAGACACTGTATTTTTTGATTGTGTAAAACCAAAAGGCACTAGCCAAAAAAAGTTTGAGCAAAAGCTAGATACTTTAATGGCAGAGTTCGGCAGAGACATGTTCGAGTTCAAGCCAAATGAAACTGGTGCGTTTGTTTGGGTTTCAGTTCGATTGTTACTAGAATTGAACATACCTATACAGGCTGTTGGCTTTGAGCCAAGTGATTTTAAGCTAGCACAAATGCATCTTGATAATGAAAATAGAAATCAGCGTAAAGAGGCAAGGTTGGAGCAAGCCAGACTAGATGCCTTGCGCCCGAATGCAATATCTACTCAACAGCTTTTGCGTGGTGTCCACGGCGAGTTTGCAGAGCATCTTACTAGAGCGTTCATATGTGCTGACGAAGAAAACCAAGTCAAATTGCTGAATGAATTTGCTGACGTTTTCACACAAGCAAACAAATTCGAGGCGGCGTAAGTCGCCTCTGTAGAGAGGAGTAAGAACATGTTTAGTGTAACGATTAAAAATGATTATGACCAAGCTGTCGAAGCTTTCAATAATGAGCTTAACGATTACTTCGAAAGAGAAGTTGAGAACGTGCGACCATATTCTAGCGATAACCCAATGCTTAGTTATGTGAATGAATTTGAAGATGCACTCAATGATGGCACTGATTTGACTTGGGAGTTGGGTAAGAAAACACGAACCGGATACGTTGCTTCGTTTGCGCCTTCTGAGGCGTGGCAGGAGAAACATCTAGAAATTGACGATGGTTCAAATCTACAAATTGATATGCGCTCACCTAAGGTAGCTTACATAAAAATTGGTAACAAAACTGTGTACCTCGATAATTCAACTGGTGAGCAGATTGTTGAAATATATGAGGGAGAAGACTAATGGGTATGAAGCCAGTAAATTTCGCTAAGGTCATCGCAGCATCCGGTCTGTCTAAAAAGCAGATTGCTGACATGAAGGGCGTGAAGCCTGAGACCTTGTCTCGTCATATCTCGGGTGCAATACGCATGACGTTTGATGATGCATTCGAGTACGCTGAGATACTCAAGTGTCCACCGCAGGACATCTTCTTCCCGGCGCAGCCGATGCCTATCATCGGCATTACTAAGATGGTTGACGAACCAAAAGAGGAAACCTTCAGAACATCTTTCTATCGTGAAATATGGACAGGCAAACCAAGGTTTGCTTACACCGCATCTTACGAAAAGGCTAAAGATTATGGTGTTTTCATCCATGAAGGCAATGAGAAGTACACCGGAATGTTAAGCTTCATGACAAAGAGTGTTGACGTGGTTGACGTAAGACCCATCAAAGAAGGCTACATTCATGACGAAGCCCACCAAGCTTTTAGCTATTGCAAGGTGGCAGATGGCTACGAAAGAGCCGACTGTAATCGAGAGAAAACTAACATCGTGTTGACGTTACCTTATAAACAGCCGAATGGATTATTCACTCTTTTTAATCCGGGCATGAACTTTGAGGTTCGTGATATTCCGCTGGATTGGGCGACACCAATACTCGCCACTGCAATGAAGCCCTCGTATATATTCGAGAGTGTTGACATATAACGTCAATTTTTGTTGACGCATAAACTGTGAATACTTGACGTGGTTCTTGATTTGTTCACTTTAAAAATGTGTCACAAAAGTATATATTCAGTAAGTGAGGGCGTGACCTGCGAATGTCCTAGTACTCTACTTTAGTGGAGACTGGATGGGACACACCCTCACTTTCCTTTTATACGCCGCAAGAGCCACCTTTACCTGTCACATCACAAATGTCGTGTGCGGTTTCCAGAAACTCTTCGCCTTGTTTATTGTGCGCTGAGTTATAATCCACCGGAGTTAGTGGCTGACCTCCCCTGCTGCCATCAGCATAACAAGTGAAGCCTCTTAGCCTATGGGCGTATTTAACCAGAAGGTGAGCAAAGCCGTCAACCGTGTCAGCGTTATTAAGTTGTGAATTCCACTCAGGTAAATTAATTGTCGAACTAATCGACTGGTCAACATAATCCTGAACATCAGCCTGAAACTTTATACGACGCTCGGGGTCGCTGGCTAGGTCAAGTGCGCTTTCAATCTTGTCCGGCGACGCACCATACAAATCAATCAGCTCTTGAGCCGCACTGTCCACGACATACTGGTAGTGCCACTCAGTGCCATTTTTTAAGTATCGTCGCTTGTAGGCGACTGCGAAGATTGGCTCGACACCTGTGGACGTTCCAGCCAAGATACCAATACTCCCAGTTGGAGCAATAGCCCGAACAGCCACAGGAACAGAAACACCAAGAGCATTAGCATAACGGACGGAAGTATAATCACTGCAAGACTTATAGACCTGAAGCCATCTATGAAGCTCTGGTGTAACTTCGTAACGCTCACCTCTTTTGATAAGCCACTCGTGAATGCCCATAAGCCCGAGACCAAGTCGTCTATTCTTTTCTCTAACGTCATAGACCTTTTGATAAGGAAGCTTTGCAGAGAGTGTGCCACATATAAGAAACTTAGTTGCCAGTTCCGTAACATCTTTAAACTCCTCGAGTGTTTCAATTCGACCCATGTTTAGACTACCGAGGTTACAGACATCACTGTCATCCTCGGATGTAACTTCAGTACATGCGTTGCGAAGTGTTTCGTTTTCTTTGTCGAAGAAGTTGAAGCTGAAGCCCGGCTCAGATGTTCTCAGAGCTTGCTCGACGTTACGACGGAATACGTCACCAATGTCTCCAGTCTTCCAGTAATTTAACAGCCACTCAGTATCGTAATTCACAGATATGTTTGTCATATCGAGGGGCGCAGGAAAGTTAAAGTCATCCTGTTTGATGTCCCACAAGCTTTGACCTGTTTTGCCTACGGACATGTTCTGCCAATCCTTGGCGGTCAAGAAATCGTCGATGTCTCCATGCTTCCAGTTAAGTGATGCGTAGATTGCACTCCGACGACTACCACCTTGCATGACCCGGCGACCAATCTCATTAATCATGTTCATCTTGGTCACAGACCCTGAAGCCTGACCACCAGTTCGACTGATTGTTGTACCAGCTGGTCTGTAAACTGAATAGTCTGCGCCGATACCACCACCTGTCATTAGACAGCTCTCAGCCTTCCAGCTGAGGTTAGCCCAATCTTCACGAGTGTCCTCTTCAGCCTTCAAAAGATAACAGTTGTTATAATATTTGTTGGGACGACCTGCATAATATAGATACCGACCACCCGGAATAAACTTCATGTCGCTGATATATTTTGTCAGCTGGTCGATTTCATCCTTGGGGAGATATTGGTTACAGACATCGAGAACAAGTGTCTCAGCTAAGTCTGCCCAAGTCTCACATCCGTCGTGTCTGTATTTGTAGTTAAAGATATCTTCAGAGAATTGATTGCGAAATGTCATTTGGTAGTTTGCCTTTTAAATGATTAATACGCATCTCGGCGTATCGGATTACTTTTCTCAAATCCTCAATCTCGGCATCAACAATTTGTTCGGGCGTGGCATCCTCTGGATGTTTGTAGCCAGCCCTCATGACATACTTAACAATGTTGCCTCTCCAAAACTCGATATCATTCTGCATGATAAAGTTTACTGGCTCACGAACCCAACGCTCGTAATGGCTTGGTTTAATTACATTAGAATTGGTTTTATTAGCTTCTTTTGCTTGCTCCACCTTCAACCTGTCCTGTCTTACCCACTGTACGATTTCTTTGTCACGTCTACCCATTGTCGGGTGTCCATAGCTTGACGGATTTGTTTTGTGCATCCCAATCAGACCAGCGGAGTATTCGAGCAAGTCTTGCGTTTAGGAGTGCGTCTTCTTTTGACAAGCCATGTTTCAGGTAAGCCTGTTCTACTAACGACCATGCTGGTCGTGCGCCGAGAATTGTCTCGGCTTTCTTTGCGCCTACGCCGGGTATACCCGGGTAGCCATCTACTGCATCCCCTGAAAGGGTTTGCATGTAAAAGTTTTTATCTGCTTCGTCTGACGTTACATCAACAAGCAGGTCTTGACCTGGACGATAGACTTTAGCTGGTATAGTCAACATGTCTTTGTCGTCACTGATAATGATTGTGTTTTCGTTGCCCGGCATGGTCGCTATAATCCCAAGACCATCATCAGCCTCGAGAGCTGGATGCTTGTAATAGCTGAAGGTGTTCATTGCCCACCCGGTAAACGACGCAAAGCCCTCAGGCTTACGTTTTGATTTACGATTAGATTTATATGTGTCGCTGATTTGTTTTCGAAAGTTATGGCTTCCAGTCAGACAGACAATAATCTTCTTAGCTTCAAACTTATCAGCCCAATTTGTAAAGTTGGATGTGACAATATCTTTAGCTTTGTTAAGATTGGTAATCGTAGTCCACTGGTCTTCAGCCCATTCAATCTCTTCGTAACATGCGGCAGCCGCTTTGTATAAATAGAGGTCACCATCAATCAACAGGGTTGGTTCGGTCAAGCTCTGCATTAAGTATTCCATGTAAGTTCTCCTTAAACTCAAGACCTTCTTCGGTTATCTGCCAGCTGGTTGAATAGTTTGTGCTGAAACCGTTCTCATCGAGTTTGGTAGTCAACAATCCTTCACTTGCACACAAGGCAACAGTGAAAGCATTCTCTCGACTAATGCGCCCGGTGACAGTGAATGGTTTTTTGGCTGCGCTAGACAGCACATCAAGAAGAGCAAACAAATGCTCCATCTGAATTGCGTAAGCTTCTGGGTACTCAGTGCGTAGTCGCCCAAGTATCTCCAACATGGTACTCAGCCTCGACTGGCAGATTAAACTTGTAGAATTCCCCTGTTTCTTGCGCCACTCGTTTAGTGATATTACCGACATAATCTTCAAACCCCTTCTTGGTTGCTATCTGCAATTCGTCGTGTATCCAGCCGCAGATGTAGGCTTGGTCAGCGTCGAGCTGACTATCAACCAGTTGCATCCATTTTTTACAGAGGATTGCTCCACACGATTGAAGTAATAAATTTAATGATGAATGTGGGCTTCTGACCCTAAGCCTTCTACCGTCAAGACCTTGGAGATAACCACGGCTTTCGCTGACAGCTATAGTTTTCTCTCTCAACAATTTATAAGCTGGTTGAGCTTTCTCGAAGTTGTCTCTCAGTCTTTTGCCTAAAGCAAAGTTACCGCCGGAGACCTGCCCAAGTAATTCATTACCAGCACCGTACAAAAGGGCATAGATAAACGTCTTGGCTTGGTCACGAGTTTTTAACCCGGCAGAATTTTGGTTGGCTGTGTGAACATCGCCTTCGAGAATTTGTTTAGCGTACTCACCGTCATCTTCCATGTAGTGCGCCAAGCATCTAAGCTCTAAACCACTTAGGTCAGCTCCGACTAAACTGTAGCCTTCAGGAACTGTGAACAGCTCCCTACACTCTTGACCCCAGGGCGCACGAGTTGCCGGGACTTGAGCGAGGTTAGGTCGTTGATGAGATGCACGACCACTTAATGTGCCATTGTGATTTAATCGATGACGTATTCTGCCATCCTTATCAACAAGACGCATCCAACCCTGCCGACCCTCATTGAGCTGACCTAGTCTTTTCTGTAACAAGAAGAACTTCGCAAGCTTTTTAGCTTCAGGGTACTCAAGTGCATTTAAAGTTTTCTCGTCGATTTTTGCACGACCACCATCAGTAAGTTGTGACGGCTTCCAGTCGTACTTTCGCTTTAGACAGTGTTCAATGTGCTGACGGCTATTCGGGTTAAAGTGTACGACTTCAATTTTCGTAAACAGTTCACCCTTCTTATAACCCTTGGTCTTGTTATCACGCTTGGGTACAAATGGTATCTCAACCTGCCACGGCTCAAATAGTTGTGAGAACTCGACTTCAAGTCTGTCTCGCTCCTCAACGAGTTTTGAGTAAAGCTGTACAGCCTTATCGTTATCAAACACCCAACCATTGTTGCCGATACGCTCACAGATAAGAGCCGCATCATGTTCAAGTTTTACTGCATCGTGACTAAAGTTTTCAGGGTCAAGGTGTTTGTATAAGTCATAACTGACTTCAACATCCTGAACACAATAGGTCTGCATTTCTTCTGACCACGTTTGCCAGTCACCACCATCGAAGTCGCCCTTGTCATTACCTATACGAACACCCCAAGCCTTTAGTGAGTGACTACCCACGAGCTTTGACGGAAACAAAGCACGGTACTCGTAATCTTCTGCTCTCATGTCAGAATGAATTAAACGAGACAAGACCAGTGTATCAGTCAGCTTAGGCTTTGACATATCGACGTGAGGAAACACCTTATTGATTGCCGGAATATCAAAACAAAGAATGTTGTGACCAATCAGCTCGTCAGCTTCGGATAACATACGAATACCATGACCAACATCAATTGGCTCAAAGCTGTAAACCTTTTCAGTGTCAACATCCTTAACTGCAAGACAATGAATTCTCGTCAGGTCTGGAAGCAGACCATCAGTTTCTAAATCAAATACGAGCCGCATTAATCTGCATCCGTATAAGTGACACCAAGAACATTTGTGAGGGTGTCTTCTTGCCACGACCATCCAACTTTATAGTCAGAAATGTAATTAACTAAATCACCTTCAGCCATATCATTGTAATCATTCATAGGTATTTTTAAGGTTACAACTTGTGGCTTGTCACAAACCATCATGTCTACGACAGCATATTTTCTGTCATTGCGCTCATCGTTATATTCACTCATAACTCTCTCCTATTAAAAATCCCTGACTTCACGAAGCCGACCTTTTTCTCGGTCATACTGAAGTGTGCAAGCGAGACCGACCTCGCCTGTAAATCGGTTCTTCAAAACCCGAACCTGTCTCATGCTTTCGTGTAATTCTTTGTTTCTCTCGAGGGACAAACAGATGTCGCTTAACTGTGCAACTGAGTGTGAACCCCTGAGCTGGTTAAGCCTGACCTGCGCTCCGTCTTCATGACCCTTGTCACCATCCGGGCGGCGGAGGTGAGACACGACAATCATCCCAATGTTTAATTCTTGGACGATTGTCCTGAGCTTCGTCATCGCCATGTCGATTAACTTGCGCTCGTCTTGGGTAGCCAAGCCGCTTACAAGAATTGATATGTGGTCTAAGATAATCCACTCAACCTCGAGAGCCTGAACCATGTAACGAATACGATTGGTTACAACCTCAACATCAGTACTACCGAAGTGGTCGTACAGCTGGAGACTGTCGTCATTAAACATAGATTTGAATGCTGACGAGATATCAGCGTCATCAACCTCTGTCCGGTCAACCGTTATATTTTTATTGAGCTGTATACCAATCAGTCCGAGCAGTGTTCTCTTAACACTCTCCTCGAGCATGATTAGACCAACACGTTTATTGTCCGAGAGAAGCTTGTGAGCAATCTCTCTAACGAATGTGGTCTTGCCCATACCCGACCCGGCGGTGACTGTGACCATCTCTGAAAGTCTTAAACCTTTTGTGATGTCGTTAAGAAATTCATATGGATATTTGGTATCACTGACTTGATTTTCTTGAAGCACAATATCCAAACAATCGGATGCGCTCTTGATACCATCAGGTCTGTAAGGCTTTGCCTGAAAGATGGCTTCAATTAATTCTTTGGTTCTACCAGCGACAAGCATATCGTTTGCATCCTTTAGGGGCAAATAAGCAATACGACACTTGCCAGCTGGTAGAACCTCAGCACACTCCTGAGCCGCCTTGCGCCCGGGTTCGTCTTGGTCAAACATCAAGACAACGTCATCGAACTTGTCGATGTACTCCCAGTGTTGTTGGAGAGCTTTGCGAGCTGAGGGTGCGCCATTGGGTAAACTGACACAAGGAAACCGATTGTCCTGAACTTGTGAGACTGACATCGCATCAATCTCACCTTCAGTAATTATGAGACGACGACCACTCGACCAGTTATGTGACCCAAATAATTGTGCGTCCTTACTGTCACCTTTTATGGTGAAGTCTTTTTCCGGTGACCTAATCTTCTGAGCAACGATTGCACCCGAGCTGTTACGAAGATTAGCAATCTCATGAAGCTTATTATTTATAGACGTTACGCCATAACCAAACTTCCGGGATGTAACTTCTGTTATTCTTCTATGGGGGAGTGCTTGAGCTTCGGACGGTAGTAATGCTTGTCTGAATTCTTTCTTCTTTGTCTGTATCGGTAGCTGGACAGCTGTTGCGCTATTTTGTTGCGTCGTGCCACAGACGTAGCAATGCGTGTGTCCGTCATCGTAAACTCCTAGTCCGTCTGAGCTTCCGCAGTTTTCACAGGAAGCTTTATATAATTCTGATGATGTGTGTTCTGTCATATTGCTCTCCAAAATGAGTAACCCCCACCAGCCCGAGAAAGGAGGGAGAAGGCTGGCAGGGGTCTCTCCTTAGCCTTTGCGGATGTCGCTAAGGCAACAAAGCCAATCCTCTGGGATACGCTTATCGGCGTACACGAAACCATGCTTGTCGCAGTAGTCGGAGTAGCTTGTAGGCGAACCCTTGTAGAGTTTTGTCTTTGCGTTTTGGAATACGAAACGGATGTCTAGGTCTGGATGCTGTTCTTTGATAAGCAGATGCTTGTGTCTATCTTCGACCAGCCAACGACCTTTGACCTCGACATAAAAAAAGCCGCCGGGTTTGGGCAGCTTAAAGTCGGGGCAGTATTGCGAATGTCTTGAGGGTACAACATAGGCAATCTTATCTGTTTCGTATTCTACCGACAGTCCACCATTGGTAATCTGCTCGGCAATCTTGTGTTCAAATTTAGACCTAAACCTATGCGCTGACTTGGTACTTGTCGAAGTCCGATGCCGCTGGTTCTGCTTGTTGTTCTTCTTTGGCACTTTTTACACCTTCTACTGCTTCGAAACCTGTAGGGATAGAAGCAAGCTCAATGATTTGCACTGCGCTCATGTATGCAGAAACGTATTTCTTTGGTGGTACGTCATTACATCTGAGCTTGATTTTAAGCTTGGCTTTTGTGCCACCGTAGATTTCCGGCGCATCCTCAAAGACCATTGGTTGAGCCTGGTCATCCACAATCTGAGGTGGGTACTTTGAAGAACATTTGATTTCAACAGTGCCAACTTCAGCGTCAATGTTGTATGGAAGATGAACACCATCAGTCGTGCGAAACTCATCCTTGGCTAAGTTGTGACAATGCTCAATGAACTCTTTAGCTTCGTCAGCACTCAGCTTGAATACTGTTTTATAACGACCATAGCTCGGGTCTTCACGATTGATGTGCGGATAGAGTAGCTCACCAATCGGGGATATGTATTTGATTTCCATCTTTTTGTCTCTCCTGTTCGAGTAATGTATGGATATTGATGTCTAAATCTTTAAGGCGTTCAGACAATTCCTTAGGCATGGGTAAGCCACGTTGCATACACAACAAAGCTTCCCCGATTGCTTTCTCACGAGGGTGCATAATGATTTGACCTTTTATTGGTTACGAGAAGCAGTACTCGCTGTTTAGGACGACGTTAATGTCGAGGTCACCCTTAGCCGGGACTTCTGGTAATTTATCAACCGCACTAAGAGGTATCTGCTGTTTAACTTCTTCAAGTATCGATGAGTATAAACACCACTCTTCATACATGGTTACGAAGCTATATCGGATGGCATCATAAATGAGCCAAGTGTCACCCGGGACAGTAGCGAAGCTGTCATGAATTAAGAAGAAATCCTTAACACCCTTCATTGCCGCATGACGAACCGTCATCAACAAGTGACAGCTGTCAGCCGAGTGAATGATATTTGGAGACACCGCTGACCTGCTTTTACGTTTGTTAATTTTAACAGCCTTGTCTGACCTGATTGATACCTGAGATCTTTTGTACACTTTTGCTTCACGGTCATGTAGGTATAGCTTAATCTTCTTTAAATCCCAGTCGTTGTATCTTTGAACGACAGGAAAGCCGATAGGCGTAGTCCAACGCATGGCTATCTCATTATGGGCGCAAGTTGATGCCAGCTCCTTGAAGAACTTCATGCCTTCTGAAGCTGACTTGATAACTTCATTAACAGCTATCCAGTTCTGCTTGGCTAAGTACTGACTTGCCTTGTACCCTTCGTCGTCACCAAATGGGTGTCTATCAAGCTCATTATTGATGACCATGTTTTGGAGAGGACGCATCAGGTCTTCCATAATCTGATTGGCGAACCCATACTGTTCGGATGAATAACCGAAAGTCATTACGTTACGTTTCACAGTCTTACGACCAACGCCGTAATCACGCCAAAGCCTTGCTTCGGGTTCATCACAATCTTTAATGAGGTCATTCACACGGTCAGCTACAGCCTGATAGATATCTCTTGGGGCTTCGCCGGGAATAAGATTTACGAGAACACCATCATCTGTTGAACGTGATGCCGCAGCATAATGCTGGATACCAGAATTAGTTCCGTCGAGACCAACTGGCAGACCACTGATGTAATCCTCATGGTTGTCCATTTGACATGCGAGGTAATACTCTCGACAAGCCGCCAAGAACTGAAAAGGACAATCGGCTTTGCTCCAGATGTCGTAGCTTTCCTTGAAGCATTTACCGACAGCCATTACCTTGCTCTCGTTATCAGTAACCCACTTCAGACGGTCATCGAATGACTTCTTGCTTACCTTCTCGAAGTCACCGGAGTTGGCGACCTGTAGAGCTATAAAACTTAATCCGCTCTCACCCAAGGGCTTACCGTTGGCAATTAAAAACATCGCCTTGATATGGTCGTCCCTGTGGTGATTAAAGTGAGGTATTGGATACACCCTGCCCCTGAAGTCAAAGTTGTGAGGCAGATAGAATTCATCATACTGACTGAGGTAGTCAGCTGTATTGATGTCAGACTTCATAACAGCCCGGTTACCATCGACAGACCTGTTACGGACGACAATACCTCTAGTCTTAATTATGTGAGCCTTCTTCTCGTAATCAGACTTACTAGCCCAATCCTGAGACCGCTTAGGTTTGTCTAAGTAGTTGCGTCGGGGAAACTTACCGAACTGCTTACCCTCTTCCCAAGCCCACTTTACTGCATCGAGAACGTAAGGATTAATCTTGAAGGCACTCGACTGTATTTTGTTAAGGGCATCTATGTAAGGCACAGCACGACCCTGAGAGGTATTTAGGTCATGCTTAATAATCTCTAGCTGTTTTTTGGAAGCATATCTAACGAGAGCAATGTGGGAGCTTAGAGCGGTCTCCCAGTAGCAACCATCACTAATCGAAGTCCAATCTCTAGGCTTTACAATCATCGGCTCGAACATTGGTTCAGCCCAAGCCAACTTTGCGTCCATCGTATCCAAAGCATCCCTAAGAGTGTCTGTGAAGCCTATACGACGCATGGTCTTACCTGAGCGGTCTGATGTCTCCCAAATCTCAAAGAGGTCTACAGACGAGCTGATACAGTTCCAAACCATCATTCCAACTTTGGCTCTTACCTCGTCAGCCCAAGGCTCTTGAACATAGCCATTACGAGAGGCAATGATACGAGCCGCCTTGACCCTGTGGCGCATACTTGAGTGGTCTTTAGTTACTTTCTCTTCAATCCTACGAGCCGCCTTAGCATCGCTCTGTCGTAATCCCTGAGCAAATATCTCAAGCTCTATGAACCGACCCATAGTGACTATGGTCTTCGTTAGTGATGAGTTTTGACCGACTGCATCCATGCATGAGTTGAGACCTATGTAAGCAACTTTGTCAGCGTCAACTTCCCTAATGTACTCTAGCCAATGCGGTGGTCTACCACCCTTATCGTCGTTAAGCTTATTTAGGATAGCTTCGGTAATTGCCTCAGAAACTTTTGGTAACGCAAGTTCTATTTGGTTGTGGGCGTTATTCTGGTTAGACTTTTGTAGTCTGTCGTTACGCATCGTGAACCTACTGCGCCCCTTTTGAGACATCTCGTTTTCACGCTGTAGTTCTTCAAATATTGAACCCTTCATTCGCTACCCCTTATGTACCTTTTGCGTTCCGCTATTATTTGACCCACTGCTTCTCCAAGGGGTGGACAAAACCTAAAATTACCCAAAATTGTAATATTATTACCCAACAAACAGAACAAAAAACCACATTAACCAGCCGTAGATTATTATAGATATAAAAGCCAAGGCATCCTTAATCCACTCATATACTGTTAACATCTGACTACACCTTCAGTTCGTTAAGAATTTGATGAAGACGACCTTGGTCGGAGTGAATGTATTTACGAGTTGTAGCCTCAGACCTATGACCAAGAATTGTACCGATAAGTACAGTGTTGACGTTTTGGTTGTTCGCCAACATCGTTGCACAAGTATGACGTGCAACATGAAACACAAAATGTTCATCATGTGGCGCAATTTCATGTTTAGCTTCTGCCCACGCATCATAGAATGTGCGGTTCGTGAAATATCTTTTGGGGCAACCGTCAAGGTTCTTAATTGAATGTGTCGCCTGTTCGTTAAGTGGAACTACTCTGTCGTCACCATTTTTAGTCTTAGGCAAAAGTATGGCTGTAGACTGACTATCCCAATGAGCTTCGTCACCAATCTGCAAAATCTCACCACGACGCATCCCGGTGTTAAGACTGATGTTTAACATTTCGCCGACGTACCAATGCTTATGACCAGCAAAGAAATCTTTTAACTGTGCAATCTCTTCGACACTAAAGTAACGAGGTCTTCCCTTGTTCTCTCGCTTCCACATAATATTGGGAGCTGTCTCGATGAGTTGATGGTGTATTGCAAATCTAAATACCCTGCTCAGTGCGCTCAGGTATCTATTGATGGTAGCATTAGAACAGTCCTTCTCAATGAGGTAGTCAGTGAACATATCAATGTCAGCTGGCTTGAACCTGTTTAGTGCCTTAGACCCAAAGTCTTCGAAGTTACAAAATCTAGATAGCTTAGACCGACACTCTTTTAGGTGTCGTCCCTCCCACATACGATGTATCTGCTGGTCGATAAAGTCTTTAAAAGTAATATCCATAGTCTCTCTCCTTACAATGGGAGAGCTATAAATCCGTTTACCAAATTAATGGTGACCCCGGCAGGACTTGAACCTGCAACCTACGGATTAGAAGTCCGTCGCTCTATCCAGTTGAGCTACGGTTACGGATGTCAGCTCTCAGTCATTATTAGTAGTGTGATTTGTGTCACATTACAAGTATCCGTTTACAAAAAACACCGATTGGTTAAACCAGTGTTTTTTTTATTACTTCTTACGGATGCTGCCGACGACGGAAGGCACAACATTCTTGAGACTAGACAGTCCCCAGACAGCTCCATTCATCGCAATCCAAACCTCGACAACCCAGCTAGGTGCATACTCAAGGTTCTCAAATATACGTCTGCCCCAATCAGGATTGACGACAGTAATTACGATGGGTGCGGTGAACATCGTGTAGCTGAACCAACGTAAGATTTTATCTTTGTCTTGTAGCTGCGCCATCTCCCAATCTGAGTTGGCTTCGTGTTCAGCAAGTGCAAGCCTCGCCTTGTTCTCCAGAACATTCAGCTCAAGCTTATGCTTTGCCAAAGACTTCTCAGCTCTGTTTTTAATGAATGTTCCGGCAAGGTTAGCTATGGGAGCAATGAAAGACTGTAACATTATTTATTACCTCTAATCATGTTGCTCACATCCACGGCTCTTTTGCCGACCTGTGCCGCATAACGACTATCCAGTAATTCTTCGGCGGCTTTGTTGTAGTCCTGAGTACTTATATAACTAAGTGTCTTTTTGAACTGAAGCAGACGATTGATGCCCATGTTAAAACATAAGTTTATCAATGCCTCTTTAACGTGTGGGGGCAACGCATCAAAACACATGATGTTTTTCTGTAAATCTTGTATGCAGTCGTCTATGTCATCCTGAAGCATCAACATAGCAACGTCACGACTTATAGGTTTGTCGTCAAGATTATGACCGACACCAATCGTTAACTTACCTGCTGTGCATCTGTATGGCTCTAGCTTCAAACCTTCGTGTTCGATGAGCTGTTTCTTGATGCGCTCATAGTTCATTATAATCATCCCCTTGTGAACAAATATACTGTTACTAAAATAATTATGGATGCTCCGAGAACAGCTCCAATAATCATTATGGTTTCTAATAATTCTTTCTTCTCTTGTGCTTTTTGTGCCGCAAGTGCTTTTCGCTTCTTTCGTAAATCGACACGCATACGCATCATGTCATTCCATGCGTTGAAACCTCGGGTGGCTATAACAATATTGCGGAGGTTTTCTTCGGCATCCTTGGCTGCACACTTTGCGGCAAACAGGTCTAGAGCTTCTTCTTCGACAGATTGTTTCTTCTGTTTTTCTTTACGGTAACCTGTCTCAACTTCTTCAATGGCTGTCCATAGAGAACCAATCTCAGACATGAGTTGGGTTATGTCTTTACCTACCTCAATCCCCTTCTTCACAGCCGTGTAGGCAGCTGTTATAGAGACCGGGTCTATCACTAATTCTTCTCAGTCAACACCCGGTCAAGCTTGTCTTCTACTCTATGCAAAGCTTCCATTACCCTATCAATATCATCACGCACCTGAAACTTGGTCGCATAATCCTCTCGTGTTCGGTTAAGTAATATGTCGATGCGCTTGACCTCTTTTTGTAGGCTGACGATAAAGTACGCCGACCCGGTCAGTACGACACCAACTAACACGTCAATCAGTGTCGTTATGTCCATCTTTAATTACCTTTAATTGTTGTGAAGAAAACAAATATCTACAGTCGTAAATCCTAAAGATTTAATTTCCTGGATGTTGCTGGTGCTAAAAGTTGCGTTAGGGTAAACACCCAAGTCCGAAATCTTTATAAGGTGGTTGTATGCACTTTCATCTTTCAGCATCTCACCTGAATAAGCTGTCATATTATTATCGACGACCCACTGGCGAATAGTTGACCAGTATTGTGTCGTGTATAGCCAACCTTTAGAACCACTAGTGTCATTACCATGCAAGCCGGACACCACATAAAAGTGGTCGTCATCCGTTTTGTAACCTGTCAGATAACTGATGTCTTTATTGTCATCGTCAGATACAGCCATCTTAATTGGTTGTCGGTTCATACTACTGAAGACTTCAGA
>TARA_R100001463_G_scaffold5551_2_pt1 | contig 23186 bp, 8 predicted proteins | sample TARA_R100001463 | Tara Oceans TARA_R100001463 (sample SAMEA2622242) | marine metagenome | biome: marine biome (ENVO:00000447); feature: deep chlorophyll maximum layer (ENVO:xxxxxxxx); material: "saline water (ENVO:00002010), including plankton (ENVO:xxxxxxxx)" | depth 40 m
GCAACTGTTGCAAATTCAACACCTGCTGACCCATTTGGTAGTGATGATGTATTAACACAAAGAGCATATACTAATCAATCTGCTGCAACAAATGCACAGTCTGAATATGAATTAATTAATGATAATTATTATGCAATATACCTTGCAAGTGGAACAAGATATTATGCTCAATATAAAACAGCAGCTGTTGGTGGAAGATACTGGATTAATATAGGAACATGTTAATAACAAATAAAAATTAAAAAAAATGAGTTGTAATACTTGCGGAAATAAAACATCATCCCCATGTGCATGTCAAGATCATGGACTTACTACACCTTGTAGCTATACAGAATGTAATACAACAAGTGTATGTGAAGAAGTTTATTGTGCAGATTGTGTAGTAAATTGTTCAAGTTCAGCAGGGCTTTCTATGGGAGCTATATCATGGGATGCAGAGATATCAGCAGGATTAACTTCTACTGCAGGTATTCAAATGAGATCTGGTGATTCAGTAGAAGAAATATTACAAAGAATTGCTTTATTTGTTGCAGATCCAGTAGGTGGAACTAATTCTGTTCCTCTTGCAATTGCACCAGTTACTGTTGGAGATAGAACATCATCTTCAATAGAAATAAAATGGTCAGATGTTCCTTTAGCAGTAACTTCTGTTGCAATATATCAAGCAACTGCAGTATCAGGAACATGGACATTAAATTCAACTATTACAACTAGCATACAAACAACATTAAAAAAGACTATAACAGGATTAACAGCAAACACAGCGTATAAATTTAAGTTAGTTTCTAGTGATGGAACTACTTCTGCAAATAGTGTTGCAGTATATGCAAACACATTGGCATAATATTAAAAAAACAAAAGTAGAGAAAGTTTGTTGGTTTTAACTCTGCAATTGTAGGAAGCTCTAGAGAAATCTGGAGCTTCTGCTTTATATAACTTTTTTTTTGTATCTTGCAATAATTTAATTAAAAAAAATTTTATGGATTCATTACTAGAAAAAATTAAAGCTTCTTTTAAGTGGAAGAAAAATTCTGAATATTGTGCAGAAAAATTAAACATTACAACAAGTGATTATGAAACACTAAAAGAAATAATTAAAGCAAAAGAACTTTCAGATTTAAGCTCCTCCTCATATGAATATAATTTAGAAAAAGGTGAGGCAAAGATGGAAGCAATAAGTACTTCTGAAGCAAAATCACCAGAAGAAATAATAAAGGTATTAAACATTGATACTACTCAGTGGAAACTATCTAGTTATTGGAACAAACAAATGGGTGATCATTGGAGGGTATCAGCAATGGTTACAAAGTTAAAAGATAATGAGGTGGATGATGTTGCTGAATTATTAAAAAACTTTAGACCAAAAAAATATAAAGAAGTTAAAAGACTACAAACTCCAGGTAAAACAAAAACAGCTGGAGTTTTGTCTTTACAGGATATACATTTTGGAAAGGAAGGTAATGAGACTATTGATAAAGATTTTGAAGAAACTGTTAAAGACCTTATTGAAAGAGCAACAAACTCACATCATTTAGAAAAACTATATTATGTTATAGGAGGTGATTTAATTAACATGGATACATGGAGTGGGACTACAACTAGTGGAACACCATTAGATAACTGTATGACAGCTACAGAGGCTTATGTTCAAGCATTTGATGCAATACAATGGAGTATAAATTATCTTAAACAGTTTTGTGATAAATTACAAGTAGTATATATCCCTGGTAATCATGATAGACTTTCATCTTTTCATTTAGCTCATGGGTTATCTAAATGTTTTGATGATAAAAATATAATGTGGGATGTTGTATATCTTGAAAGAAAAGTTTATGTATATGAAGATAACTTTTTTGCATTTGAGCATGGTGATGTTAATACTAAAAATTCACTATTAATATACTCTATGGAATACCCAAAACAATGGGGAAAAACTTTACATAGAACTTTATATACAGGACACTATCATCATAAAAAGAAAATACAATATATTACTGAACATGAGAATACAGGTTTTATGTTAAAGATATTACCAAGTCTTTCACGTACTGATTATTATCATTACCATAACAAGTTTGTTGGATCAAGAAGATCAGGTGTTCTATCATTGCATAGTCCAACTAAAGGTGAGATTTGTGAATTAACTTATTCACCAGAGTAATCTATCCTAATTAAACTTGAATAACTCCTCTTTTTTTTGTAAATTATAACTGTATAGTGATATTATGATTAACAACTTTAAACAGCCAGATTTAAATGCACCAAGATACCGTGAAAAAGTATTAGGTCTTTTAAATGCTAAGTTAATAAATGAATTTAAAGAAAAACATCCAATATACTCTAAGATAGACAACCGTAAGTTTAAAAAAATTATAATGTTGTTTAATGAAAGAATATGGAAAGAAGTAATAGAAAATAGAGATGGGGTAGAATTACCAGATTCTTTGGGTTATTTATTTATTGGAACATGTCCTGCTGCTAAGAGTGTTAATACAGATTATGCACTATCAAAAAAATATGGCAAAGTATTGCAAAATAAAAATTGGGAAACAGATGGTAAAGTAGCTAAGATATTTTATACAAATTATTCTACTAAATACCGTTTTAGAAATAGAGAGTTATGGCAGTTTAATGCTGTAAGACAATTTAAAAGAGCTGTTGCTGAGTCATATCCAAAAAAATGGACAAAATATATTACTATGGTTAACAAAAAAAGTGTTGCCCATATGTATAAAAAAAATAAATAACAATGGCAACAATAGGGGAGATAGTATCTAGGGTTAGAGAGTCAATAAAAGCTGAAGCCCAAGACGCATTTATTACTGATAGATATTTGTATAGTTTAATAATTAAATATGGTCAATTGTTAATGAGAAGACAAGATCATACAAATAAATTAAAAAAATTTAATAGTGTATGGCAAGCACTTCCTTTTATTGAATTAATTGAAGTAGATAAAGTAGAAGCACAATGTAGTGGGATACAAAGTGGTTGTACAATTATGAGAACTAAAGAAAAACTTCCAACATTTATGGAAGGATATTGGGGACCTTTAATTAGAACAGTTAGTTCTATAGATACTTCAATAGAATTACAACCTACTAATCCAGGTACATACACTTCTATGACTAAAACAACTTCACATAAATATAATAAAACAAAGTACTATTGGTGGTTAAATGATTACATATATATTCCAAATGTATTTTGGGATGCAATAAAAGTTGAAGGTGTTTTTGAAGGAGATATTAGTGGTTTTAATTGTGATACAACAGATGATTGTACACCTAGATATTTACAACAGATATATATACCTGAATTTTTATATGCTGAAATAGAGGCTCAAGTTTTATCTCAGTTAGTAAACACCTTACAAATCCCTGCAGAAGATTCAGATAATAAACAAAATGTAAATAGATAATGAGTGTATCACATAAATATAGAACGTTTGATCAATTATTAGAAGATGTAACTGTGGATTTTTCTACATATGCATTAGAAGGTATGATAGAACCACAACAATTAATTAAGGTTGCTACTAGAGTAAACTATGATCTTGGATTAAGAATACATAGAACTAAAGAAGCAGTTATAGATATTGAACATAGCAAAGGAGCTTTACCTGAAGATTTTGCATATTTAAATTATGCATTTATGTGTGGTACATATACAGTAAGTAATACTATGCCTGCAGGAACAACTGTTGATACAACATATACTAAGTATGTTCCTGATCCAGAAGGGCCAGATCAATGTCTTACACCTGCTACTTGTACGGATGTTTGTGTGGTTAAAACTTGTCCTACAACAGATGCTCAAACGGGTGCTATAAAAACAGATGAACATATAGTAGTTCAATTTGTAGGAGCAGATCAATACAGAACATTTTCAAATTACATGCCTTTAAAAATAGGTCAAACAAATCAAGTTCAATGTGATTGTCCAAATGTAAATGTTCAAGCAATGGATATAGCAGAAATAAAAGATAATTTTCTACTAACTAATTTTAAGACTGGACATGTATATATTAGCTATCAAGGAGCAATGGAAGACAATGACGGTAACTTGTTAGTATTAGATCATCCTTATTGTAATGAGTATTATGAGTATGCTTTAAAACAAAGAATATTAGAAAATATGATGTTTGCAGGTGAACCTGTATCAAATCAAATTGGATTAATTGAACAAAGATTAAGAGCATCTAGAAACAATGCTTTAAGTTTTGTTAATACACCAAACTTTGCAGAGATGAAGAAAATATGGGATGTTAATAGAAGAGCACAATATCATAATTATTATAACATGTTTAAAAGTCATCCTACACTAGGAGGATAAAATAAAGTTTGTAATGGCGGAACAACAAAATACACCAAAACTTCAGGATACTTCAAGTATAGATACAGACATCTTTATAAAAGGTATGACCAAAGATCCAAACATTAGTTTGGTTGGAAAAGAACAATGGACTCATGCCCGTAATGCAATAAATAATTCTGCTGATGGGGATGTAGGTACTTTAGGTAATGAGCAAGCAAACTACTTATGTGATGCTGCTCCATTCACTATTATTGGTGCTATTCATTTATATGGAGATAAATGGGTCTTATATTCTACTAACAATGAACAAAGTGAAATAGGTACTTGGGATGATAGTGAATGTAAATATCAAACACTTGTAAATGATTATAGTTGTTATCAATGTGAAGAAACATTTAAGCCTTGTTTAAATTTTAATACACAGCATTTAATAACAGGTGCTTCAAAAGAAAATTTTGATTGTACATGGCAAGTATATTGGGATGATGCTGTTAATCCTAGTAGAACATTAAATATAGATAATATACCTTGGGTTCAAGTTGAAGTATCAGAAGAAGGTGCAGATTGTGTAATTTATGAAAACGCTGAACCTTTATGTTTAGATTGTGAAAAAATAAGACTAGCACCACTTATTGATACACCTTGTATAGAAATTTCTAAATCTCCAGATGGAGGTATGTTAAGAAATGGTTCTTACCAAGTATTTATTGCTTATGTAATAAATGATCAAACAATTGGTGATTATTATGGTATATCAAATGTACAACCATTATGGGATCATGAAGATACAATTTCAGGACTAGATATTAAACTATCTAATTTAGATAAAGGTTTTGATTATTTTGAATTGGTTATTTGTAGTAATAACCAAATGGAAACACAAGCTAAAAAAATTGGTATATATAGTACAGAACAAGAGTTTATTACTATTGATTATATAAATCAAAAACTTCCAGTTGTTCCAATTGAAGTTTTACCTTTAAGAAATCCTGCTTATGAAAGATCTGACAACATGTATGTTGTTAATGACTATCTTATAAGACAAGGTCCTACAGAACAGTTTGATTTTAACTATCAACCATTAGCTAATCAAATACATGTACATTGGTCATCTTGGCAGTTTCCAGCAGATTATTATAAAAAAGGAGGAAGTAAACCTACATTTATGAGAGATGAGGTTTATGCTTTCTTTATTAGATTTATATATAATACAGGAGAAAAATCATCATCATATCATATACCAGGAAGAGCACCAGATCCTAATGGTTTTACTTTACCAAACGGAACACTTGTGCAAGAAACGGATACGTTACCAGGAGATCCAAGTGAGATTGGAGCAACAATTGATGATGCTCCAGTAGCTGATACAGCTTTTGAAATATATAATACTGCTCATGAGTGGTGGGATGCAACAACTTCTACCCAATATGGAGAAGATGATACAAATGATGGAGGTGTAAAAATATTAGAAGGTCATATGGCTTATTGGCAGTCATCTGAAAAATATCCTAATGATCCTGTTAGATATGGTGAACTTTGTGGAAAGTATATAAGACATCATAAGTTTCCAGATGAGACACTGCCTGTTAGTGCTGGTCAAAATGGACCATTAGATAGAAGTTCAAATAATAATCAAAATATTAATTTACTTGCTGTTAATTTTTCAAATATACAATGGCCAAGGTATAATGCAGAAAGTACTTCAGATGATCCATGTGAACCTTTAGATCCAAATCCTACAGGAGATATAATTCCAAACATAGTGGGCTATGAAATATTAGTGGGATCAAGAGAAGGTAATAAATCTATCATAGCAAAAGGTATCTCAAGAAACATGAGACAGTATGATATACCTAATACTGCAACAGGACATGAAGACGCAGTTAATCAAATAGGAGTTATTCCTAATTATCCATTTAATGATTGTGGTGAAGATCCATATTTATCAAGTAATGATAATTTTACATATACAGATGGAGGTGGAACTATTCAAAATGCTGATCCATATCCTGCAAGTTATACTAAAGAAGATATTTTTACATTTCACTCACCTGAAACATCTTTTAATAAACCATTTTTAAATCCATATGAAATAAAAAGTTATGGTGTAACAACAGGTACAGCATTAGGACAATTTATACCATCTGAAAAACATCCACAACAAAAACTACTAAGAAACATAAGTATGTGGATTGGTATATTTGTTGGTATAGGTTATGCTATTAATGAAACAAGAGGTAAAAGAAATAAAAAACTTACAGGACCAAGAGGATTATCTATTGGTTATAGTGGAACAGGTCAAGAAATTGGTGGTGGTAATGGACAATCTGGATCAACTGGAACATTAGTTTGGGGTAGTGGATTTTTAAGTCAAGGTACTATACAGCCTAATAGTGGTGGAGATTTTGAAGCAGGTGCTCCATCTACAGAAGATACTAATATAAATATTGATTTAGGAGAAAATGCAGCAACTGGTCAAAATGAAGTTTTTGATGAAATGCAAGCTCAGGAAGAATTACTTAGTACAGCTACTTTTGGTGGTATAACAAAAGCAGCAATGAGAGGTGTTCCTGGTGGAGTAGTTAATGGATATGAACAATCATTACAAAATGAATATGGTGAAGTAACTAGTTCTGATGCCTGGAATAAAGGTTTTATTGGAGGTGGTGAGACAACTGAATTTGAAGGTTCAAGATATGAAGGATTACCAACATTATTACAAGGAGTCTTTGGTATATTTGAATTTATGCAATTTACGGCAACAGGTGGTCAAGAAATAATAGATTTAATATACAATCTAGTTAGTTTTCAAGATTATGCTTACAAATATAATGGACACGGATTATATTATAGAACAGAACCTATACCTGGAAATATTAGACATAGAACTAGAGTTGATGTTGCAAGATATGTTGGTAATACAATGCAACAATTAAATGCTAATATAAAAATTAATAATATACAAAGACCTGCTACAGTAGCTATTTTAACTGACTCAGTAGAAACATTAGAACATCCAGGTATAATACCAGGAACTAATTTAGGTGGTAATTATGGTGATGATTCAAAAAAAATTATAGGTCAAGTTAAATGGGGTGGAGTAGGTCAAGTTGGTATTTGGTACCGTCCAAGTGCATTTTTTAAATCAACTATTGCAGCACATTATACAGCATTAAAAGTTAAATTTGAAAATCAATATGGACAATTAGACCAAATAAATCAAATTCCTGTTAGAGGTTGTGTAAGTCATTTTTCTGATTATCCTCTGTTAGATGAGCAAGGTAATGTAATACCATTTACAAATGAGAATGTTTTAACTGATGGTGGCGTAGGTATATTTAAAACACCAAGTCTTTTTGGTGGAGATTGTTATTTAAATAGATATACAGAGAAGGTGATTATGCCATTCTTTTGGGATTTCTTAAAAGAGCAACCTGATGGTTTTCCATATGATTACAGATTAAGATCAAATGTACCACGTCCTATATATTGGATGAATTCTCAAAAGTATGATTTATCAATTCTTGTTAGAAGTATTACAAGTTTAAACTTTACTTCTGGTTCTGGCAATGTTCCATCAAATCTTTTTTCATTAGACAGAGATGGTAATGATACTGGTGATGATACAGGAACATCAGGTTCTGGTCCTGCTAGTCCACCTTCTACTGTTAATGGTGGAGATTCAGCAAGCTTTGAAGGAAATGGTGGTAAATCATTATTCCATATTAAGAATGGATACATGTACACTCATAGTAGTGGTATAAATGATTTCTTTGTTGAATCAGAAATAAATACTGCATTAAGAGATTATGAAGATGTTGAAGATAAAAGACATTATGATTGGATGGACTATACAGATGTAAATGCATTGTTCCATGCAGATATCATTAGAAAAGGAAACTTCTATAAATATGATCCTTCATTAAGTAAGAATAGATTCTTTAGTCAGCTTATATCTTTTGGATTAATGCAACCTAGAGATTATGATCCTATAGTTTCTGCAAACTGTTTTCAACATTATCCTAAAAGATTAATATATTCTTTACAAGCTCAATTAGAAGCTAAGAAAGATTTTTGGAGAGTATTTCTTCCAAACAATTATAAAGACTTTAAAAATAAAGTAAATGTAATTAAACCTGTATCTAAATCTGGTGCAATAATTTTATTCCCTAATTTAGCACCAGCAATGTTTCAAGGTGTTGATCAATTACAAACAGACTTAGGAACTAAACTTACAATAGGTGATGGAGGATTGTTTAGTCAACCAATGCAAAATATTACAAATGCAGATGAGGCTCATGAGTATGGTTCTTGTGAAAGTCAAAGAAGTGTAGTTAATACACCATCTGGATTATTTTATATATCACAAGCACAAGGTAAGATATTCCAATATTCAGGTAGTGGGTTAGTTAACATTGCTAACTTGGGAATGAAACAATGGTTTAATAAATATTTACCTTCTAACTTATTAGCTAATTATCCTGGTATAGAAGATTGTCAAAATTGGATAGATAATCCTGTTGCAGGTGTTGGATGTCAAACTATATATGATCCTAACTTTGATATAGTTTATTTCTGTAAAAAAGATTATGAACCTCTTGTACCAGAATGTATAGACTTTATTCCATGTGAAGGATTTGTTTATAACAATACAGCATGTAATGGAACAGCACCAAGAGTATGTTGTCCACCTGATAAAACATTACCAGACGGGTCAACAATATCATATGTTTATAATCCATCAAATCCTGAAGGTCAAGAATGTGAACTTATAACAACACAACCAGCAATAGAAACAGTAATACCACCAGAGATTGATATAGTTATTGCAGTTGAAGCATCTGAGATAGGTAAAGATGATGAACTTGTAATTGCTTATTCATTAAAAGAGTTTCTTGTAGAATTTGCTAATCAATTATCTTCTGAATTAGCTTCAGGTCAAGTACAACTTGGATTAGTATATTTTGGATCAGGTAGAAGTTTAGGTACATCAGAAAATTTATCTACTGGTCAAATTCAATTTGCAGGAGGAGGTACAAATTTAGGTACATATGCAAATTCTGATCCAATGTTTGAACCAGGAGAACAGTTAATGTTAACATCTAACTCTGGAGATATAAATAATTGGATTACAACTAAATATACACTAGCTTCTACAAATCAAAGTCAATTTCCTAGAGGAACAAGTATTATTGCAGGTGTATGGTCTGGATTAAATTTATTATATGGAACAAACTCTAGAACAGTTCCTAAAAAATTAATAACATTATTTAGATCTCCACAAAGTAGTATGTATAATACAGCATATCCTAATGATCCTACTACACTTTCATCAGCAGTTGATGTATATCAAAATATGACTGTTTTTCCTCAAACACCAGATTCAGCACCCCCTATAGTTAATGCTGATATTACTGGAACTACTGGAGGAATACAAACAGATGTAACTAATATAGATTCATTAGGTAATCCTGGACCTTTAGGTTGGGGTAATCCTACATCTAATTTAGATCAATGGTTTTCAAATAATGTTTTAAATAATGCAAATTATTCTGACTTAGAGACATTCTCTGTTTTAGTTAATCCATATGTTGCTGGAGATCCAGCTGCTTATACTCCAGCAGAGGTTGGTCAATCTTGGATGGATTATGCAGATAATCTTGCTGATTCAGGAAATAGTTATTATGGAGCATATCCTGTTAATACAGGTGATGTTGGTGCAGAGGTAACAAATATTTTAAATGGTATTTTAACTTCATCAACTTCTACATGGGATTGTGCAAATCCAAATTGTGATTTAATTCAAACATCTGCAGGACAATATATGTGTGAGTGTACATCATATTTACCTGCTATAATACAAGATGATGTAATACCAGTTAATTTAACAGATAAAGAATATTTTAAAGATGTATCATGGACAGTTAGTTATGATCCTAAATCTAAAGCATGGATATCATTTCATGATTGGCATCCTGATTTAGTAGTACCAAGCTTAAATCATTTCTTTACAACAAAGAATTATATAGATGAATCTGATCCACAATGTCCTCCAGGATTTACATATAATCCATCAACAATGACATGTTGTCAATCAGTTCAAAATAGTTTTCTTGCAGATGTAAATATTGAAGAAGTACCTGTTGAAGTTTCTGCTGCCAATGGTGTGCCAGATTTAGATATTGTAATAGTTGTTGATAGATCTAGTTCTATGAATAGTTTAAATGCAGCAAATCAAGCTGTGCTGTTTGTTAAAGATTTTATTACTGCTTCACAAGGTGATATGTTATCAGGTAGAACACAAATAGCTCTTGCAAGTTTTGCAGGATATTCAAGTCCTGTAAATACTGTGCTTAAACAACTAACTAATGATCCTCTTGCATTAGAAACTGAAGTAAATAGTTGGCTCACTACATCTAACTTTTTTAGTAATCAGGGTAACAGTTATAATAGAGCAGTTGTAGAAGGAGTTGAAGCATTAGATTATATTATTGCTAATCCTGCTCCAGGAACTAATTCTGATGGAAATTTATATTTAGGTGATAGACAAAATGAAGCTTGTTTTAAAAGAATATTAATAGTGTTATCAGATTCTTCAGATTCTTGTACTACACTTTTACCCATAAATATGGATACTTTTGTATGGAATAGAGGAACAAATGCATATACAACACCAAATCCTAAATTAAATATAGACAGTTATTCAATGACTGTTAGAAATACACAACCGCCAGATTCACAATGGTTTGATTCAACTAGTTGTTTATGTGGAGATAGTTCAGGTACACCTGCTACTATAGGAGTTAATTCATTTATATCATGGGTTGGTTCTGGCTTTGTATCTAATGCTTGGAATAATGATCCAATTACAGGGCTGATAGATTATTCAAATGGTAATGTTGCAGAAGTTATACGTAAACTTTTATGTGGAGGATCTGTTTGTTCATGCCCTCCTGGATTTACTAGAGTAAGCCGTTTAACAGATGGTACTGCTCCTCCATATACTATATTGGGTCCTGGTGATAATTGTACAACTGTTGGACAATCTGGAGTATGTAGAAAAATAGAATGTGAATGTAATACAGAAAATTTAAATGATCCTAGTGCTATTATAACAACTACAGGTGAATGTGATAATATTGCACTTGCATATGATCCGTCACTAACTGGAGGTGATCAAACTTATATAAATCCTTTACCTTTAACTTGTCATTATGATGGGTTATGTTGTATAGATCCTACTTATGATAAAGGAGGGTTGTGGAAACATAATGATAGATGTGATCTTTATGCAAACTACTATGACAAGAATCATCCTTGGGAAGTTGAATGGGTTGAGTCAGTTGGACAAACAGTTAACACAATAAGAAGTGTTGAATATCAATTAGAGTCTTATATCTATAAAGGTAATCTTGATTATACTTGTGGTGATAGATTCCATGATTTAGATTGGAACTTTGATGAAGCAATAATTCATAACACAGAACAAGTATCAGGTTTATTAAAATTAAATCTTGATCCAAAAAATAATGTTCCTTTAATAACACAGTATCCACAAATAACAGGAAATGATATTCAGATCCTTTATAGCAAAGAAGAACAGAAATATAGATTTAATCAGTTCTGGGATATTACAAAGAACAGAGGAGAGTTTGATCCTAACTTTAATTCATCTATATTTATAACACAGTTAAATGGATACATTAGAGATCTTAATCAAGCAAACCTTAATTACTTTAAGCCAGAGTTTCAACGTAAAAAGTTTAGACATTATTGGAACTCAGTTATACTAAGAAAAAATATATCAAGTAATAGAAAGATGTTACTTAAGCTGGCAAATACTAAAATTAATATGTCCTTTAGATAATGAAGTATAGTAAGAATGGATACAAGAGAAATAGTAAGGATGTTAACAATCCTTATAATCTAATAGACTCAGGTGATATTACTATGGAGGGTGTAGACTTTCCTGTAATGGGTATAGATAATCTAGGTAATTCACAATTAATGATGCCTGGTGCTAATTATCAATTCCCAGGAAATACAGTATTTGAAGTTCCATTAGCTCAAAAAGGATTTGAAGTTCCAAAAAGAAAAGGTGTTAGAAAAAATCCTGATGGTACTGAGTCAACTCATCTAATGAGAACAGAAACTTTAGATGGAGAAAATTGGTTTTCTTTTCCTAGTTTATTTCAAGATGAAGATGGTACTTGGATTGATATGTCTGAAGAAGAAGATTGGATGCCTGTTTATGAAGAAGCTAAAAGAAGAGGTGAAGTTATAGACTTTGGAACAGATAAAGAAGCTGCTATAAAGTTTGGTGAAGGATCTTGGAAACCTAAAATGCAATCTGGAGGTGCTAGGAAACCTATAGCTGTAACAGATCCTAATGATCCTAAATTACAAGCGTATAAAGATAGTCTTACTCTTAATGAATTTGGAAAGGCTCAATATGAATTAGAAAATAACTATCCTAGTTATTTTAATATTTTTTCAGATGCATACGCTAAAGCAGAAAAAGATCCTAGACATCATACTTTAAATGATATGGCAAATAGGGCTGTTAAAAATAATCCTAGAATTTCTTGGTCTCTTAATAGACCAGCATCAAGTTCTTATAAGTATACAATTAAAGGTAATGAAGATTGGATTAAAAAACCTTTAAATCCTTGGACAGAAGGTATTGCTACTATTACATCAGATGATCAAACATATCAAGGAGTTGCATATAAAAGAAGACCAAATGAGAAAGCTCAATTAAAAAAAGGAGATGTTATAGAGTTCTCTAAATATTCTGTTAATACTGGTATGTATGATAGATTAAAAAATAATAAAGGAGTAAGTCCTGTAATAGAACCATCTAGTCCAGATTTAGATCACGAAACTATAAAACCAGTTGGTTCATACTCTGGAAGAGGTGCAAATGATATTTGGCCAAAACCTATACAACCCTATTATTATAAAAAGCCACAATTAAGTATAGACCAGTCATTTATTCCAAATGTATTAGAGGATCAACCATTTGGAATAATTAAACCAAAAGGAACTACTGATCCTAATATTTCAGTAGATGTTAGGTTTAGAAAAATGGGGATGGATCCTTCATTTGCAAATAGAAAAAAAATAGCATTGCAAATGGGTATGGAATCATACTCAGGAACATCTGAACAAAATAAACAACTTAATCTATATGTTCAAAATAATTATACACCTGATGGTGAAAAAATTATAAAAGAAGAGCATACTGCTGTGGGAAGTACACCTCAAATAACTGCTCCAAATATTGTAGAACCTGAAACTATTTCTACAGAAATCTATGAAAAACCTACTACAAAAAAAGGTTTTATACCTATTTATGGTAACAAGAGTTTTGCAAACCCTAAAGGTGAAATAGTAGGATATGAAAATATATATACAGGTGGTTTTGAACTTGTTGAAAATTATAATGCAAGAAATGCAAGAGAATCTTTAGATAAAAAACAAGTTGGTGAAGAAGTTGAATTTGCTCCAGGAATATTAGAACTTCCAGAAATGCAAGCTATTGCTCCTTTGTATGAAAGGAAACGTGTTAATAGATATTATGATGATGAAGGTAATTTTATAAAACAAACAGATTATGATCCTGATACCTCTGAAGAAGAAATGGCTGGCAAATATAAAAGCAAAGTTACTGAGTGGATTAATGATTATAATAAAGGAATAATAAGATCTTCAGCTGACGTATATTCAAATAAATATCCAAGCATGTTAGAAGGAAGTAAATATTTATTTGATCAAGCTCAAAATTTAGTAAATACTCCTGGAGGAAGATACTTAAAGTCTATAGGAACAAGTGAAATTATTGAAAATCCTGAATTATTAGACCTTAATAGAATAGATAAATTACGTAACTATATTTATAATGCTCAAGCTTATAACAATAAAATTAATGAGTATGATGAAGCTGTAGAATCAATGAATACAATTGATCCTAAGACTGGTAAACCTTTAATGTCCACATCTAAATTTGAAAGATTATATAAAAGAAAAAATTGGGATCAAGTAGATCCTAATGTTGTAAATCTTACACCTGAACAACAAGAAGAAGCAAGGTCTGAATTTTATGGAAAAAACTATACAGAGGGAAATACTTGGGTAGATAATATAAAAGATATTCAATCAATCCCTGGAGATGTTAACACTCAAATTACTAATATTAGAAAAGCTATAAATAGAAGAACAGGAGTTTATGATCCATCTTTAAGTGAAGGAACAGGTTTAACTTTAAAAGACACTGTATTTAATTTAGGTGACTATAAAGTAAAATATGATAAAAACTATGATAATATTTATCCTGAAGGTAGCACACTATTAGGAGGAGATTTTATAGTATGGGCTGATCCAAGTGATCCAATGTCTAATCCTATTAATTTTCCAACAAACCACCCTAGAAATATATCAGGTTATTCTTCTTCTAGTACTGATGAATATGGTTATACGCCAAGTGTAAGAACTGCTGAACAATGGTTAGGATCATCTTCTACTGAACCTTATGGAGATGTATATAATAAAGGGAATTTTGATGGTAAAAGACGTAGAAGAACAGTGGGTGATGTTGTAAGTTTTTATGGAGTTGAAGATGGTAAGTTTAAAGTAGGTTCTGCTGATGAATTTAAAAGTGATACTGAAATTATTCCTAATAGATTTGATGAAGGTAAAGCAATAGCTAGTGCAAAGATAGATAAAGAATCTATATCTAAAGATTATCAAAGCTCATATGATTTTTATAGTCAATTCCCATGGTTTCAAAAATTATCTGAAAAACAAAAACAGAAATCCCTAGAAGAAGATGGGGATAAAAAATATGCTGAACCTTTTGTAATGTATGATTCTGAGGGTAAATCTTTTGGTAATTTTGGTAATATAGGTAGTACACATAATAAAATAATACTATACTCTAAAGATACAGGAGAATCAGTATTTATTGCAGGGACAAAAGAAAAACTTAATGAAGAAACAAATAAGTTTTTAAAAAATAATACAAATGTTATTCCTGTAATTTTAGATACAGGTAGATTCTCAGAATATTCTACAGGAACAGGAGAAGAAGGAAAGCTAACAAAAGATGATTATAAAAATTATTATGATTTAGATTGGGGAGGTAGTGATGATCCTGGTTATAATATTATATTAGATAAAAAACAAGATGGTGGAGAAGATATACAAGATCTTTCTGAGGTGACAGTTCCTGCATATTATACTGCTAGAGAATTAGTTAAATCTGGTAAAATGGATACTAATGTATTTGATAATCTTTATAGACGTTATAACTGGGCAAAGTATGATCCTAAGAATGTTACAAATGAATATTATGATCAAGGAGAATTAGAAAGAGATTGGTATGGAGGATATAATCCAGTAGATATTGCAAATAAAGTTCCTTCTTTTCTTTTAGCAGGAGCAGCAGGCCCTTTTGCCATAGGAGCAGCTACACCAGTTGTAGCAACAGCATTAGCAAATCCTGCAGTTCAAGCAGGGTTAACAGCTTATGGAGGGTATGATGCTGCTACAAACACAATACCTGCAACATATAATGCTTTACAAGAAGGAAGATATTTAGATGCTGCAGGTAATGCTGCATTAACAGGTTTAAATTTAGCTCCTATTCCTGCTTTTGGAAAAAATTTATTAAAAGGATATAACCCTGTGAAAGGAAGTGCTAACCAGCATATTAAAAATTTACAAAAAGAAGGTTTACTTCCAAAAAATTTAAGCAAAAATCAAATAAAGATTCTTAATGAAAATCCTAATTTATTAGATCTTGCTACTGGGAGAGGTATAAAAGATGCATTAACTGTTACCAGATCCACAACACCAAATATCAATTATGGAAGATCTAGTTCAGGAACACAAACACCTATTTCTAACTTAGATCTAAATGCATTTAAAAAATTTGGATTATTAGAAGATGAAGCAGGACAAGCAATGTATTCTGCATCACATGTTCCAGGAATGAAATATGGTTATAGAGATGGGTTAGATAGATTACCATATGAAACTAGACTTGTTAAGGGTAAACAACAAGGAACACCTACTAGTTTAGACGCACTATATACTTATCCACAAAGTTCTGGAGCTCCTAAAAAAGTTCTAGAAGGAACTTTTGATGATGCATATGGTAATTATGCAACTATATTAAGACACCCTTTTGATTATTCAGGATCATCTTATGATATGCTTAATAAATTTAAGAAATTTCAAGAGGCTGCATTTTCTAAAGGAAAATCACTTTTGAAGACTAAAGGTGCAGACGCTGTTGCTGGGGATATAGGGGTATTAAATGATGCAGGTAAATTTACTTCTCCTAGTAAATTTTGGCACCCATGGTCTAGTGCTTACGGTGAAATGCCTTTTGTAGGGCATCCTGGTCAGAAGCTTTTACAACCTGTAGCAACTTATACAAAACCAAGAGTAAATGAACTTCAAAATGAAATAGAAACATTAAGAAATTTCTATAATTTTACTGGCAAGGATAAAACATCTGATGAAGCAATGAAAGTTATTATTAATAATTTAAATAAAAGAATAAAAAGTGGTAATTTTGGTAGTCCTAAATCTAATATAGAATCATTAAAGAAAGCAGCAAAGACAGGAGACACTCCAGAATTTGATATATCAAACCGTGATGTTAGCAACAGATCTTCTTTAAATGTATTTATGTCTGATGCCTTTGATCCTAAAACAGGACTTATAAAAGATAAAGGTAACTTAAAAGAGATAGCTAGGGAAGCTTTAACTGATTATGCTGGTTGGGTGAATTGGGTAGAAAAAAATGAGGCCTTTCGTGATCCTACTAATGTTGTAAAAACTTCTTTTACACCCTTTAAGCATAAGTTTAAATATGGAGGAGCAAAAGAGGTAAATAAAAAACAAACTGGAGGTGATATATATAGTTACAAGTATAGACCAGAAATGGAGTACCGTAAAAAAGGTGAAGGTTGGCAGATAAAAGGAGATAAAACAAATGGTTGGGTAACTATAAAAGAAAAAAGTAGAATTGATGAGTTAAATAAAAATGCTAAATTAAAAGAAGTTTTTAATAGAGCTAATATAGAAAAATATCTTGTTAATAGTAGAGGGCGTGATAAAGACTTTTGGCAAGCTACAGCAGATTCAATAGCTTTTCATGAGTCAGGTCATCAACAAAGAATGGACCCTAAAGCTATACAAATATTAAAAGATGGAAGTTATTCTGGTCCAGGTAGAGGTATGTTTCAATTTGAATCAAAAGCTTCTAAAGGTTCTGGATCTTTAGAAACAGCTCAACAAAGATATCAAAATATAGTTAAAGTTTTAAAGAAAAAAAATATAGGTGATTTTGCTTTAGATCAGGATATACTAGATGCTAAAGATGCTAGAGATTTAACTGAAGATCAGCAATATGCATTATTCTATGCTAATTTAATAGAAGGGGATGTTGTTCTTAAAGATTATGCAGATGGAAAAATACCTTTAGTTGATGTATGGCTTAAAGGGCATAAATTAAAAGAAGACAAAAATAAAGATAGAGGTGCTTTTGCAGAAAGTTTACGTGCAGCAAAAAAAGATGGAATACCTAGAAAAAAGAAAGGTGGTGAATTTAAAACAAAAGTAAAAAGACTTAAACAACAATTACAAAAATTTAAAGATGGAGAAGAAATATCTCCAATGGCTTATGAAAAATTAGTTGCTTTAAAATTAATAAAACCTGAAGAAAAAGGTACTGAACTATCTAATGGAGAAATAAAAGAAGATGTTCCAAGTAAAGAATTAACATTTGCTGATGTAGAAATAGATAAAGTTATAAAAGGAAAATTTAATCCTAAAAAAGAATTTATTGATGAAGAAAAAATGTCTGAAAAATTAATATATAAATCAGGAGGTGAGTTTGGAACAGATCAACAGGAAAAATTTTATGAAGAATATATTGAAGGTGTTTTTAATAACACTGAAGAAGAAGAAAGAGCTAAAAAATTATTTGATAAGTTAAATAGAATATATTATAAAGATGCAAAAGAAAATAATATGCATCAATTAGATATCATTAAAAGCATTAACAGACAAGGATAGCCGTATTATTATTAGCTAATCTCCTTATAATTTAGTATATTATTATAGTAAACCATAGTTATGAAAAATAAAAAAGAAACATATTTTAATCTTGAACTAGCCCAAAATGGTAATGAAATTGAAGGTAAGGATGGTGAATATGTATATAGAGTAACTAATGGAGTATGGGAGGCAAAATTAAAAAATTCTGATGATGATGATTGGGTTGAGTTAAGTGCAGAAGAAGTCTCTGAAAAAAAGTTAGATACTACTCACCCAGATGCACAAAAAATTGTTGATGAAGCAAATCTTGTTGAAGGAAATACATTAGAATTAAATGAAGAAAATTTAAAATTTATATCACCTGATTCAGCTAATCTTTTTTCTGGTGTAGGAGATGTAAATATTTTTGATGTTCTTCAAGCAGGTGTTACAACAGCAAAAAGTTTTGGTAAGGGTGAATATTATAATCCAGGAAAAGCTTCAGATTACAGAAAGTATACTTTTGAAAATACATCAGATGAAGATATGTATATAGATGAAGATGCATTCAATAAAGGAGAAAGACAATCAAAAGTTTTTGGAACTAAAGATGAAATAGCTGAACAAAGAATACAAAGGTTTCTAGATGATAGAAATAAAAGAAATCCTAGAAAGTATGCAAAGGTAAAAGACTTTGATATAGAAGAGTATAGAAATACTGGTAATGTAGATTATAGACAAGGTCTATTTAATTTATTTAAAAGTGAAGGGAAACAAGGAGATCTTTTTGAAGAAAGAGATAATGCAGATGCTATAGGTTTTACATTAGATAAAAGAGGTAAGTATGATGAGCCACTAGATTATAGAAAAGGTTTTTATAATGATGGTACACCTAAAACTTGGGACTTTTATGATGATGGTTCAATAGAATTAAATACAGCACCATTAATGCAAATAGAAGATTCAATTCCAATCTTAGAAACAAAACCATTAGAACAGATTGAATATCAATCTGGTGGTAGTAATACTTCATCAGGTTACAATCCTTCAACTAATATATATACTCCACCAAATTTTGAGCTTGATCCTGAAACTCAATATAATATGCAAACACTTAATCTTGGAGATATGTCAGCACCAGATAATACAAGATTTTTTAACTCTCAAGATATAATGTATGCAAATCAACAAGCTGTAAATAGAAGTATGGATGATTATGAATCAGCTAGTCAACAAACAATGGATAAATTTAATAATCCATTTTCAATTGAAAATACTCAAACATCATTTGATCTACCATCATCTAATGCTTTTGAAACTGATGAATTTGAAAATGATTTATTTTATAGTAAAGATATGAGAACTCCAAGTACTGATGAAATAGATGTAGATGATTTAGATTCAAGATCTGATAAAAGAGCTTTAAGAAAATACAGAAGGCAGTTAAAAAGAGAAGATAGACGTAATGAAAGAGCAGGTAGAGATTCATTTGCAAATAGAGCATACAATACTGGGAACATGATACTAGATAGTAAACCAGCACAAATATATGGAAAGGTTGGTGCTGGTGCAGTTAGATTAGCAAATCCTGTAAATAGATTATTAGAACAAAGACAAGAAAGAAAAAAATTAAAAACAATGATGGATAATGCATATTTATCAGATAATGTTTTTGCATCTAATCCTGCTATTGGTAATAAAGGTGATTATGATGTAAATACTGGTATATTTAGACCAGATGATAAAGTTATATCAAGACAAGGTAAATATGGTACTGAGTTATCTAATTATCTTACCTTTGCAAAAACTGGAGGAGCTTTCTTTAATGATGGTGGTGAAGCTGAGATAGATGCTAATATGTATAAAGAATTAATTGCTGCTGGTGCAGAGTTAGAAATAATATAATTATGAAAGTAAATATAAAAAAATTGCCAAAAGGTTATTCTGTAGTAAACGGAAAGATTGTTAATACAATGGCATATGGTGGATCATCAACTGGAGATCAACAAAACTATGGTTTAATTACAACACCACCTTTACCTGCATCAAATTATGATTATACTCAATCTGAATCACCAGCTTCAGGAAGAATTGCATCATCCCTTCCAGGAGTTCCAAGAGAAGAAGCAAACTTAGAGGCAGAAAAAGGTGAGACAGTTCTTACTGATATGAATAATGATGGTAACTTTGAATTATATAATATTGGAGGGAAGAGACATCATAGTGGAGGGACACCTTTAAACTTACCACCTCAATCTTTTATATTTTCAGATACATCTAAAATGAAATTAGATAAGTATGAATTAGCTGAGATGGGAATTACATCTAAGAAAAAAATTACACCAGCAAAAGTATCTAAAGGTTATGAGTTAAATAAATTTATGGGTATACTTGATGATGATCATTCAGATAATATATCTATTGATACTGCAGAGTATATGTTAAATAAAAATAAAAAATCATTATCTCAATTAGCTTTCTTACAAGAAGCTAAAAAAGAATTTGAAGATGGTGTACCTTTAGCATCATATGCATACCTTACTGGTAAGGGTATAGATCCAATTCAATTTTCTCAGCAAGTTGAGCAGATTACTGAGCAGGAAGCACAACAAAAAATGATGATGCAACTTCCATATGAGCAAAGAATGCAAATACAAATGCTAAAGGAACAATTAGAGCAACAACAACAAGTTATGGCACAACAACAACCAGAAGCAACTATGCAAGGTATGATGCCACCTCAAGCTCAAATGCAAGATCCTACTGCAGGTCAAATGAATCCGTTTGAACAAATGCCTATGGCAAAACGTGGAGGTCAAATATCTAATTTATATAAAGCACAAATAGGAATGGAAACTACTCAAAGACTTAGAGTTAATCCACTAACTAAAGCTATGGATTTTGGTTATCCACAACAACAATTTGAATTTGTAGATGCACCAGATTTAACTTCTTCCCCTATTGTTGAAGATAATACAAATTATTTACCTATTCATACACAGCCAGCAAATATGATGGCTTATGCTACACAAGATTATATTAATGACCAAATGAGATTTATGGATGAGTATAGATCTGATATGGAATTAGAAATGAATAAGTTTGCTTCAAGATTTAATCCTGCTGAATTAGCTGGAATGAATTTAAATTCTAATATTTATGATCCAGAAATGGTTGATTTTTGGGAAGAGCATATTAAAATGGGTGGGACTCCTCCAAATACAATTTCTCCTGAATATACAGAGGCTTATAGTAGAGTTTATCCAAATGCTGAACCACCAAGTAATTCAAATGAAGAAGGTGTGTCAACATCATATTTTCCAGAAAATGGAAATCAAGATGATGAAGATAATGAATTGTTAAGACATGGTAATGTAACTTTTGCTAAAGGTATAAATCCAAATACATCAAATAGTGAAAATTTTGTATCATTTGATGCAGCAGGTTTACCATTAAATTATACTAATACAGATGATCCTTATTATGTAGGTTCACAATTTGCATCAAAATATGGAGGTGATATAAAAGCTCAAGATGGTGTAGAAATGATTACACCTTTTGAATTTTATCCATATACAGGTCTTGGCCAAAATCCTTTAGATTCATATAATTTACCATATGAAAGTGAAATGGAAGATTTAGATAACTCTGAAGAAGATTTACTTATGGCTCAAAGAGGTCTTGAATACAATGGACGTAGTTATAGTAAAAGAGATCTTAGAAGATTAAGTAGAAATAATCCTAAACTTCTTGCTGAAATTTTAAATGGAGGTCCAGTTAGAACAACTCCTAATATATCAGAGTTAATTGAAGAAATTAATAAACTTAGAATAGATGAAGAAGGTTCTGATACTAGAGAAACATTTGTAGGTGGAACTGAAGGTTGGATTAATGAATATCAATCTGATACAGAAGAAGCAAAAGAATATAGAAATGCTAGATATCAAGCTTATAAAGCAAGAAGAGAAGATAGAGGTCTTACAGTTTTATCTCCTGAAGAATATCATGATCTTTATATAAGATTTCAAAAACAAAATGAGTGGTTTAATAAAAACTTAACACAAGAAGAAAGAAATACAACAGATTGGGATCAAGGTACACCAAATGTAAAATATAGAAGATCATTAGAAGGATCAGGTTTTGAACCATTAAGTAAAGATCAAATTAGTCATGTTCAATCAGGATATATTGGTGGAGTAGCATTGGATAAAGTTGGTAAAGATGCTTTCTCTACTTATGAACAAACTGGAGTTTTAGATCAATCAGTATTTGATTTACCTATATCACCAGAAGATGGAGTATTTGGTAATACTACAAATGATGAATTAGAAAATCTTGAACGAGGACAACTAATTGAAGCAACTCCTTGTTCAAATGCAGATGAGTTATCAGTTAAGTGTAATGAAGCTGGAGGTGTATGGACTCCATATGATGCTAAAACTAAAACTGGATGCTCTTGTAGTGAGACTATTATTGAGGATGCATCTGCAGAAGAATATCAAAGACCACGTAAACAATTTTGGTTACAAGATGAGTTAGCATTAATGAATGCAATGGATAATAGATTAAGCTTAAAGAAATATTACCCATGGGCACCTACTTATGATAATATAAATATTGATCCTGTATTTAAAGATCCTACAAGAGAAATAGCTGCCATTGCTGAACAAGCAACTATAGCTGCAAATACAGCTTCTACATTTGCAGGTCCACAAAGAGCTGCTGCTGTTCAAGCTAAAACACAAGGTGTTGCAGGTAAACAAATAGCAGATACAATTGATAAGATTCAAAGTTATAATGTAAATCTTGCAAATGCAGCA